>Ga0194118_10005085_pt1 | contig 13948 bp, 14 predicted proteins | sample TA2MahsurfametaG_2_FD_148662 | JGI IMG/M metagenome (GOLD analysis project Ga0194118, IMG submission 148662) | Freshwater microbial communities from Lake Tanganyika, Tanzania - TA2015013 Mahale N5 surface | ecosystem: Environmental > Aquatic > Freshwater > Lake | place: Tanzania: Lake...
CAGTTCCACCACGAACTTCTTGGTAGATGCTCTTTATAGATGGCGCAATTGAACCCAGCTCCTTTATTACTTCATCTCTTCCGGAGCCGACGACTACGCGAACTTCCTTGGAATCTAATTTGGCGACTGCGCCGAGAACATGCGCAAGAATTGAACGACCAGCAATTTGGTGGAGAACTTTTGGGGTGCTTGATTTCATCCGAGTTCCCTCGCCAGCGGCGAGGACGATCACTAGATCGAGCCGGCTCAACACCCCACCTTTCGTGATGGACTCAATTCTATTCTGGCTCCTCCACCAGGTATCGATCCTGGACCCTGGGCTTCAAAGGCCCATGTGCTAGCCACTACACAATGGAGGAACCTGAATTCTATTGGGTTTCAGGTATTGCTAATGACTCGAGCGCCTGGAACCGGGCCAGCTACACGAATTACATTCCCCACCACTCCGCTAGAAGTGAGGGCCACTACGAGATCTAACGCATGATCTTCACTCTCGGCAAGGAATGCGACGGTCGGGCCAGAACCCGAGACGATTCCACCAAGTGCGCCATAATCAATTCCAACATCAAGTATTAATCGCAGCGCTGGTTTTAATGAACATGCCGCCGCTTGTAGATCATTACTGAGCGCTTTTCCAAGTGCTTTAGCATCGCCATGATTAAGTGCCTGAAGAAGCGAGTCACTCACATGTGGTTTTGAAATATCTAGCCCTTCGCGTAATCGGTCACATTCTTTATATACCGCTGGAGTCGAAAGTCTGGAAGTTGAGAGTGCTAAAACCCAGTTATATGAACCACGTGAAAGAACAGGAGTTACTTGATCACCTCTTCCAGTTCCAATCGCTGTGCCACCTGAAATTGTAAATGGAACATCGGCGCCAATCTCACTTCCAATCCGCTCCATCTCATCACGCTTTAATCCAAGCGAGAAGAGCGAATCAATCCCAACAATCGTCGCACCAGCATTTGCGCTACCGCCTGCCATTCCACCAGCAATCGGAATCTCTTTTTTAATCTTGATTAATAATCCAGTTCCAATATCAAATTTCTTACACATCAATTCCGCAGCTTTAAAGGCAAGATTCTCGCCACCAAGAGGAATAGTTGATTTCCCAATTGCGGCGATTTCAATTTCATCACTATCAGTCTCTGAAATTGTAAGTTCATCAAAGAGCGAGACAGATTGAAAGACCGTTGCTAATTCATGATAACCATCGCGTTGTAGCGGGCCGACCGAGAGTTGGAGGTTGATCTTGCCCGGAACCCGGACAGATACCTGATTGCTCATGCCTTGAGCGTATTACTTACTTGCGAGCCACGCTTTCGCAAGTCTGGCGAATTGGGAGACATCTAAAGACTCACCGCGCGAAGTGGGGTCGATCCCTGCCTCTACCAGGAGTGATTCCGCCTTACTTGATGAACCAATCAGATCACTTAGGGCCGACCGGAGCATCTTTCTTCGCTTACCAAATGCGCTATCAATCAATTTGAAAGTTGCCTTACGGAGAGTTTCATCTCCGATTGGAGTATGGCGGCGGAAGGAAACTAAGGCTGAATCAACATTTGGCATTGGCCAGAAGACGTTTCGCGATACGTCATCGCTTAACTCGACATCGCACCACCAAGCAGCTTTAGCGCTTGGGACTCCATAACTCTTTGAGCCGGGCTTCGCAGCTAGTCGATCCGCTACTTCATATTGCACCATCACCAAACCTGATTGGATAGATGGAAATAACTCTAAGAAATGAAGTAGTACAGGTACAGATACGTTGTAGGGAAGATTTGCTACCAACTTATCCGGAGGAAACTTTAGATCCTTAATGGCGAGGGCATCTAGATTAATAATCTCAATTTCAGCGCCACCGTGATCTTTAACAGTCTGCGCTAATCGCTGAGCGAGTCTGGTATCTATCTCAATTACGCTCAGCTTTGAAGTTGCCTGCAATATCGCCAGAGTTAGTGAGCCAAGCCCGGGTCCAATCTCCAGGACCCGCTCCCCAGCTTTCACATCTGCGATTCGCACAATCTTTTTACAGGTATTTGCATCAACCACAAAGTTCTGACCTAAAGATTTAGTCGGGCGAAGCTCTAATTCATCTGCGAGCGACCTAACTTCACTTGCTCCTAATAGCGTGATGGTCATGAGACGAATGAGCCGAAGATTCGCTCAGCATTTGCACTTATTGCATTCGCTAGAAGAGTTAGATCTTCATCGCGTTCCTGAGCCATTACACGGAGCGTGTTAGGTATCTGGGCCGGAGTATTGAGAGCTCCGCGATATGGCATTGGCGCCAAGAAAGGCGAATCAGTTTCAACTAAGAGAAGCTCGAGTGGGACTAACTTCAAAGCCTCCCGCAGATGTGGCGCATTTTCAAAAGTCACCGTTCCCGCGAATGAAAGGTAGTAGCCCTTATCGACACATTCGCGCGCCATTTCACTATCACCGGAGTAGCAATGAAAAATCGTATTTTCTGGAGCTCCCACCTCATGCAAAGTATCAAGAACTGCGCGGTGGGCATCTCGATCATGAATCACTAACGCTTTCTCTAATTTCTTGGCGATTTCGATATGGCGGATAAAGGAGTAGCGCTGCCGCTCTCGCAGGTTCTCTTCAGTTCGGAAAAAATCCAGACCAGTCTCACCAATAGCGCGAACCCTTGGATGGCTAGCAAGTTCTTCGATTCGCTTTAGATCACTCTCTAAATCAGCCACGACTGGAGCCTCATTTGGATGAAGCGCGACCGCTGCCAAAACTCCCTCCCAATTTTCTGCGAGGCGAACCGACCACTCTGATTGTTCAGCGGAGTAACCAACTTGAACTACTCGATCTATGCCAACTGACTTTGCATCTGCAAGGACTTTGCCTATTTCTTCATGGTCCGGTTCGGTATTGGTGACAATTTCTAGGTGAGCATGGGTATCAACGCAGGTAGTTGGAAGCGGTTCCGGTGGCGGAGCCGGCTGGCGATCAAGATCACGATTATGACGATCTGCCATTAATTAACTTTCTTGCTTATCTTCTAGCCGGGGAAAGAGGATCTCGCCCTTGCTTATCTTCGTACCTGGATGAAGTTGCGCCCAATTCGCTACTTCAGAAATCTTATGTTTTCCTAGCACGCCAAGGGTCTTATCCGCACCGAGATAACCCCATAACTTATTCGTTGAAATTGGCATAATTGGATGGAGCAAAACGGCAAGCGCGCGTAGCGATTCCGCAGTGTTATAGAGAATTGCATCTAATTCGGCTTTGCGAGTTGTATCTTTTGCTACAACCCATGGTTCTTTAATAGTCACGTAACTATTAACTTCTTTACAGAAATCCATAATTGCATTTATGCCACCTTGAAAATCTAATTCACAGATTGCTTTATCCGCTTCACCCACAGTTCTTGCTAATGAACTTGCTAAATCACTTGAATCAGCGCGCGCCGGGAGCACGCCGCCACAGTATTTCTCGATCATCGCGGTAAGGCGCGAGGCTAAATTCCCAAAGTCATTAGCTAGCTCACTTGTATATCGAGCACTCATATCCTCCCAAGAAAATGATCCATCGCTTCCAAAAGGTATAGCCCGCATGAAGTAATAACGGAATGCATCCACGCCAAAATGTGAAGTTATATCCGAAGGCGCAATTCCGGTCAGTTTGCTCTTACTCATCTTCTCGCCGCCAACTAGTAGCCAGCCATGTGCAAAGACTTTCTTAGGGACGGGAATTCCGGCGGCCATCAACATTGCCGGCCAGATAACAGCGTGGAAGCGCAAGATGTCTTTACCGACTAGATGAACATCGGCAGGCCAGGTCTTTGCAAAGAACTTTCCACCCTCGCTATCGGCCGGATCAGTAAGTCCCACAGCCGTTGCGTAATTTAGAAGCGCATCAAACCAGACATAGACAACTTGTTTGGTGTCCCAAGGAACTTTAATTCCCCAATCAAATGTGGAACGTGAAATAGATAAATCTGAGACTCCGCCCTCTAGAAAGGCAACTACTTCATTTCGAGCGCTATCCGGTTGGCAGGCGCCAGGATTGCTCTTGTAATGATCAAGAAGCGGTTGAACGAAGGCTGATAACTTAAAGAACCAATTTGTTTCTTTAACCATTTCAACCGGCTTTGAGTGAATTTTGCACTTACCTTCATCGAGGTCGCCCGGAAGTTTGAACTCCTCGCAACCAACGCAGTACGGACCTTCGTAATTACCCTCGTAGATAAAGCCTTTCTCCATCAAGCCAGTTAAGAATTTCTGTACTCGCTCGGTATGACGAGACTCAGTAGTTCGGATGAAATCATCATTGGCAATCTCTAGATCTCGCCAGACCGGCTTCCAAGCGCTCTCAACTAGGCGATCGCACCATTCTTGTGGTGGAGTGTTATTCGCTTCGGCAGTTCGCATCACTTTCTGTCCGTGTTCATCAGTACCGGTCAAATACCAGACTGATTCACCTTTCTGTCGATGCCAACGAGTGAGGAAATCTCCAGCAACTGTTGTGTAGGCATGGCCAATATGAGGCGCATCATTGACGTAATAGATCGGTGTCGTCAGATAGAAAGATTTTTCTGGCGCAGACATGAGAAAAGTCTATCTACTTATGTGTGACCATGATGTCGAAGACGGTCCGCTTCGGTATTGATAATTCCTTAGCAACCGTTGTAATCGCTTCTTTTCGCGATATTCCAGCGCTCTCATACCGCTTTACTAAATCTGCAATCTCAGTTTCGCTATGGCTCACATCTTGCGGATTAAATCCGGAAATCACGATGGTGAACTCCCCAAGCATCTCTTTTGATTGTGACCACTCAAAGAGCTCTTGTAACGTCCCTCTTACAACTTCTTCATAGGTCTTTGTCATCTCTCTACAAATCGCACCGCGACGTTCTGGTCCAAAGAACTTTAAGGCCGACTCTAGAAATGAATTAACTCGATGTGGCGCTTCAAAGAAAATTAGCGTTCTTACTTCTTGCGAGAGCTCATCAAAGACGCGATCCCGGGCTACATCAGTACGCGGTGGGAATCCTTCGAAGGCAAAGCGATCTGATGGCAGCCCTGAAAGTATTAGCGCAGTTGTTACAGCGCTTGCGCCCGGTAGCACTTGAATTGGAAAATTCTTTTCAAGCGCCATAGCAATCGCTCGATATCCAGGATCGCTAACCCCAGGCATTCCTGAATCGGTAATCAAGAGAACTTGATCATTTTCATTCAGAGCGCGCTCTAGATCAATCAAGCGCTCCCTCTCATTACCCTCAAAGAATGAGATGACCTTCGCCTTGCTCTCGATACCAAGATCGCTACAGAGCCGTGCAAACTTTCGAGAATCTTCTGCGGCTACAAAAGTGGCTGACTCAATCGCCGCCTTTAGGCGCAACGTCGCATCGCCATGATTTCCAATTGGAGCAGCTGCGAGGATCAGAGTTCCCATCTGGCAATTCTCGCATCAGTATCCTTCTACTTATGCGTCGCCCATCCCCTCGCTTGATATTGGGCTTAATTCTTCTTGTAACGGCGCTCATTCGATTCTGGAATCTAGGAACCCCTGACAAGTTGGTATTTGATGAGGTCTATTACGTAGATGGAGCGAAGGATTACTTAAACGGTGGCGTGGAAACAGCTAATGGAGAACCCGAATTCATAGTCCATCCCCCGGTAAGTAAATGGTTAATTGCTCTGGGAATTCAAATACTCGGAGATAGCCCGGCTGGTTGGCGCTTCTCGGCTGCTTTATTTGGAACCCTATCTATTATCTTAATCTACTTTGTTGCGCTACGACTATTTAACTCACAATTCCTCGCACTTGTTTCTGCCGGTTTAATGAGCATCGACGGCTTACATCTAGTGATGTCACGGACTGCTCTACTTGATATCTTCTTGATGTTCTTCTTACTTGCTGCCTTCTTAGCGCTACTTCATGATCGACATATAGTTACCGCTCTGCTTCTCGGGCTTGCGCTCGGTACAAAGTGGAGCGCAGTTTATTTCATCGCTGCACTCGTAATCTATCTTGGAGTAACAAATCGAAAAAAGGTTCTTCCATATCTTCCGATCATCCCAGCCACTTATCTATTTACTTGGGGTGGTTGGCTAATCTCAGATAAGGGATGGTCGAGGGATTATTCAAACAATCTACTCATTTCCTTGTACCGCTATCACCAAGAGATATTGAATTTTCATACTGGACTTACAACCGAACATTCCTATGAAGCAAGTCCTTGGAATTGGTTGGTACTAGGCAGACCTACTTCGTTCTTCTATGAGTCGCCAAAGAGTTGTGGAGCCGAGAATTGTTCTCAAGAGATTCTCGCGATGGGTAATCCCATAATCTGGTGGTTTGGGCTGATAGCGCTCTTGATAACTATCGGCTACTTCATCACTAGGAGAGAACGCGCCGCCGGTTTGATTCTTATGGCGCTTCTGTCGAATTATCTTCCATGGTTACTCTTTCCGGATCGCACAACTTTCTACTTCTACGCCATCGCATTCCTTCCCTTCTTGATTCTCGCTATTACCTATGCAATAAAGCTCTACTTAGAAGATGAAGTGAAGCAGCCAAAGCGATTACAGAACGTCTATGCCGCATTGGGCCTGCCAGCCCTGATTTTCGCCTACTTTGCCCCGGTCTATCTCGGAATAGTTCTAACCTATGAAGATTGGTATTCGAGAATGTGGTTACCTAGTTGGATTTAGTTAGTTGGATTCAGTTAGTTGGATTTAGTTCGTTGAATATAGCTGATTATTCGTTTGCTGCGCGATTTGTTCTGATCTGCTCTTCTACTTCATCGGCAATGCTCTGATCGAAAATTTCATCTGAATTTGGTTTGAGGAATTTCTTTAACTCTTCCTCTTGAGCAGCGCTCCATGCTCCTGGAATTGTTAGATCGATTCTCCGCCGTGGAACCGCCTTGGCTGAGTTGGCGTAAGAAGGTGGTGGAACGCTAATTGGATCCCAGGTCTTATTTGCACCGCCTTTAGGAATGATGGTGATTCCATGAACGTCAGACTCTGATTTAGCTACTCGCTCAGCAAGTGGCGTCCATTGTTCATCAATCAACTCATCAGTACTTCTAGATACTCGCTTAGACCTTGCAATTAATTCCGAGTATCTGCTTGTTGCTCTCTCACTCTTCTTAACTGATTCAGTTGCGCTGGAAATCTCTTCAGTTATTGCACTTACTTGGTGGCGAGCATGGACAACATAAAGTCCGAGTCCAGAAATTGGAATAGTGATAATCGCAGGTGATAAGAAACCGACTAAAGCAAAGAGCGTGACAATAAGCGTCAAGCCCAAAATTGAAGAGAATAGAATCCTTCTTATCAACATCTGATTCTCTTTTTTCCGGAGCAGCTCAGCAAGATCATCGCTTGAGTTACCAGAAGTCTTTCCCACAACTTTCATGGTTGAGGCGAACTTTTCAATGGATCGACCGGATACTTCTTCATGATTTACAATCCAACGTGGGAGGAAATAGGCGATCCACATACCAACGATGATGATGTAGATCAAACCCGAACCCATGAAGCCTAACCCTAAAGGGCGGAATTGGACTTTTCGGGTATTTCCCCGAAATCTAAATTCTCGTGTTCTCTTTTACAAAGACGATGTGATCTCGCCATCCACTATCAATATGTAAATAACGTGGGCGCAATCCTTCAAAAACATATCCAGCTTTTTCTGCCACCCGTTTGGATGCGCCATTTTCTGGGCGGAGCGCAATCTCAATCCGATGTAATCGCAATTCCTCAAGCCCAAAGCGCGTTACCTCGCGCACTGCTCTAGTAGTAATCCCTTTATTCGCATGCTCTTTATCTATCCAATAACCAATATGTGCACCACGAAATGCACCGTATGAGACGCCACCCAAGGTGATCTGACCAATTAATTGGCCATGAAACCAGATTGCAAATGAATAAGAGCGCCCCGCCTTGCCCTCTCTCTTATGGAAATTAACCATCTCGACATAGGTTGGAAGTGTTTTCTGCTCCTCAATGAGGGGCGAAGTCGCCTCCCATGGCGTTAACCACTCGCGATTTCGCGCCCGGAGATCAAGCCAAGCCCTGCGATCACGAAGCCGAAGCGGTTGAAGAGTTAGTTCACCTTCATTTAGGACGATCGGCCAATTCATCTATATTCCTCGCCAGCCTAATTAAAACGCCGCTCCAACATAAGTACATCGACCTCTTCGCCAGCTTTATAGCTCGTTACTTCCTCGCTCATCACAATCAGCCCCGTTGCATCAGATAAACCAATCAGATCATCTTGATTTGGGAGCGCAGTTACCAAGCGGCGGTTTGGGTTATCTGTGGAGAGGATTGCTCGTATAAAGGCATGTTTACCTGAATCACTAGCAACATCATTGGTAAGAGTTGCTCGCGTGATTGGCCTATGAATGTCATACAAACCCATCATGTTACGAATCATGGGGCGGATAAATAGTTCATTTGAAATGTAAGCGGAGATTGGATCTCCGGGAAGTGCGACTACTGGAGTTTTATCTGGGCCGATCGTTCCAAATGCATGGCGACCACTACCTTCAATATTTGGAGTTACGCTCTTGACTTCTCCTAATCGACTTAGTACTCCGAAAATTAAGTCAAAGGATTCATCATGGCTCTCACCACAAATAACAATCAAATCAGCGCGCACTAATTGGTCTTCCACAACATCCTTAAGTGAATCTTCGGTCTCTGGAATGGTTGTTACTCGATAGCCAACCGCGCCCGCTTCTTTCATCGCCGTAGTAAGTAGCCATGAATTAACCTCGAATTCTTCGCCACGTCCAAGGTCTTTGCCTGGCTCTACTAAATCATCGCCAGCTGAGATAACAACAACTCGTGGTTGGGGCCGCGTCGGAAGGTGACCTCGGCCAAGGGAGGCGGCTAAACCAATTTGGGTAGAGCGAATTCTTGAGCCAGATCGAAGCGCTAACCGATCGCCTTGATAGACGTCTTCAGCAAGGGTTGCGCCATGAGAATCTAGTAACGGCATATCAAAAGCGGCTAATGGCTTTGATAGGGCGAGGAGTTGTGCGGCTAAACCCGCTACCCGAATACTTTCGCTCACGCGGAAAAGATACCTTGGAGTCGATCTATATCTACGCTAATCCCGTGGAGCACACGAAGGCGAATTTGCGTGAATCAATCAGATTACGTCGCCGAGATAACCAATCTCACTTCAATCTTGCGCTGCTGATTGACTCTCCGGAATTCCAGAGCTCCAAGGTAATCGCTAGCTATCGCTCTTTTGGCGATGAACCCAATACTGAAGAACTCAATCAACTAATTCTTAGAGCTGGAAAGAAGTTATTGCTCCCCACTCGCTTATCCGATAACTCATTGGAGTTTCGAAACTGGGATGGCGACATTGAAAAACTTAAGCGCTCTGGAAATGTGGAGGAGCCAATTGGCGAGAAGTTCCTTGGTGTTATTGATCTGATGATTGTGCCTGCGTTGGCAATCGACTCCAAGGGAAATCGTCTTGGACAAGGCGGTGGTTCATATGATCGCGCGCTGCGAGATTTTTCTGGAATCTCCTTAGGGATAATTAACGAAGCTGAATTCGTAGATACTTTGCCAAGTGAAATTCATGATGTGCCAGTCAAAATGGTCTTAACGCCGAGTAAGTTACTTAGAATTTAATTTACGCCGAGATTGCGCGCCATTACTAGGCGCTGAATCTGGTTTGTGCCTTCATAAATCTGGGTTAGCTTTGCATCTCGCATCATCCGCTCGACTGGATAATCGTTTACATAGCCATACCCGCCTAGGACTTGTACGGCATCGGTGGTTACTTTCATAGCAACATCGGTCGCGAAACACTTTGAGGCGGCCGAGAAGAATGTTAGATCGCGTTCACCGCGCTCACTCTTTACGGCTGCGGCGTAAGTTAATTGTCGAGCCGCTTCAATCTCCATCGCCATATCAGCGAGCATGAATTGAACGGCCTGGAAATCAAAGATTGGTTTTCCAAATTGGCGTCGCTCTTTTGCATACTTAGTAGCAACTTCAAAAGCGCCTTGTGCAATGCCGAGAGCTTGCGCGGCGATTGTGATTCGGGTGTGGTCCAGAGTCTTCATAGCAAGGCCAAAGCCTCCGCCAATCTCGCTAATTCTTCGATCATCTCCAATTTCAACGTTATCGAAGTAGACCTCTCGAGTTGGTGAACCCTTAAAGCCCATCTTCTTTTCCGGGGCGCCAAATGAAACGCCTGGATCGCTCTTCTCAACTACAAAAGCAGTGATCCCTTTAGCCCCTTTTTCCGGATCGGTAGATGCAAGTACGGTGTAAAACTCAGATACGCCAGCATGAGAGATCCACTTCTTACTTCCATTTAGAACCCAACCATCACCCTTTTTTACTGCTCGGGTCTTCATCGCGGCAGCGTCAGATCCCGCTTCTGATTCAGATAAGCAATATGAGAAACCTTTTCCTTTTGCCAGTTGGGTTAACCAACGTTCTTTCTGGGAATCATTGCCGCCCAACATCAACGGTACGGAACCAAGTTTGTTTACAGCCGGAATCAGGGAAGACGATGCACAAACTCGAGCGACTTCTTCAATAACGATAACAACGCCAAGTGAGTCAGCGCCTTCGCCACCAAATTCGACAGGGACATGTGGTGCTGCAAGCCCTGCGGCTTGTAGCGCATCGAGAGCTTCTTGAGGGAATCGAGCATTTGCATCTACATCATGCGCAAAAGGTTGGATCTTCTTATCTGCGAGCGCACGAACACTTTCGCGTAGCGCTACATATTCTTCGGGTAGCGAGAAGAGCGGATCCATAGTGGGAATACTACGAGTCCTTTCGGCGCTCGGCGAGTTTAGATAGATACTCGTTATACTCCGCTAAATCACGCTCTGAATTCTTATCTGCTCGTTTTGCTTCACGTGCATCCGAGCGCATCCATTGGATAAAGGTTGCAACTAGAGCGATGATGATTGGAATCTCGCCCATCGCCCAACCAATTGCTGCTCCGGTTTTCTGATCAGCTAGTAGGTCTGTGGCCCAAGGGCGTTCTAACGAAGCGTAGTAGCCACCATCAATCAAAGTGTTCGATGCTTGTAGCGCTATCGAGAAGAAGGCGTGGATACTGATTGCTCCGAGAAGAATCACCACTCGGACTAGATGATGAACCTTTTTTGGATTTGGATCAATGCCGACAATTACATGAAAGAAGAGCAGCCCAGCGGCTATGAAATGAAAGTTCATTAAAAGATGCCCGAAGTGGCTCGACATCAAATCTCCAAATAGCGGCGTGAAGTAAAGAGCAAAGAGGGAACCATCAAAAATTGCCAAGGCCACAATTGGATTTGTCCAGATTCCAGTAAGCCTTGAATGGAGCGATTCAATCAACCAACCGCGGATACCGCGCTCTTCTTTTCTCCTTCCAATCGGGAGGGAGCGGAGAGCTAAAGTAATCGGCGCGCTTAACACAATAAAAATCGGTGCGATCATGCTCAAGATCATGTGAGCAATCATGTGATACTGAAATGAAAAGATTGCGTAAAGTCCAAGTCCACCACTTGTGCTGTAATCCAAAAGTGAGATTCCGATCGCAAAGGCAATAGTTCTTCCTACTGGCCACTTATCGCCACGGCGAGCGAGAACTACTACGCCACGGATGTAGAGCGCGGTGGCAAATACAAGTGCGCCGAGCATTAGCGCATCTGCTTCATATTCAAAGAAGAGTCGTTGCCAAGTTGGTTCTGGCGGCATGCCTACACCAGTGATCTCCTTTACTCGGTCATATTCATAGTCGCTCTCAACAATCGGGGTGAAGCGAGAGAGAAGTGATCCGATCGCCGTAACCAAGAGAAGCAGCGCTACTTCAAATCGAATTAAGCTTGAATCGGCCAGGCTCTTACGAATCTTTATTGCGGTAAGAGCGATGAAACCAAGAAGTCCGACCTTGAGAAGTATTAGCGCTCCATATGTAGTCAACCAATCGCGCGAGAACCCCAGTCTCAATATCGAACTTGTACTCCCGCTAAGTACCACAGCAACCAAAGACCAGGTCGCAATCACTCCAACTCTTGTGATAACTAATCTTCGAGTTACTTCATCCATGAAGAGAAGTGAAGCGACCGCGCCAATCCACGAGGAAAATGCGATGACATGAATTATGAGAGAACCAATAGCTAGGCCATGGCCACTTGCTTGGCTTGTGTGGCTCTGAAAGAGCGGCGCAACAACCCCTATCGTTGCGATCCAATAAGCAATGAACGCACCGCCAACTCTCCGAACTCTTCCTAGGATCAATAAAAGTAAGACGGCGGTGAGAACTTGAATGAGTTGCAATCTTCCCAAAGCTGTCTGAGTTACGTATGAGCGAATCGTTGTGAGATCAAGCATTGAAACAATTGAGGACTCAAAGAGATTTGCCAGAGTAGCTAGAAGACTTCCAAAAGTTGAAACTGCCCACAACAAGACAACAAAAGGAAGAATCTTTCGCAGTCTCAATGAGGAATCAGCTAGACGTCCGCCAACTTCTGGAAAGAGGAAGGTGAGAGATAACAACGCTCCCATTACCAAAGCTCCAGTGAGAGTATTCAATAAATCAAAGAGCACTAGCCACCTCGATTAGAAGAATCGCCATCACGTACCTAAGATTACGCCGTGCCTACCTACCAATATCAATGTGAAGCTGAGCATGAATTCGAGGTAGTCCAATCATTCACAGATGCCGCTATAGATACCTGCCCCGAGTGTGGCGCAAAGGCACGTAAGGTCTATTCAAATGTTGGGGTCGTTTTTAAAGGATCTGGCTTCTATAAGACAGATTCGAAAAAATCAGAGACGAAAACTGATTCAAAACCCGCAGCTAAACCAGCTGCAAAACCAGAGAGTAAATCCGAGAGTTAATCGTGGTGCGGCGGCTTATCCGCCTTTATCTCTTCTTCTCGCTTCGATTTGTCAGCAAGGTCACTCTCATCATCTCTCTCATCACTAGTTACGAAAGGAGAGATTTCACTCATACTCCTAGTATGACAGTGTGAAGACGACTTCTATGTTTGAAAGACTTGGTCATTCGATAGCTAGACGGAGCAAGGCGATCTTCCTACTTGCTATAACCGCAGTGCTTGTATTCGGAACACTTGGAACCCAAGTCTTCTCAAGGTTCGATTCCGGTGGCTACTCAGACCCGAATAGTGACTCAGCCAAAGTTTGGGAGTACCTCGAAGATACCTTCGGCGTTAAAGACCCAGCCGTTGTAATCGCACTTGAGTCTTCGGCTGGTTCCGTTGATGCCGAAGCAACGGTCACAGCCGCTACCGCTCTTGAAAGTGAGTTACGTGCCGAGCCAAGCGCTGAGAACGTACTTTCTTATTGGAGCGCAGGAAGAAACCCCGCTTTTAAGAGTACCGATGGAACGGCCGCTTACATCTTTATCTATCTTAAATCTGAAGACTTTACTGAGATCGATTCACTCGGTGGCTATTACCAAGAGAAATATGAAGGCGAGTATCAAGACCAACGAATTCGAGTTTCCGGCGGCGCAGTATTCGCAAATGCTATTAACGGAAGAATCCAAGATGATTTAAAGCTCTCTGAAGCAATCTCGATTCCAATCACCTTTATCTTGCTCGTTTTAGTCTTTGGCGCGCTAGTAGCTTCGGCAATGCCGCTCATCATTGGAGTAACTGCAATCTTGGGCACCTTCTTTGGCCTCTATCTACTTACCCTCATTACAGATGTAAGTATCTTTGCGCTGAATTTGACGACTGGTTTGGGTCTTGGTTTAGGAATTGATTACGCCCTCTTAATAGTAAATAGATTTAGGGAAGAGTTACGTCGCGGCATAAGTCGTGAAGATGCGATCGTTAACACGATGAGAAGCGCTGGTAAGACCGTGTTCTACTCTGGCTTGACCGTTGTACTTACTCTAGTTTCGCTCACTTTCTTTCCGATGAACTTCCTTAAATCGATGGGCTATGCCGGTGCAATTGTCGTTGCTCTCGCTG
>Ga0194118_10005086_pt1 | contig 13948 bp, 17 predicted proteins | sample TA2MahsurfametaG_2_FD_148662 | JGI IMG/M metagenome (GOLD analysis project Ga0194118, IMG submission 148662) | Freshwater microbial communities from Lake Tanganyika, Tanzania - TA2015013 Mahale N5 surface | ecosystem: Environmental > Aquatic > Freshwater > Lake | place: Tanzania: Lake...
ATACGATAAACATAAAAAATGAATAAAAATAAAAAAAATTGAATTAGAATTATTGTCTCTAAAGTCCATCAAGTAACTAACAATGGGAAAAACATTTAGACGCAGTTATCGTGTTAATAATTCTAATGAATTGCTTAATAAAACAACCAATGATTTGGTTAAAACAAGCAAGAAGTATTACAAGAATAAACATGTGAATCCAAAAAATGACCCAGAAAATGTGGCATTTAGCACTACTCATAGTAATGAGCCAGTTAATGTTTCGAATAAACCGGTTCATCATGTAACTAACAAATTCTTATTCAACAAATATGGAATCCGATGGCAAAAAAATGATGTTTCGATGTATAATTTGATTGACAATGCGATTAAAAGCGGTGTCGACGATGGATGGCTGAAAATGTGTAAAAAACAATTAGACAGACGTGGAAAATTGGGAATGTATAATCCACAGAAATACAATTATAAACATAATGAACAAGATATTTATGATGAATATTGTGATTATCATGACCTTAATACCGAATGGGTGTATGGATCTTCTTATTACGATTTTGATGATTACTACGATTTTGATTATTAAATCTATTCGCGACCAATGATAAAATAGTAATCGTAATATGAACAATCATAAATAGCATCATTAACAAATACATTTTCTTGTTCAGTAACATCATTATTATTTTTTTCTGTTTCTGCTTCTGGTTCTGGTTCTGGTTCTGGTTCCGATTCTTTTATCAATATGCTTTCAATTTCCTTGTAAAACTTGTCTTTTTTGTATTCTAGAGTTGTATTCATATTTGTATTCGTATTTTTATCTTTCTCTAATTCAATATCCAAAATGTGTTTGTATTGAATATTTTTGTTAGTTTGTCTGTTATAGTAGTCATATAGTTGTCCGCTAATTATAACGCCAATAGCACCACCTAATATTCTTATGAAAATACCTGACATCTTATATATTACTTATTCATAATAGTTACTATATATCTAAATCAATTTTTCTTATTCTGATTATAATTATGATAACAATATAAAGATAATATACATAAAATATGTAACCTAGAATGATTTACGATGATATTATGTTAGTTTTATTTATTACTGTGTTTGGTTTGCCACTATATGCTTTATTCTTGGTATCGATGTATGCTATTACATCGTATAAGAAAAAATTGATTTAAAATTAACCATTTATCATATCATAATAACATTACAATGAACGATTACAGAAAATACACTTTAGGACCTTTGTGTAAATTGCGTGATTGGGTTCCAATTGAAAAACTTTATTGGTTAGGATTATCAGAAAATCCAAATGCGATTCCCATGTTGGAACAAAATCCAGAGAAAATTGATTGGGATTATTTATCCGAAAATCCAAATGCGATTCAATTGTTAGAACAAAATCCGGATAAAATTAATTGGGATAATTTATCATACAATCCCAATACTATTCACTTATTAGAACAAAATCCAAGTAAAATAGACTGGGGTTGTTTATCAGAAAATCCAAATGCGATTCATTTAATAGAACAAAATACAAACAAAATTTATTGGCGTTGTTTATCATTGAACCGAAATGCGATTCCCATATTGGAGCAAAACCCAGATAAAATTAATTGGCATCTGTTAGCAATAAATCCAAATGCTATTTCTTTGTTAAAACAAAAACCAGATAAAATTAATTATAGGTATTTGTCATTCAATCCAAATGCGATTTCCATGTTAGAACAAAATCTAGAGAAAATAGATTGGTCTTATTTATCTTCGAATCCAAATGCGATTCACTTATTAGAACAAAATCCAGAGAAAATAGATTGGTCGTATTTATGCTTAAATCCAAATGCAATTCACATATTGGAACAAAATGTAGAAAAAATTCATTGGAATAATTTATCAATCAATCCTGCAATCTTTGAATACGATTATGAGGCGATGCGTCTACGAATGCGACATTTAGTCGAGGATTTAATGGCGGACAGATTCCATCCCAGAAACTTTGAGAAGTGGCTAGGTTGGGGATTCGATGAGTTTCAAGAGTGTGAGTTCTAAAATAAATGTTTGGCTCCACCTTTTTAAAGTTGGAAAAAATTGATTCAAATTATTTTTTGTCAGCTCCTATAAACTAACAAAATGTATGATTATACTAAATACGATTTGGGCCCTTTGTGTAAATTGCGTGATTGGATTCCAATTGAAAAACTTTATTGGTCAGGATTATCACGTAACCAAAATGCAATTCGCTTATTAGAACAAAATCCAGAGAAAATTGATTGGGATTGGTTATCATTCAATCTAAATGCGATTCACTTACTGGAACAAAATTTTGACAAAATTAATTGGTCTGTGATATCTTCAAATAAAAATGCTATTTCTATATTACAGAAAAATCCAGATAAGATTGTTTGGATGTATTTATCACAAAATCAAAATGCTATTCACTTGTTAGAAAAGAATCAAGATAAAATAGATTGGAGTATGTTATCATGGAATCCAAATGCTATTCACTTGTTAGAAAAGAATCCAGATAAAATAGATTGGAGTATATTATCATGGAATCCAAATGCTATTCCTATATTGGAACATAATCTAGATAAAATTAATTGGTCTCGTTTATCAAAAAATCCAAATGCGATTCCTATATTAGAACAGAAACCAGATAAAATTGATTGGGTGTTGTTATCAAGAAATTCAAATGCGATTCACATTTTGGAACAAAATCAAAATAAAATTCATTGGATAGAGTTATCTAGCAATCCGGCAATCTTCGAATATGATTATGAGGCGATGCGCTTGCGTATGAAATCAGTTGCAGAAGAATTGATAGCAAACCGATTCCATCCCAGAAACTTTGATAAATGGCTAGGATGGGGATTTGATGAGTTTCAAGAGTGTGAGTTTTAGAGGCAAATGTTTGTGTCTGTGGGTATGCTCTCGTTATAATAGACACGGAGCTGAACACTCTTCCTTATCCTTACTATAATTCGAATACTTACTCAAAATGACCTGTGGCACCAATTCTTCTGTCATTTTCTCCAACTTCTTGTAACATTTATTGATTGTCACTTCCGACACATCACAAACATTTTTTACATCCAATTTAGACACATTTAGCCTACATAATTGCGATATGAAATAGACAATACCTGCAGCAATTGAATCCGGTGTATTTTCAGGCATCATATTCTTCTTTTCTATCTTCATGGCAATAAATTGACACAATTTTGTTAGTTCATTGTTGATGTTCAATTTACTGCAATATCTTTCAATGAAATCCTCTGGCTTCGTTTTACAAAATATTGTTTTATCCTTAATATCCATATCTTTTTCCAAGCTATTCAGAATCACCTGAGCATTTTTACATCCATGCGTCGCGCTAGCAACATCCAAATGAAATATCGTCGCAATTTCTTTTGCCGTTCTAGGATAATTGTTGTATCTACATGAGATGTAAATTGATGCTGCCATGATGCCATCCTTGTTGTCGCCACGAAATGTTTGCTCGTATTCTAGGATTTTCTTGTGATACCGAATTGCGTCATCAATGATTTTCTTAGAAATACCGGCATTGTTAGCATACGTCGTAATACACTGAAAATTGTCATATTGCGATTTTTCTTTATACGGCATCGCCTGCCATTCAGTATACCTGCGGATTTTTTTCATTTCATATGATGACTTACCTGCGCATAATACTTTACATCCATATGACGATTCTTCTAATAAAGGATTGATTGGCATACCACAACGAGTTGGATCAGAACTTTGATTATCGTCGGCTCCATAATATCTCCATTCTGGTGTGTGGTCTAGCATATCTTTGTATATAATTCCACACTTATCGTTGGTGCATGTTAGAAATCCTTCATCTGAATATGCTAATAAACACTGACACATTTCGCATTGTTCTCGGTCAGAAATGGTTCGATATAAACATTCTAAAGGTTCTTTGGGTTTGTCTGGGTCAATAACTTCTGTTTCGAAAATATTCCATAATTTTGCTTTATCTTGTGCTGAAATTATATTGTCTTTATTTTTTTTGCTTCTTTCGTTGTTCATTGTTGTAAAGCAATATAGAAAAAATATTTTTATTTCAATTTTATTTCCACTTTTCTTACGAAGTTGCAAAAGGTGGAGCCAAAGATTGACCACAATTGGAAAAGTTGAGCAAAACCATTCATCCAGTTTTGGAAAATGTGGAGTCAAAAATTATTTATAGGGGTCGTACAGGGATACACTGAAAGATGAAGCCAAAAATTAATTTATAGGGGTCGTACAGGGTATAACAGAGTAACCCCCTGTAATTAGTATGGAAACTTACTATTGTATTCAGTTTCTAGCTTATCTTTCAGTGTCTCAATTTCGTCTTCCAATAATTTATGTTTCGCCTCCAAATTATTTATCTTGTTTCTAAAATTTGCCAATATTTGTTTAAATTCTTCTGGAATATGTTCCATATCAACATCCATGTCAAAAACTTCCGGTAATTTTAATTCATATTTTGTCACTTTATTGTTTATGATAAATAATATATATAAGATACATTCAGTTGGAGTAATTATAAAGTTATATTGTCCATTATTTATCCGCTCAGTTAATGTTTCAGCTACATGTAGTTTTCCTAAACCTCTAATACCAAACTTTTTCGGAATTGGTGCCTCAAAATGCCTGTATAATCCATCTTTATCCTTACCATATTTTGTCTTAATAACATTGTCGTCAATCGTGACTTTTAGTTCATAGAACCCATTTGTATTTAACATAGCATTCGCAAAATTGTTGTTACTAATATCCGTCATTCTCGTATATAATCATGAATTATTAAGTAATGTTGATTCAATTTTTTTTACAGGGGACCCCCTGTACGACCCCTAGAAAAGAACCTTATGAAGAACCTTAGGAAGAATCCTAGGAAGAACCCTAGGAAGAAATCTTTGGCTCCACCTTTCTTAAAGGTGGAAGGGTATCCCCCTGTAAATTTTATGTATTGTTAGTATATGGGAAATCAAACATCTAGCCTAAATACTAACAAAAATGACGAACTGAAGCCTAAATCCATCTCACAAATATTAGACTACATTTCAACACACTATATTTTAACAATGGATTTCAAAAGCTTAAGAAAGCTGCATGAAAAAGAATATTGTGACAAACTAGTCATTTTAACATCCGACATTATTCAGCGCTATTTCACTGAAATGGAAATAACCTATTTAGCACAGCGTATCAAAAATGGTGTAGAAGTCAATGAACTCGAAAAAGATAATGTCATCTTTTTTGACAGAATGAATCTAGATAAACTCGATGTTCAAAACTCTGTTAAGAAAAAGCGCTTATGTCTAGGCATCGCCAAGTTTTACATAAAAATTGCTCACATTTTTGCAGCAATTGTCATGACAATTAATCCAGTTTATATTTATAAAGACGCAAATGGTAACACTATTCGTGCTTCATTGAAAGAAAAGAGCAAAATACCTGCCAATGTTCCACGCAACATTTATAAGCTAAATATTTGCGATAATAGAATAAATGCTCTCAGAAATAATCAAAGTTTAGAACCAGATTCTAATGGCGACATCACTATTGGTCCCAAAATGTGTAACTTTAACATCGCCGATGATGGTAATGAGAAAAATCTCGCCAACGAACCTGGCATTCCAGAACTAGAAGAACTATATTATGATGACAATTATGATTACACTTCTGGTAAGTTTACTAGCATGAGTGAAGAGACCAGAAAAGTATTTCAAGAAGATTTAAAAATATTCTATAATGTGTTTACTGGAAAGAAAGATATGCCACCAAATGTAGCCAGATTTAGCGATATTAAGCTCCGTGATTATCATCGGATGCCAAAGTGTCAGGGTGCGGATCCGCCTTTAAGTAGAAAATATAAAGGTAATAGTAAAGTATTTAAAGAATACGCCGAGAATCTGAAAAATATGATACGCAAATCAAATGCTGGACAGGAATCACTATTGAACATAATAAATCAGATTTTTGTTTATACGATTGACCCACAAACTAACAAAAAGCAAATAAGAATTAATCCGAAGCTGACTGAGAGTAAATTACAGGAGATTGTTATCGAGACAAGAGCATTGATTATAAAATTGTATTTGACATGTGAAATGGATTACGTCAATGGATTAAAAATGTATGAAGCAATAGTTGAACAGAAAATATTAGAAACAGCACAGAATCAAATTAAAAACTTGGAGAAGATGTCGGAACAATTGGCAATGGATGAGAATATTCCACCGCCGGCAGAAGTTAAAGAAATAAAGGAAAATATAGAAGAGAAGATTGAAGAGAAAGATAAGAAGAATCAGAAGGAGATTGATGAACTAACAAAAGTTGAAAGTTCAATTACTTAGAGAAATATTGGATAGGATGTGAAATAATTGGCAACATTGTTAGAAAAAATTGAGTCACAATTGTTTGATTATTGATTCTATTATAAATACATTATATACAGAATGAAGCTGAACTATGATTTAGGTAATTTAGGTTACTTATGTAAATTACGCGATTGGATTCCGATTGAAAAACTTGATTGGAATTATTTATCTCAAAATCCAAATGCAATTCGTCTATTAGAACAAAATCCTGGTAAAATTAATTGGTATTTGTTATCTCAAAATCCAAATGCTATTCACTTGATAGAACAAAATCTAGATAAAATTGATTGGAGTTGGTTATCAACAAATCCAAATGCTACTCGTTTATTAGAGAAATACATCGATAAAATTCATTGGTTTTGTTTATCTGAAAATCCCAATGCTATTTCTTTATTAGAACGAAATCTAGATAAAATTAGTTGGCGGCGTTTATCATCCAATCCAAACGCAATTTATTTACTAGAAAAAAATATAGATAAAATTTATTGGTCTTCATTGTCAAACAATCCAAATGCTATTCATCTACTGGAACAAAATCAAAATAAAATAAATTGGTCTGCGTTATCTGGTAATCCAAACGCAATTCGTTTACTGGAACAAAATCTAGATAAAATTGATTGGTTTATGTTGACTTGTAATCCGAATGCTATTTCTTTGTTTGAGCGAAATCCAGATAAAATTATTTGGGGTTTGTTATCGAGAAATACAGGTGCTATTCAATTATTAGAACAAAACTTAAATAAGATTATTTGGTATGAGTTATCTTATAATCAAAATGCGATTCCTATATTAGAAAAAAATATAGATAAAATTCATTGGAATTGGTTATCATGGAATCGAAATGCAATTCATTTATTAGAACAACATCAAGATAAAATTAATTGGGAGCGATTGTCATATAATCCGGCCATATTTGAATATGATTACGAAGCGATGCGTTTACGAATGAAACCAGTGGCTGAAGAATTAATGGCAAATCGATTCCATCCACGAAACTTTGATAAGTTTGTTAGCTGGGGTTTTGATGAGTTTAATTTGGATTTGTAGTTCAACTTTTCTTTACACAGGACAAGGGGGTCGTACAGGGTATAACGCAATAAAATCCCTGTGTAAAAAATTGAACATTTTTTACTCTAGTAAATGAACTAACACAGAAACAATGTCATTACACGATTTTGTTGATTTAGGATACTTATGTAAATTACGCGATTGGATTCCAATTGAAAAACTTGATTGGAAATTCATATCGATGAATCCTAATGCGATTCATTTATTAGAACAAAATCCAGATAAAATTTATTGGGGATTTTTATCAGTAAATCCAAATGCGATTCATTTATTAGAACAAAATCCTAATAAAATTCGTTGGAAATATTTATCAATGAATCCAAATGCGATTTCTATGTTAGAACAAAAACCCAATGATATTCATTGGGATTGGTTATCATTGAATCTAAATGCAATTCATATATTGGAACAAAATCTAGAGAAAATTGATTGGGAATTGTTATCAATGAATCCAAATGCGATTCCTATATTGGAACAAAATCTAGAGAAAATTGATTGGAAAATTTTATCTAGAAATCCGAACGCGATTCAATTACTGGAACATAATTTAGATAAAATTGATTGGTCGTACATGTCACACAATCCAAATGCTATTCACTTACTAGAAAAGAATCCAGATAAAATTTACTGGCGTTGGTTATCAGGAAATCCAAATGCGATTCATTTATTAGAACAAAAACCTGATAAAATTGATTGGTCTTACTTTTCATCAAATCCAAATGCTATTCATATACTAGAACAAAATCAAGATAAAATTAATTGGCAATGGGTGTCGGATAATCCATTCATATTTGAGTATGACTATGAAGCAATGCGTTCACGGATGAAACCATTGGCAGAAGAATTGATGGCGAACCGATTCCATCCACGAAACTTTGATAAGTTTGTTAGCTGGGGTTTCGATGAGTTTAATTTGGATTTGTAGTTCAACTTTTAAGAAAAGTTGAGCAAAAGGTTTGGCTCCACATCAACTTTTCTTATGAAATTTACAAGAAAAAGTTGAGCAAAAGGTTTGGCTCCACATCAACTTTTAAGAAAAGTTGAGCAAAAGGTTTGGCTCCACCTTTTTAAAAGGTGGAAAAGGTGGAAAAAATTGAATCATAAATCTTTTTTTCTTCTGTTGTTAAATAAACTAACACTAAAACAATGTCATCACAAAAGTTTGATTTAGGATACTTATGTAAATTACGCGATTGGATTCCGATTGAAAATCTTAACTGGTACGATTTATCAAAGAATCCTAATGCGATTCGTTTGTTGGAAGACAATCCAGATTACATTGAATGGTATTATTTATCAAGAAATCCAAATGCTATTCACTTATTAGAACAAAATCCTGAAGAAATTGTTTGGTCTGAATTATCTGAAAATCCAAATGCTATTCGTTTGTTAGAAAAAAATATTGATAAAATTGAATGGTTTTATTTATCACAAAATCCAAATGCAATACAATTGCTGGAACAAAATCTTGATAAAATTGATTGGAGGTCTTTATCAACGAACCCAAATGCTATTCATTTACTAGAACAAAATCCAGACAAAATTGATTGGTATTGGTTATCCATGAATCCAAATGCGATTCATTTGTTAGAACAAAATTTAAATAAAATTGATTGGCTTGCATTGTCAGATAATCCAAAAGCAATTCATTTAATAGAACAAAATCTAGATAAAATTGATTGGGAGTGGTTGTCTGGAAATCCAAATGCTATTCCTATATTAGAAAAAAATCTGGATAAAATTGATTGGGATTGGTTATCTGGAAATCCAAATGCTATTCACATCATTAAAGATAACCTTAGTGTAATAAAAACATATAAATGGTTATATGAAAATCCTGCCATATTTGACTATGATTATGATGCGATGCGTTTACGGATGAAACAAGTGGCCGAGGAATTAATGGCGAACCGATTCCATCCACGAAACTTTGACAAGTTTGTTAGCTGGGGTTTCGATGAGTTTAATTTGGATTAATTTGAATCCAACTTTCTTTTACATGTGGCGAGGGGGTCGTACAGGGGGAACCCCTGTAAAAAATTGAATCTTTTTTACATTATATCCTGATAACAATAAACTAACACTGAAATAATGTCATTACAAGAATATGAATTAGGTTACTTATGTAAATTACGCGATTGGTGTTTAACAATATCTATTCATTTGTATTATTTATCAAATAACCCTAATGCGATTCGATGGTTAGAACAGAATCCAAATAAAATTGATTGGGATGGATTATCTGGAAATCCAAATGCTATTCATTTGTTAGAGAAAAATTTAGATATAATTGATTGGGTGTTGTTATCAAAAAATCCAAATGCGATTCGATTATTAGAACAAAATTTCAATAAAATTAATTGGGGAACGTTATCATTAAATCCAAATGCTATTTCTTTGTTAAAACAAAATCCAGAGAAAATTAATTGGTGTCAGTTATCAAAAAATCCAAGTGCGATTTCCATGTTAGAACAAAATCCAGAGAAAATTAATTGGAAACATTTATCAGGCAATCCAAATGCGATTCACTTATTGGAACAGAATCCAGAGAAAATTGATTGGGATTGGTTATCCGCAAATCCAAATGCGATTCACTTACTGAAACAAAATCTAGACAAAATTAATTGGCTTTGGTTATCAGTAAATCCAAATGCGATTAGTTTGTTGGAACAAAATCCAAATAAAATTCATTGGAATTACTTATCATTAAATCCCAATGCAATTCATTTGTTGGAAAAAAATCTAGATAAAATTGATTGGTTTTATATGTTACATAATCCAAAAGCAATTCATTTATTAGAACAAAATCAAGATAAAATTAAAAATAGATTTTGTTATTTACCGATGAATCCATCCATTTTTGAATACGACTATGAAGCGATGCGTTTACGGATAAAACCAGTGGCTGAGGAATTAATGGCGAACCGATTCCATCCAAGAAACTTTGATAAGTTTGTTAGCTGGGGATTTGATGAGTTTAATTTGGATTTGTAGTTTGGTTCCACATTTCTTTACATGGGGTCGTACAGGGGAACCCCTGTAAAAAATTGAATCTTTTTTACATTACATTACATTGGTAAACTAACACAGAAACAATGTTGTCACATCAGTTTGAATTAGGATACTTATGTAAGTTACGCGATTGGATTCCAATTGAAAAACTAAACTGCGGTGGTTTATCTATGAATCCAAATGCTATTCGATTATTGGAAAAAAATCCTGGCAAAATTGATTGGTATTATTTATCAAGAAATCCGAATGCTATTCATTTACTAGAAAAAATCCAAAGAAAATTTGTTGGGATTGGTTATCGGCAAATCCAAATGCGATTCGATTATTGGAACAAAATCCAGATAAAATTTATTGGTATTGTTTAACCAAAAATCCCAATGCTATTCATTTATTAGAGCAAAATCCAGATAAAATTAATTGGCTTAATTTATCAGTAAACCCAAATGCGATTCACTTATTGGAACAGAATCCAGAGAAAATTAATTGGCTTTGGTTATCAAGAAATCCAAATGCTATTCATTTATTAGAGCAAAATCCAGAGAAAATTGATTGGTATAATCTATCAGTAAATCCAAATGCTATTCACTTATTAGAACAAAATATAAATAAGGTACGTTGGACATGCTTATCACTGAATCCAAATGCAATTCGAATATTAGAGAAAAATATTGATAATATTGATTGGGCAATGTTATCATATATTCCAAACGCATTCCATTTATTAGAAAAGAATAAAGATAAAATTGAGTTAAATTGCTTTTCATGTAATCCTTCAATCTTCGAATATGATTACGAAGCGATGCGTTTACGGATGAAGCCGTTAGCCGAGGAATTAATGGCAAACCGATTTCATCCAAGAAACTTTGACAAGTTTGTTAGTTGGGGTTTCGATGAGTTTAATTTGGATTCGTAGTTTAACTTTTCTTATGAAGTTGTAAAAGGTTGAGCAAAATGTTTGGATCCACATCAACTTTTAAGAAAGGTTGATCAAAATGTTTGGATCCACCTTTCTCAAAGGTGGAAAAAATTGAATCTTTTTTACTCCGGTAAATAAACTAACACAGAAACAATGTTATCACATGAGTTTGAATTAGGATACTTATGTAAGCTACGCGATTGGATTCCAATTGAAAAAATCAATTGGCGTGAATTATCAGAAAATCCAAACGCAATTCGCTTACTAGAACAAAATCCAGAGAAAATTATTTGGTATAGGTTATCATCAAATCCTAATGCGATTCATTTATTGAATCAAAATCTTGATAGAATTAATTGGAATTGGTTATCAGACAATCCAAACGCGATTCACCTATTAGAACAAAAACCTGATAACATTTATTGGCCATGGTTATCTGTGAATCCAAATGCGATTCACTTATTAGAACAGAATCCAGATGAAATTCATTGGGATTTGTTATCAGAAAATCCAAATGCTATTCGCTTATTAGAACAAAATCCTGATAAAATTAATTGGCGTATATTATCATTGAATCCAAATGCGATTCACTTATTAAAACAAAATTTAAATAAAATTGATTGGTCAAACTTATCCGAAAATCCGAATGCAATTCATTTATTGGAACAAAAACCAGATAACATTGGTTGGCCAGGCTTGTCTATAAATCCAAATGCAATTCATTTATTGGAACAAAATCCAGATATAATTAATTGGTATCAGTTATCTTTGAATCCAAATGCTATTCATTTATTAGAACAAAATCAGAATATCATTAATTGGGATCATTTATCATCAAACCCTTCAATCTTTGAATATGATTACGAAGCAATGCGTTTACGGATGAAACCAGTGGCTGAAGAATTGATGGCGAACCGATTCCATCCAAAGAATTTTGATAAGTTTTACACGTGGGGATTTGATGAGTTTAATTTGGATTTGTAGTTCAACTTTTCATCCCAAACTTTATTAAACATGTATTTAAGTGTTTGGCTCCACCTTTCTCAAAGGTGGAAAAAAATTGAATCCAAAAAACATAATATAACACACATTAATTATAATTGTAAGCAATGTCATTAGATAAAGAATATAAAGATTTCATTCATGATTTAATTCTGTCTTTATCCAAAGGGAATCCAGGTGCGTGCAATGTTGCTTGTAATCTAATAAAATATATGCAGGAAAACGAAGACAAAATAATTGAAGTAGCTGATTACATATCACAATTGCTTTCCAGAAAAATAATTGGTGCTAAATTATGGGTATTGTACAGAACAGAAGCAAACCAATCAATTTCTGATATGTTGCAATTAGATTTAGACACTTATACAAGTGAATATTTCAAGGAAAAATATAGACTAGATTGAATCGAACATTGTTAGAAAGATGGAAAAATAGAAAATAAAAAATTGATTCAGTTTTCTCCATAAATAAGTTTTTTATTCACAATGTCGCACGAAGCATTTTATCAAACTATTCAATATAACGATTCTAGATTACATCTAAATGTTGAACATGTTAAACAATATTTGGATGAAAATATTTTGTGCCCAGTTGTATGCCAGTATAATGAATAATCCTAATAATTTTCATTATCCAATTATCACTAAAAAGGGTCTCATTTCGAAGAAGAGAAACAAAACAATTTATGGTTCTATTCCATCATACAGGATTGTTTATAAGGGCGTAGAATGTATAACAAAAGTTCATCCATGGACACCAGAATTGAAGCAACTATGCGACAAAGTCGAAGAATATACTGGTGAAAAATATAATACTTGTGTTGTATGTGTATATAATTCAGGCGAGACTGGAATCAAACCACATCGCGATAAGGAAATGAAGAGAGATTCAACAATCGCAAGTGTTTCACTGGGTCAAAGTAGAACCATGCGATTCGAAAAACAAACTAACAAACTCGATATTACGCTCGATAGTGGAGACCTGTGTCTAATTAAGTATCCAACCAACGAATATTGGCTTCATTCGATTTCGACTGATGCGTCAAATGGGGCACGAATTAGCGTCATATTTAGACATCATATTGTCGAATAATTGTGACGATAAATGGTGTCCCAATTTTATTCACAATAGTCGAAAACCTCGCCACAAATTGTAGCCATTTTAGACTGAAAAATGATAAAAATATGTTTTATTTTTGTTTCAGACCATGTGTCGTAATGAACCTACAACGCAACAAATTGAGATTTTTTCAGTAACCACTTTTTTCCAAAAGTTTTTTCAAAAAGTCAATTTTGGACATTTATTTTTGTCCATTTTTTGATTTCTGAAAAAAGTTTTGTAAAAATGTGTAAAAAATCACTTTGTGACGATAATGGTAAGAAAAAATGTTACAACATAAAAATCATGTGACCATAACTTTTTTCGATTTTTTCGGACATTTTTGGCGTTTTAGTTACAAAATGTTACGAAAGAGCCGACAATTTATATGGAAAATTACACGATACTCGGTAACATACATATTTATGTGGCACCAAAAATTGTTACT
>Ga0194118_10005091_pt1 | contig 13936 bp, 19 predicted proteins | sample TA2MahsurfametaG_2_FD_148662 | JGI IMG/M metagenome (GOLD analysis project Ga0194118, IMG submission 148662) | Freshwater microbial communities from Lake Tanganyika, Tanzania - TA2015013 Mahale N5 surface | ecosystem: Environmental > Aquatic > Freshwater > Lake | place: Tanzania: Lake...
CCCCAAAACCCCAAAACCCCTTATTAGAATCTCTTAAATTTAAAATTATGGTAATAAAATAGTTTAATTGGCTCAAATTGAGATTGAAATAGTTGTGAGCGTTAATAAATTATAATTAATATTTGTCCAGCAATCAAAAATGTATGTTTCAAATTCCTCCACCAAACCCTTTCTGTTTAGAAACACATTTTCATATATTTTTAGATGGATAGAAGTCAACAGTCATAAAGCAACTACAACGCGTATGCCTCGGCCAGCCAGAACGACCAGGCTTAACGAGTAAGTTCCTCTCATATCGTTTCACACTTCAAATTTAAACTTATGATTATTTAGATTGACCTAAATTCGACTCAGGCTCCTGATTTCCGCAAGAGAAATGACCTTAAAAAGCGTCTCTACGATAGCGGAATCTCCAACGTGCCCATGCCCTCTGTTAAGCGCCCAATCGAAGAGAAAATTTCTTCAAACCCTTTTTCCGCTCGCATGAATTCGAGCAAGTAAGTTATTAATTTTAATTTTCATCTTGCGTTTCCATCTTGACACTCTATACAATCCTTTTTAAATTGAAGTCGGGACGGTTACATTATTTAAGCGCAAACAATAAATTAATCAAACAACTATTTCTAGGATTTAATGTCTCTCTCCCCTCAAAAAGAAGATTTAAGAACTCAACACCAACATCATTGAGAACCTAAACGCAACTTACGAGGAAGCTAAGGTTTAAGCCGCCAAATATGAAGGAGAGGGCACAGAGGACTACTACAGATCGTAGAACATCGTGGTTCCGAATCCCTCATTCGTTAAACCCTCCCAAGCTGGGCGCAAACTGTAAGGAGCAATGGGTGTGACCACCTAGCCGCGGCTGACCTCCCAGCTGCTGAACAACCGAAAAACCTCACAGATTCAGCCCCTCGACGGTGATTACCAAAGTCGAGTGGAGGAGAAGTTGAAGAAAGAGTTAGCAGTCACTGATCCCTAAAAGATCATGGCCGGTCCGCCTTCGCTTGTATATGCGGGCTTCGAGGGAAGTGCTTCCCTTTCCTAAAAAAATCTCGAGCTCGCCCGCAGTAAATTCCTCCTCGACAAAATAACGGGCAAACTACCAAAAGAACTTCGCCAAGGTTCCAATGCCATCAAGTAAACAGACGATGCGAAGTCTCAACACTCCGCTTCTTAGGTAAGTATCCGCAAGACTGAAAAGTAAGCCGAAAAGCCAAAACCAGAAATCGAGACTGGCCAAGAGAGCGTCGACAAAAAGACCGAGCCCAAAGTTTGGAGCGACCTCGACAAATACATCGAGCTTCTCTTGGACAGTAAGAGTGAAGAAGAAACCGTCTTCATGTACTTAAATCCTAACCTTTAAAATGGTGATCCTTACGACCTTCAAGTAGTTTCGTACGACAAGCGTTATATCCCCAAGTACTATACGCTCTCTGGAAAGGGCCTAACGCTGTACGAAAACGACACTCCGGTAGAGTTCATTTCTCTTGGGCAGTGGCTGATTGAGCGTGACTCCTACAACCATATAAAGGAGCTGAGCTTCTTCAAGTAGTTCAAAAAGTGGAAGTTTATGAGGATGTGGAAAAAGACTATTAAGCAGACGAACAGGTCCAAAGCCTAGAACTCGTTGGATGAGAAACTGTTCATCTTGCAGGACTTCTTCGGACCTCATCTTTTCAAGCATCGCTCTCTGATGATTGAGATGCAAAACTAGCTCAAGTTTGTTGATGTCTGCTAGACTGGAGATGTCAAGACGATCGCTCAATTCGCTGAAGCTTAAGAGAACAAGCGCAACAAGTGCGAGGAGGAGATTAAAAAATGCTCGAACAATTCTCGTTTAAACATCCAGCAATGTATCAGTTCAGTTCTGGAAAGCCTGCGCGGACGTATTATCTCTGAGATCACCTTGGACGAGTAGCGCTCAAAGCACAACCCGATCCAGTCCTCCAACACCGTTGGTATGAAACGCAAAGAACCTAACAACGCTTTTGAAAAGCTTTAGTTTCCATCTGGGATGACTTATGGCCACCGCAGCAGCCTGAGAAAGGAGTGCTCACGCTTCCTCAGATTTGCCTACCTCGTCGACTTTATCTCGCTAGAAGCTCTAGCAAATATTTACAAGAACTCTGTAGAGGATATGATTAACCGTCTTTACTACTTAGATGCTCATGCAGCTGAAAAGCTACCTAATATTATGAAAATGGAATTTGACGATGCAGCCGGTAGCGGCCAAGCTCAACGTGGCTACGAGCCTCTCTTCCACCTAAATGTCATTCTTAATGACTAAAAGTAAATACCGGAGGATGAAATCGGCAAAGTGCCAATTGACGACTTTATTTTGCCGCCTCGTGGTACCTCTTAAGAGCAAGACTTCGATTTAAAGGCCCATCTAGAGCTTGAGCCTATAAAGGCTGATGATGAGGAAGACGAAGAGGCAGCTGACGGTGCTGATGTAGAGATTGTGCAGCTGTACAGACAGACACTTCCGAATGTGCACAACTTCTGGATTAAAATGGAGCCTGATAAGCAGGACTTTAAGAATCAAATCCAGCAAGACTTCCAAAAGGGTCTCGATAAGATAGCCTGCTTCACTAGGTGGTCTAAACACGGTGACCTAAAAATGTACGCTGACGCGCTTGAGGAGTGGGACGACATTGTGGGCGATAAGTGGGATGAGCCTGACGAGAAGGCTCTTGCTCTTAATCCTCTGACTTGGATCAGCGACCAAAAGTTCTTCATCACCAAGGAATCCAGAGTGAACGAAGTAATTGACAACTCCTACAGCAAAGCCTGCACTTTCTTGGCTCGCTTCTAGCCGATCCTTGAGATCTATTGGAGAAACAAGAAGTTCGACATCAAAATTCTGGTTGAGGAGCGTCTTAAAAATGCGGTAGAGAACCTCGCAAATGTTATGAAGCTGTTTAAGTACTACCAGCAACACTTTTAGGCAAATTTGCCCTCCTGCACCGATATCGGTCTGTTGCAACTTGACTCAAAAGCAATAAAAAGCAAACTTCAGCCGACTCCCAAGGAATTCAACGACGAAATTGAGAAACTGATTCCCGAAGTGAACAAGAAACGAACTAACCATGCAAAAGAATGGCTCACTGCAAGTATCTAATTGCTTAAGGAGGAGCCGTAAAATGTCGAAGAGTTCGTTGTTTAATAAGGACACCTGAATGCTATAGACAACAAATTCTAATTTATTCGCGATAAAGTGGACTTGATCGGTCAGTTCTACGGTGTTCTGCAGGAACACGCCCTCAACAAGCCGCGGAAAGAGGACCTTAACAACCATACCGAGGCCAACTAGCAGATTGCAGCTTTGAACCAGAAAATTTCATAACTTCAACAGTAGCAAGAGTCCCAATCTGATAAATTTAAGAAGGCGCTTAATGAGCTTATTCCTAACTTGAACAAAGCTATTGACGAACTTTAAAAGGAATCAATCAACCCTCACTTCTATGCTGTTGCCAGCATGGAGCCTGAAAAAATGGCTGAAATAATATCATCTTTAGATGCTAAGATGGAATTGTACAAGCAGTATGAGAGCACAAGCGAGCGCTACAACGACTGGTAAAATAAGTTGTACGTTCCCACTACAAACTTCGAAAACCTTGATGAGCTGCGCACTAATCTGGTCAATCGTCACTTGCTGTGGCACTCGCTAGAAGAGTGGACGACGATGACTGGAGATTGGAAACGCTCTAATTTCGGGTCAATCGATGCTCCTAGCATTTAGAAGCTAGCTGAGAAATACGCAAAAATCTGCAAACGCGTGGAGGGTGCTCTGGAACCGAACCCCATTCAGCAGAAACTTAGACACCTAGTTGAGTAGTTCGAGGCAGCGATGCCAATCGTGATGGCACTGAGAAACCCTGACCTATAGGAACACCACTGGGCCGACATCAGGGAAATGATTGGATAGGATCTAAACATTAATGAGGACGGCTTTACGCTTTAGAGTCTGATTGACATGAATGTGGTGCAGTTTATGGAGCAAATCGTTGCAAAGTCAGTGGAAGCCACGGGTCAAGCCAAACTGCTCGGACAGCTGCGAGAATTGCAAGAGATTTGGAAGACAGTGCAGTTTACGACCAAAAGCTATAAGGAGAAGGACAACTAGTTCATTCTTGTGGACATTGACACGCTCTACTAGTATTTGGATGAGGGTCTCGCCCAGATAAACATGATTCTCGGAAATCGTTTCGTCAAGGTGATTAGAAAAGAAGCCGAGATCGTTAAGAAGGAGCTTAATACTCTGAACGAGGCTGTGCAGCAGTGGGTAGAAGTGCAGCGACAGTGGTGCTATTTAGAAAACATTTTCGCAGGGGGAACCATAAAGCAATACTTGCCCGAAGCAGCGAAACTCTTTGATTCAGTTAACAAGTTCTACACGCAACTGACCCAGAAGGCCAGCAGAAATCCGCAGTGCCTGAAAATGATTCGCAATATGCCCACTCTGGTCGACAATCTAATAAAGCAGAACCAAGATCTGGAAACGATCCAAAGTGAACTCGATGTCTATGTTGAGGAGAAGAGAAAAGTGTTCCCCCGATTCTACTTCCTCTCTTTCGAAGATCTAATCCAGATCCTATCCAATTCCGAGAACAAAGACGTGATCTCGCTGCACTTGAAGACTCTCTTCGACGGTATCGTTGCCCTTGAGTTCAAAGATGAGAACATTACCAAGATGTTCTCCAAAGAGAAAGAAGTCGTTGAACTCATTAAGCCAGTTAAAACCACAAGACAGCCAGTCGAAACATGGCTGCTCAATCTGACTGAGGGAATGAAGGAGACGGTCTACAAAAAGTTGAAGGAAGGCTACAAGGTCTACTCGGACGACACTCGCAAAGACTGGGTTCTCCAGCAACCTGGACAAGTTGTCGCTTCAGTAGCCTAAATTTAGTGGTGCGCAAACACCTCGCTCGCCATCGACGAGATGCAGGAGGACCGCCTTGCTCTCCAAACCTGGTTCGACCGCAACGATCGACAGATTGAGCAGCTGACAATTCATGTGAGATCGAACTTGACCGACTTGCAACGCTGTGTTGTTGTCGCACTCATTACAACTGATGTGCACGCGCGTGACATTGTTGAGGATCTTAAACGCGAGCAAGTAACCAGCTAGAATGATTTTACTTGGTAAAAACAACTTCGCTACTACTACGACGAGGAACTGCCCCAAGTTTGCAAAGTGCAGCAAATTCAGGCTACTCTCAACTATGGAGGTGAGTATATGGGTGCAACCTCACGTTTGGTTATCACACCTCTGACTGATAGGTGTTGGATCACGATCACTGGTGCGCTTCACATCAAGTTGGGAGCAAACCCTGCCGGACCAGCTGGTACCGGTAAGACTGAATCCACAAAGGATCTTGCAAAGGCTATCGCTTGTCTTTGTATCGTGTTCAATTGCTCTGATCAGGTCGACTTCATCCTTATGTACACACTCTTCTCAGGACTGTGTCAGGCCGGCGCCTGGGCTTGCCTTGATGAGTTCAATCGTATCAGAGTCGATGTGCTTTCAGTCATTGCTTAATAGCTGTTGCAGATCCGTCTGGCTCTCCTTGCCCTTATCCCTCGCGATAAAAACGAAGCGAAGGAAATTGCCGGTGAAAAACAGACCTTCAAGTTCGAGGACAAAGTGATACCAATCACACCCGAATTTGGTTGCCACATCACCATGAACCCAGGTTACGCCGGTCGCACTGAGTTGCCTGATAACTTGAAGGTGCTCTTCAGACCCGTCGCTATGATGATCCCTGACTATGGATTGATCGCTGAGATTATGTTGGGCTCTGAAGGTTTCAGTAATGCCAAGATTCTCTCCAAGAAGATGGTCCAGCTCTACAAACTCACATCAGAGCAAGTTTCCTAGCAGTAACACTATGACTTCGGTATGAGAGCCGTAAAGTCTGTGCTGGTTATGGCCGGCGCACTTAAGAGAGCTAACCCCGACATCAATGAAGATGCAGTGCTGATTCGTGCCATGAGAGATGCCAACGTGCCAAAGTTCCTAAAGGATGATCTGCCACTTTTCGCTGCGATTATTTAGGATCTGTTCCCGACAGTCTAGATTGTCGATCCTGACTACAGCATGCTGCTCAAGCAAATCGAGGCGTCAACTAGAGAGCTTGGTTTCCAGCCTCAAGCCTCCTTCATGTAAAAAGTCATTTTCCTTTACGAGACTTTCAATGTACGTTTCGGTGTTATGCTTGTGGGACCCACTGGTGGCGGAAAGACTACCTGCTACGAGGTGCTTGCTCACGTCATGACAACTTTGCGAAATGCCAACCATCCCGACAGAAGCTTCCAAATCGTGAACAAGAAGATTTTCAACCCTAAGGCCATCTCGATGGGCGAACTTTATGGTGAGGTTGACTTTATCTCTCAGGAGTGGACGGACGGTCTGGCATCAAAGATCATGAGAATGGCTTCCCAAGAACAAAGCGAAGAGAAGTCGTGGACTATCTTCGACGGACCAGTCGACGCTCTTTGGATCGAAAACATGAACACTGTGCTCGATGACAACATGACGCTCTGTCTCTCCAACGGCCAGCGTATAAAGCTCCGTCCCTAAATGCGCATGCTCTTCGAAGTAATGGATCTGGCTGTCGCTTCACCCGCCACCGTTTCCCGTTGTGGTATGGTCTACTTGACAGCAGATGCTCTAGGTTGGATCCCCTTCTTCGAAAGCTGGATCCAAAGGAAATTCCCTGATGAGTCCATTTTGACAAACGATGAAAAAATTCACATCACTGAGACATTCCACGCGACAATTGACATGGGCGTCGAGAAGATCCGTGGATCTCTCAATGAGCCTGTTAAGACTGACAACCTGCAACTTGTAAAGAGTGTTTGCAGTTTCCTGGAAGTGTTCTTCAACCCTGAATTGGGCTTCAACCAGACGGACCCCAAACTGAGAAAGAAGGACATCGACTCAATTCTTGGCTTCGCATACACTTGGGGCATGGGCGCTGCGCTCGATGAACGAAGCAAAGACTACTTTGACACGCTGGTTAGAGATATGTTCAAGGGTGCCTAGTTCCCTCAAGCCGGCACAGTTTTTGACTATTACTACGACCTTAGAAAGGGTAAAGTATGGAATCAATGGGAAAACCAAGTTCAAAAGTTCGAATACGTTAAAGATATGTCTTTCTTCGACATGATGGTGCCTACCGCCGACACTTACAAGCATCGCTACTGTCTTGAACAGCTGCTTTCCGTGCAGAAACCCGTGTTCATTACTGGTCTCACCGGTGTCGGCAAATCAGTGACGGTTATAAATACAATTCAGATTCTCTCCGTTGTCAAGGAAGAGAGCACTGTAAAGCCTCTTATCGGTATAAACATCAACTTCTCTGCTCAGACTGACTCCAAGCGAGTCTAGCAGTCCATTGAAGAGAAACTTGAAAAGTCGCGAACTGCCTTCTCAGCTCCACCCGGCAAGCGTGTTGCTATCTTCATCGACGACATCAACATGCCGCAAGTTGAAGAATACGGTGCACAGCCACCAATCGAGCTGCTCAGACTTTTGATTGACAAGTCAGGTATGTTCGACCGCAAAGAGTGGGAGTGGAAGAACATCAACGGCTGCACAATAGTCGCAGCTGCTGCTCCCCCCTCCGGTGGCCGTGCTGTACTCACCCCCAGATTTACAACACATTTTAATGTGATGTGCATGCCTCAGGCTACTCAGGCAGTTTTAGCTAAAATTTTCAGCTCAATTCTGGATGGCTATCTTAAAGCAAATAACTACCAAGAAGGTCCTTAATCTTGCTCTGTAGCTATTATTGACTCTACTATCGAAATTTACCAAAAGATTTCTGAGGAGTTGAGAGCAACCCCTGCCAAGTTCCACTACATGTTCAACTTGAGAGATGTGTCTAAGGTCATCCAAGGTATCCTAATGTCACACCCGAAGTCAGTCCAGACTGCAGATACGATGCAGAAACTGTGGGCCAACGAGGTGTCCCGTGTGTTTGGTGATCGTCTGATCAACGTTGAAGACAATAAGTGGTTCACTGACATTACTTTAGAGATGCTAAACCGCTCTTTCAGATCCGGCCTTGAGTTCAACGATTTGTTCGGCGAAAAGAAAGTGATCTTCTCAGACATCCTGAAGATTGATGCAGCTATGCGTCTGTACGAAAACGTGACAGACATTCCAAAGCTAAACAAGACTCTGACCAACTATCTGGAGGAGTACAACTTGAGCTCGTCCGTGAAGATGAATCTGGTGTTCTTCGAGGATGCAGTGCTACACTTGATGAAGATTCTCAGAGCTCTTAGGTAACCCCGCGGCAACATTATGTTGATCGGTGTCGGCGGCTCTGGTAAGTAGTCGCTTATCAAACTGGGCTCTTACATCTACCAGATGGATTTCAAGCAAATCGAAATTGTCAAAGGCTACGGTGTTGCAAGCTTTAGAGAATTTGTTAAAGAGATGATGTTCTAGACTGGTGTCCAAGGCAAACCAATTGCGTTCACAATGACTGACTCTCAGATATTGTCGGAGACTTTCCTAGAGGATCTAAACAACGTTCTAAACACAGGTGAAATTCCGAACCTGATGCAACCTGACGACAAAGACAGAATGCAGAATGAGTTACGCTCTGTAATCACTGATGCCAAGAAAGTCGAAACCAACGACCTTTGCAATTAACTGTTCGTCGAGCGTGTCCGAGAGTACTTCCACATCTGTTTGTGCATGTCACCCGTCGGTGACGACCTCAGAGTGCGCTGCCGTAACTTCCCCTCGCTGGTTAACTGCTGCACACTTGACTGGTTCAGCCGATGGCCCGAGGAAGCACTGCTTTACGTGTCTCGTGCATTCCTAAAGAACTTGGAACTGCCCTCGGACGAGGTAAGATAGAACCTAGCTGTCATGTGCATGGTGATCCACACGAGTGTCGAGGAAATTTCAGCAAAGTTCTTTGATGAGTTGCGCCGCAGAGTCTACACGACCCCCAAGTCGTACCTGGACTTGATTTCGTTGTATTTGAACACTCTGGGCAAGAAGCGTAACTAAATCAGTCAGAACAGAAACAGACTCGCAAATGGGCTCACAACTTTGAAGAATACTAACGCTTCGATCGCCGAGCTTAAGGTTACCATAACCAAGATGCTGCCAGAGCTCGCCAAAGCTAACGAAGAGCTGGCGGTGACCCTCGTTTAGGTCAACAAGGACAAAGCGATTGCTGACGAGAAGGACAAAGTGGTTTCTGCTGAGAAAGAAATCGTTGAGGCATCAGCGGCTGAAACAAAGATTGTTAAAGACGAGGCTGATGGAGCGCTTCAGCAGGCGCTGCCAATTTTAGAGAAAGCGAAGAGCATTGTAGACGCACTCGACAAAAACTCAATTGTCGAGCTAAAGGCACTCAACAATCCCCCACCCGCAGTCGAGATGGTCATGTCTTGTGTGATGACCATGTTGGGTGAAAAAGATGTGAAGTGGGATGTGATCAAATCCGTGCACATTAAAGAGCCTGCTGCGTTCATCAAGCGAGTGCAGCAATTCAGAGTCGAAGACATGAGCGAGAAACTTCTTAAAATGATCAGGACCAAATGGTTCGCGTTGCCCGAGTACAACTTCGAGAACGTCTCCAAGAAATCAGTGCCAGCTGGTGCGCTTTGCCAGTGGTCCAAGGCGCTGTCCTCCTACTATGATGTCCACAAGCAGATTGTGCCGATGAAGGAGAAAGCTGCAGAGATGGATCGTAAGCTCAATGAATCTTTGGCTATTCTCAAGAAGAAGATGGATGAGTTGAACATCGTTAAGGCCAATGTTGCTGCCCTGGTCGCAAACGCAAATAGACTTGAGGCTGAGAAGAATGAGCTCGAATTCAGAATGAAGCGAGACTAAGCGCGCATGGGCAGAGCTGAGAAGTTGGTTGTTTTGCTTGCAGATGAAGCGGTCAGGTGGAAGGAGACTGTCGAAATCCTGGATCAAGACTTGTTTGAGCTGGTCGGCAATGTTTTCCTTTCCTGCGCCTGCATTTCCTACTTCGGAGCATTCACTGGCGTCTACAGAAAGATTCTTACTTCAAACTGGAATATTATCTGCAAAGAAAAGAAGATTCCTTGTTCAGAGATCTTCAGTTTGGTTAAGGTCATGGGCGATCCAGTCGTTATTCGCGGGTGGTGCATTGATGGTCTACCAACCGATCAAACCTCCGCTGAGAACGGTATCCTGACTACAGGTGCAGAGCGTTGGGGTCTTTGCATCGATCCTCAGCAACAGGCAAACAAATGGATAAAGAACATGTACAAGAAGGAGAAGATGGGATTGCTCAAATTTGGAGCCACTACTTTCCTCAGAGAAGTGTCAGCTGCAGTGAACAATGGCTACCCAATCCTTGTGGAGGATGTCTAAGAGTCAATTGATCCTGGTCTTGACCCAATTCTGATGCACTCGGAGTTTATGGGCGATGGCGGAATCAAGTAGATCAAGCTCGGTGAGGCCACCTAGGACTACGATGACAACTTCAGACTGTTCATGACCACCAAGATGCCTAATCCGCATTACCCTCCAGAGATCTGCATCAAGGTCACCCTCATAAACTTCACAGTGACATTCGAGGGTCTTGAAGAGCAGCTACTTGGAGATGTGGTCATCAAGGAAAAGCCTGAAGTAGAAGCTCAGCGTGATAAGATCGTAATCCAGATGTCCGAGGACAAGAAGACCCTCAAGAACATTGAGAACAGAATACTGAAGATGTTGACCGAGTCCACTGAAGAGTAGATTTTGGATGAGGACACCTTAATCAATGTGCTCGACGACTCCAAGATCACCTCCACTGAGATCAACAATCGCATCGCTGACGCCACTGTCGTCGAGTAAACGATTAACGAGACCAGAGCTGGATACAAGTCGATCGCTGTACGAGGCTCCATTATCTACTTCGTGATTGCAGACATGGCTCAAATTAACGACATGTACCAGAATGCCCTTCAGTTCGTCAAGTCGCTCTTCAATAAGGCTATTGATGCATCCGCGCAAGGTGATGGCACACAAGAGTCCCGTCTCGAAAATTTAATTAAGACGATTACCTCCATGATTTTCACCAACATTTCAAGAGGTCTTTTCGAGCGCGATAAGTTGATATTCTCTTTCCTAATTTGCACTTCAATCGACCGCAACAGTGGAAAGATCCAGCCAGTCTCCTGGAACTTACTTCTCCGAGGCACAGCAACGATCAGCGAAAACGATAAAAAGAAGCAGCCGCCAAATCCAATGGCCAAGAACATTCTCACTGACTTGGCAGCTGATCTAGTTTGGTCTGCAGAAGTCAACTGCCCAGACTCTTACGGCGGACTAACACAATCTTTCAAAGACAACGAGGCTGTCTGGCTTGATTGGGCAACTTGCGAAGAGCCGTAGATTGACCCTCTGCCTCTGGACTGGAATAGCAAGTTAACTGACTTCGAAAAACTTATTATGCTTAAAGCTTTCAGACCGGAGAAGCTTGCTTTCGCATTCCAGATTTATGTGCTCAACAATATGGGCAAATTCTTCATCGAATCACAGAGCGCAACCATGGACGTGGTCTATGCCGATACCGACTACAAGACACCCCTGATTTTTATTCTATCCACTGGCGCTGATCCCACTGAAATGCTCTAAAAGTTCGCCAGAGCTAAGTCATACAGCGAGAGACTTTAGACTATTTCGCTTGGTCAAGGCTAAGGCGAGAAAGCTGTGCGCCTGATTAATTAGGCAATCAAGACAGGAGACTGGGTCATGCTCCAAAATTGTCACTTGGCTGAATAGTGGATGTCTGAACTTGAAAAGATCGTAAACAACTTCCAAGAAATGAAAGACTTCGAGCCAGACTTCAGACTTTTCCTCACCTCAATGCCTGCTCCTTACTTCCCAGTCTCTGTGTTGCAAAACGGTGTTAAACTGACTACTGAACCACCACGAGGCATTAAGGCAAATCTGAAGAGAGGTTTCTTGGAAATGTCGGATGAGTATCTTGACGGCTGCATAAAGAAGAAAGAGTGGCGCAAGCTCATTTTTGGTCTTTCCTTCTTCCATGCTATCGTTCAAGAGCGTCGTAAGTTCGGACCTCTCGGCTGGAACATCCTGTACGAGTTCAACGACTCAGATCTGGAAACTTCGTTAGTAATGCTCAAACTCTTCCTTGATGAAGGGGATGACTCAATTCCATGGGAGGCTCTTGTCTACGTGACCGGTCACATCAACTATGGAGGTCGTGTCACCGATGACAACGATCGTCGCTGTCTGCTCGTTACGCTTCAGAAGTACTATTGCCCTGAAAACTTGGAGGATGGCTACACTTACTCGGATAGCGGCTCTTACTACGCCCCTGCTTTCGGAAATATACAATCCTACAGAAACTATATCGAGACTCTTCCGCTGTAGGATGGACCAGAGGTGTTCGGACTCCATGAAAACGCAAATATCAGCTATTAGAAACAAGAGTCTGATAACGCTGTTGAAACTGTGCTCTCAATCTAATCCAGAATCTCCAGCGGAGAAGGGGGCTTGACACCAGATTAGGTTGTGCTCGCAAAATGCAAGTAACTTTTGGATGAGTTGCCTGCAATTTTGGATAGAGATTTAGGAAAGAAAGAGCAGTTTAAGACAACAAATGGTCTTTTGCCTTCTCTGACCACTGTTTTGGTTTAGGAAATGGAGAAATTTAACAGATTGCTCAAGATAATTCGCAACTCACTCAACGACCTCGAGAAGGCTATCCACGGCTTCATCGTCATGTCCGGTACTCTCGATAAAATGTACCTCGCTCTCTAGAACGGTCAGGTGCCTGGAATCTGGGCCGGAGTCGCCTACCCCTCACTAAAGCCGCTTGCTTCCTGGTATCTGGATTTGCAAGAGCGTGTTCGCTTCATGGATGATTGGCTTTAAAACGGCACTCCAAAGTCATACTGGATCTCCGGTCTTTTCTTCCCTCAAGGCTTCATGACCGGTGTTCTACAGACCCACTCCCGCTAGTACAAGATACCAATTGACAAGCTGCAGTTCAGTTTTACCATACTCGAAGCCGAGACAATTGACGAAGTCGACGAAGCTCCAGAGGACGGAGTTTATGTCTTCGGCTTCTACCTAGACGGTGCACGCTACAACAGAGACGAGGCTGTGATTGACGACTAGATTCCTGTAAGTATTACTCTCAAAAGACTTTAATTTTACTCCTGTAACTAACGCTGCGCCACTATAGGGAGAACTGTACAACAAGATGCCCTTAATTTGGTTCAAACCTCAGGAAGATTACGTGAGGGACCCTGAAGAGTACGCGTGTCCTTGCTACAAGACCGGAAAGCGTGCCGGCGTTCTGAGCACGACAGGCCAGTCCACCAACTTCATTATCCACGTGGATATGCCCACGAAAGTGCAACCAGCAACCTGGACGAGAAGGGCCGCAGCCATGCTTTGTTAGCTGAACGACTGAGAACGGATAGAGCAACAACAAAAGAGTTTAGTGACAGTGCGTGCCAAGACAAACATACAAATCGATTTAAAAATGCAAGAAGAAGTTTGAAACGGCCCGATAGTTAACATTCTCGCCCTATAAATCTTTATATTATGTTAAATCTCTTGGCTTTTCAATTTATGACCCTCTCTTATTTTGATTAGCGCGTCTTTTATTCCGTTTTGGTTTAAATTACTCAACCACCAATTCATAACCGCTCAGCAAGCAATAAAGCCACTTCTTAGCGCTCAAAATTTGTCAAAAAGCCTAACGTCAGAGTGGTTGCCTTGCAGTACAGCAAAAAATTAGAGGTGAGAGTTATTTTCGCTCAAGGCTCCCATGTAATTATTAGCCTTGAATGATCCCAAAAGCGGCCAAAAGTAGCTAATCGAAAGAAGCGGGCTCTTTATTAATTAATTATATTATTCAAATCTTTAATTAATTTTAATGGGGTTTTGGGGTTTTGGGGTTTTGGG
>Ga0194118_10005095_pt1 | contig 13929 bp, 11 predicted proteins | sample TA2MahsurfametaG_2_FD_148662 | JGI IMG/M metagenome (GOLD analysis project Ga0194118, IMG submission 148662) | Freshwater microbial communities from Lake Tanganyika, Tanzania - TA2015013 Mahale N5 surface | ecosystem: Environmental > Aquatic > Freshwater > Lake | place: Tanzania: Lake...
ACTAGTCGATATTGCAAGAGCTCAATACTCATTGGATCCCAGCATCGTCTCACTCAGCGTAGGCGTGGTAACACTCTCCACTGTGGCATTAAGTGAGTGGCGGCGACGCAGAACAGAGCGCGCCAATCAAGGAATTAAGGGAACACAATGAAATCAGAGTTATTAATATCAAAAGTTTCCAAAGAGTTTCCGGGCGTACTTGCTCTTAATGCGGTTAACCTAACCTTAACTGGCGGCACAGTTCACGCTCTATTAGGTGAAAACGGTGCAGGTAAATCGACCTTAATCAAAATTATCACCGGTGTTTACCTTGCAGACACAGGATCCATGAAAGTCAATGGGGAAGAGAAAAGTTTCAATAACCCTATTGAATCTACTGAAACCGGTATTGCGGTGGTTCACCAAGAGCGAAATTTAATTCCAGAATTCTCAGTAGAAGAAAATATTACCCTTCATAATCCGCCATTAAAGCTGGGTGTAATTGATCGTGCCGAACGTACCCGGCTTGCAAAACAAGCTTTGCAAACCCTAGGTTTTGAGATTGATTTAAATGAACGTGTTAAGAATCTTTCTGTTGCTCAAATGCAATTAGTTGAAATTGCAAAAGCATTAGTCACAAATGCAAAAATAATTCTATTAGATGAACCAACCGCTTCAATAACAGGCAGTGAAACTAAAAAACTTTTTGATGTGGTCCGGAAATTAAAGGATCAAGGTACTGCTGTACTTTTTGTCAGCCATAAATTGGAAGAGGTTTATGAAATTTGTGACACTGTTACGGTATTACGAGATGGAGTAAGTGTTCTTGAATCAAAACTGCTATCTGAGTTTAAACAAGGCGAAATTGTTGATCTTATGGTTGGTCGACATTTGGCTGAGCGCAAAAATGTACTCAGAAAAATTGATCGGAATAAGACTCCAGTTATTGAATTGAAGAATCTATCAACAACGTTGGGTCATAGAAGTATAAATTTAAAGCTTTATCCAGGTGAAGTATTGGGAATGTATGGCTTAGTGGGTGCTGGCCGCAGCGAATTAGCTAGATCAATTCTTGGGTTGCACCACGTAACTGCGGGAGAAATATTGCTAAATGGAAGTGCAGTTAAGATTAAAAATTTTCGAGATGCCCTTCATAAATTTAGGATCGGATATGTGACTGAAAACCGTAAGGAGGAGGGGTTATTTCTTGATTTTCCGGTTAGAAAAAATATCTCAGTAACGATTCTGTCTAAGATTCTTCAAAAACTTTCAGTAATCAATCCTAAAAAAGAGGATGATATCGCTAGTAAGTATGTTGATCGCTTAGGAATCAAAGTTGTTGATAATAATCAACTGGCTTTAACACTGTCTGGAGGAAATCAACAAAAAGTTTCAGTATCGAAATGGCTAGCCGCTGAAACTAAAGTTCTGATAATTGATGAGCCAACAGTTGGTGTAGATGTAAGAACCAAAGCATCTTTCCACGAATTGATAACTCAATTGGCAGATGAAGGGTTATCAATAATTCTAATTTCTAGTGATTTGGCTGAAATGGTGGCTGTTGCTGATCGAATTTTGGTTATGCGAAGATATGAGTTAGTTGGAGATTTGGATAACTCTAAGGATTACCAAGGCATGTCTAGATCAATTATGAACAGCATTCAAGCAAGTTAATAATGATCAAATCCAAACGCCAATTTCCAGATTTACCCCATTTTGCATCTCTAATTGAATGGAAGCTGCCATCAATCTTTAGAACTCGAACAAAACTAGCTCGAGCTCTGACTATTAACGATTTAGCCCAAATTGCAAAACGAAAAGTTCCCCAAGTTGTTTTTGATTATGTTGAGGGATCAGCTCTAGATGAGGTTAGTTATGCAAGATCGAGAGCTGCATTTGATTCGGTGGAGTTTACCGCTCACACTTTACGGGATGTATCAAAAGTAGATCCATCAATTGATATTTTCGGTAAAAAGGTTGATCTACCAATTTTATTTTCCCCCACCGGGTATACCAGATTTATGTATCATGTCGGGGAGCCAGCGGTAGCAAATGTAGCCCTTAAAAATAATTTGATTTATTCACTCTCCACAATGGGTACAACATCACCCAAGGAGTTAGCCGATCAGGTACCTAATGCGCGTAGATGGTTTCAACTTTATGTGATGCAAAATCGCAAAGATAGTTTGTCGGTGATTAAACAGGCTAAGGACTCTGGCTTTGAGGCGTTAATTCTCACTGTTGACACTCCAGTTAGCGGACTTCGAATTAGAGATATAAAAAATGGATTAACCATTCCGCCCAGAATTTCATTAAGTACGGTATTGGCTATCGCGAGAAAACCAATTTGGTGGCTAAATTTATTCACAACCAAAAAACTAGAGTTCGCAGCTTTTCGTGGTTGGAATAAATCGTTAGTTGAGCTTGCGGCTGCAATTTTTGATCCAGCAACGAAATTTGAGGATGTTAAGTGGTTGCAGTCAGTATGGAGCGGTCCCATTATCGTAAAAGGTGTGCAGAATTTAGAGGACGCAAAGCGATTAGCAAAAATGGGAGTTGATGGAATAATTCTTTCCAATCACGGCGGCCGGCAATTAGAAAAGGGTCCAGTTCCCCTTGAATTATTGCCTGAGGTTGTCAAGGCGGTTGGTAAGAAGGTTGATATCTATATAGATGGCGGAGTGCTTACTGGCCAAGATGCCTATGCAGCAGTGGCTATGGGTGCTAAAGCTGTATTTATAGGCCGGGCTTATCTTTACGGCATTATGGCGGGGGGAGAGCGGGGAGTTCAAAGAGTTGTTGATATTATGAAACGAGATTTTGTTAATACCATGGCATTAACTGGCGCAAGAAACATTGCCGAAGTTCAAAAAAACGGCGCAAAGATTCGTTCGCTGTAATTTAACTATTTAATCGGTTTTGGTCGGTATTTCTCACACATACTCAACGCAAACTCTTCAACCTGATAAGCCCGATTTTCACTTTCAATCCAAAATTTTCCACCTGGTCTTAGATCTCTTTGAATATTTCCTTCAGTCAAAGCCAGGTTCCATTGCTCGCTCTCAGAGGATAGACAATTCTCATACTCAATTAACTCAACCTCATCATATTTAGATGAGCCACCACCGCTATTTCCACAGCCTGTCAGGACTAATGTTGTAATGAGTATGGATACAAAGAGACGGAATTTCATCTCAGAATAGTACTTCTAAACCATATTTACTACTAGATTAACATCAGGTCACTTGCTTAAACTCAGTTCGCTAATCTGACTTGCTCCTACCCCACAGCAACCGCCAATAATTTCAGCACCAGCTTCAATCCACTCATTTACCAACTTATTACTAAATCCTGCTGCTGTACTACCTGTCCAAACCTTATTTTTTGCATCCCAAACTCTTCCTGAATTGGGATAGACAACAAAAGGTTTACTTGATCGGGCAGAGCGTAAGAGTTCTGTAATTAACTCTGGCTTGGTGCAATTGATGCCAACTGCCATTGCATCATCGGCTAAATCAACTGCGCTCTGAAAACTCTGCCCAGCATTTGTTTGATTACCCTCCGTGCAAGAGTAGGAGATCCAAAATGGGGTTGGGCAATCTCTAAGTAGCTCCAGTAGTACCTCAACCTCAAAGGTGTCGGGCATAGTTTCAAGTGCTAAGTAATCTGGCGCAGTTGAGATCAATATTTCAAGCCGCCTGGCATGAAAATCTTTAAGAGCTGCTTTACTTACTCCGTAATTTCCCTTGTACTCAGAGCCATCGGCAAGGGATGCACCATATGGACCAACAGATACTGCCACCTTCACATCTTTGCCACTCTTAGTAACAGCATTCTTCGCAAGTTGTGTTGAGGCAATTAAAGCTTTATCAGTCTCATCCCTACTCCAGCCACGATCTTTACACCCAGAGTAGGAGAGTTGGTATGAGGCGGTAATGATTATCTGTGTTCCTGCATTAATGAAATCTAAATGTGCCTTAGTGATCTGTGCAGGATTTGATCTGATTAACTCACCTGTCCAAAGTGCAGTAGTCAATTTATTACCATTAATTTCTAAAGCTGTTGAGAGCCCTCCATCTAATTTAGTGAGCACTAAACGGACAACTGTCTGTGAAAGACTCTACATCCATATCTAAATACTACAACCAGAATTAATTGCCGAAATTTCGAATTCTTTGTTTATCTATACCTATAATTGTCGGGTGGCCATTCATGATATTTCTGCAGGTAATTGGGTAGCAACTGTAGATTCAGTGGGTGCCTCATTAGTAGGGTTAAGAGATGGAAATTTTCACTTAATTGAGCCACATACGAAACCTGGACTTTACGCAGGTTCAGTTTTGGCTCCATGGCCTAATCGACTTAAGGATGGAAGATATTATTATAAGGGGAGGGAATATGCTACGCCGATTAATGAATTGCCTCGCAATAATGCGATTCACGGCCTAACAACCGATGTCTCATGGTCGGTAATCCGTAGAACGCAATCATCTATATCGTTGACATATGAGTTAAATTCTCCAGAATATTATCCTGGAATTTTGTCTCTTACTACACATTATAAACTTTCGAAAAGTGCCTGTGAGATAAAAATAGAAGCAATAAATATTGGTAAATATCCTGCACCGTATGGGGTATCTATACATACTTACTTTATTGTAGGTAAATCTCAAAAGAATGATCAGCTTTTTCTTACCCTCCCATGCTCTCAATATATGGAAGTGGATAAGAAACGACTTTTACCTCTAGAAATATACTCTGTCGAGGATACAGAATATAATTTTTTATCATCTCGCTTAATTTCAAATTTATGTATTGACCACGCATTTAAATACTCGACAACCTACCCAAAATCTGTAGTACTCAAGGATCAAACGGGGGCAGGTGTCGCACTCCACTTTGACAAAGAAACCAGGTGGATTCAAGTGCATACTTCAGATCGGAACAAAGCATTGGATTCAAGAATGGCGTTAGCTATTGAGCCTATGACCTGCCCGCCTGATGCATTTAATTCTGGATTAGATTTAATAGATCTAGATCCGAAACAAAAACACACTTTTGAGATCCAGATTCGGCGGCATCAAGATTGAGTTATGCACATTTTGTGGGAAAAATGCTACAAATTTTGTTGATCCCATATAAATACTAAGCGAATTAGTTTTCCGAAAAATTACTATATTTTACGCATAGAGTAATATTGGTGAGGAAAAGTAAAATATTATTAGTACTCTGCGAAGAGTTACTGTATAAATTTATTTGTTATGGATTAATGAAAGGAAATAGTGACAGATCGCTTATCAAAATCAGATACAAAAAAATTACTTATTGTTCACTCATTTATGGGTTTTATTCAGTTTGGTCTTGGATTCTCAGTTGCATTATTAAAACAAGATTTTGGCATAACTCGCGTGCTGGCCTCATCTCATAATTTATGTTGGGCTTTGTCGGTTATTTTGATATCTATTTGGGCTCCTAAGTATATTTGTAAAATCCCACCACAAAAAACTCTTCGCTTAGGTTGGACACTGATGATGGTAGGAATTTATGGTTTTTGCTTCGGTGACTCGATTTGGGTAACTGTACCTTTCTTTGGCCTTGCTGCGGTGGGGGCAACATTATTCAATAACACTAATTCGGGCGTTCTGGGTTCAACCCCCAGCTCAGCACTCAAGATGATGTTTCGTTCATCGGGGTTAGGTACTTTTTGTGGTGCATTCCTACCTACATCAATGGGAGTACTGATAAGAGAGGGAATCGAATGGCGAATTTCAATTCTAGTGGCCACAAGCATCTTTGGCGTGGTTTCACTCTTAATAATTCCAAAGATTGCCGTGGCGGATATACAGGGTGAGCCTAATAAAGTTATTCATTGGAGCAACAGTTTTATTCTTCTAGTATTTCTTGGTTTTCTTACTACCTGGCTGGAGGTTGGGGCCGTGGTCTGGTCAGTCGAATTGTTGTTTGACCGAGGCGCTAATAGATCGAGTGCAGTAATTTTCGCATCAGGAATATGGTACGTAATCGGACTTTGGAGAGTCCTGATATCCTCACTTTCCAAAATTCCCACAAACCTTGTATGGCGATTTTCTTCAGCTTGTATTGTAATCGGTGTTCTTATCATTTCTATCTCCCATGATTATAAATTTGCTTTCATCGGATTATTTATCACTGCTTTAGGTGTCGGATCAAAAACACCCATTTCTCTTACTTGCTCAGTGACAAGCAACCAAAGCGTTGATCATGGGGTTGCTACTTTTACAATAGGTATGGGAGCGGCACTTGGACTAGCTCCTTGGGCAATGGCTTGGATCAGTGAGTCCTATGGATTTTCTCATGCTTATTTTTCGCTCATAATTATTTTATTGATTACAAATATTATTTATTCAAAAGTCACTAAAACACTTTCGATTTATTAATTTAAGTGACGAAAATTTTTAGATTTGTATATCACTACATAAAAGCAGAAAAAGTTGCAGTTTTCAATAAAGAATAAAATTGACTAAAAAACTTGCACAGTGTGATTATCTATAAAATCCCAATCATATTCTATACACAATCCTTCACCTACGGGAGCTGTGACATATCCATCAGAGATATTTAGCCTACTTTTTGTTCCAAACTCGAAATCAGTAAATGGGTATAGGGTTTCGAAAAATTCACAATTCACCAATGAGAGTGCAGCGTGCAACTGAACCTGTTCTAAAGCATGGTAAATTGTTGTGTGCAATTCGCATTGCACCCCAAAGGCTTCAGCAACATGAGCGGTTTTCATAACAGCAGTAATACCGCCACGCCACGAAACGTCTGTACGAACAATATCTACGATTCCCTCTGCTATGCAGTGTGCAGTTGAGTACTGTGCCCCAGATAGAACCTCAGTGCCACAAATTGGGATATCTAATTTTTCACGTAACTTGCGAAGGCCGTACATATTTGTATCTAAAAGGGGCTCTTCCAACCATCTATAGTCAAGTTTTTCGAGCACTCTTCCCGCCTTGAGAGCTTGCTCATATGTGTACGAAATAACTGGATCTGCCATTAAATCGAAGTTGGCTCCTACCGCCTTGCGCACTTGTCGGTAGCACTCGATGTCAAGTTCTAGGTTTCCCGGTGGGTGAAGTTTGTATCCCCTGAAGCCTTTTGCTTGGACTTCCAGTGCTTGCTCTACATACGCTGCGGGGTCTGACAAGAACATCGAGGACACATAGAGAGGTATTTTTTCTCGTGCTGCTCCGAGAAGTTTATAAACAGGCTGATTAGCCATTTTACCAACGATATCCCAACAGGCATTATCAAATGGGCCGTAGGCATACACCGGCACCAAATTCCACCTTCGATCAAACAGCTCAAAGTCCTTCATATTTTTTGCTGTGTGGTGCGGGCTTCGGCCGTAAAAAAAAGGCTTTACTTGAGACATGACTGCCGCTGCAGCCTGAGCATCTAGGGCACCAAAACCAAAAGAAGTACCCTCTATGCCATCGGAAGTCGTTATTGTTACGACTGTGAAGTCAGGGCGGGAGTCTCCGGACAATTGAATTGCCTCGGCGGCATTTAGCTTAGTAAGAGAGTCTCCACCTCTGCACGCTCGAATTTTAATATCAGTAATGACATTCGTCGCTGAGAGTTTCATTCTAAACCGCTTGCACCATACCGTAGGTCCGATGGAAGCGCAACAGGTCTACCAGGCAAATTTAGAGGCTAAGGATTTCAAAAGTTCGGTCGCTGTGAAAGAGATATTGGATAAACGGATCATGCTTGAAAGCCTTGAGCGTGGATAACAAATTTGTTATTTTTTGCCGGGGCCAAACCCTAGACAAATAGGTAAAGTTACGTAGGCTTGGAATAATCACGAATCGTGGTTCGAGTGATTTACGGAGGGGTTTACTCTGTTCCTCACTTTGCTTAGAAAGGAAATTAAGCATTTATGAGACCGACTAAAAAGTCAACTAAAACTAACAACACCTTTGTAGTGGCTTCGGTCGCTGCTGCGGTTTTGTTTAGTACTCTTACAGCTACTCCGGCTAACGCCAACCTTTCGACGGGTCCGGTTACTCTAACCGTCCAGTATGAAACTAGCCCAAGCAACCAAAAAGAATGGGAAGCAGTAGCTGCTGCGTTTGTGAAGAAAAATCCCAATGTAACAATCAAATGGCAAATCATTACCAACGATGCCAAAGTGGGGCCAAATCTCCAGGTGCTCTCCAGCGCTAATGCACCTGACATTGGACTGATTCCACTCAATACAAATGTCTATACGCAGTTATTAAAAGGCAAAGCCCTTACTCCACTGAATGGTATTTTTGCGGCCGACAACACGGTGAAAAGAATTGGGCCTCCGGCCGCCGCTTTAAAGCAAGCTGATGGAAATTACTATGCTGTTCCAAACACGGTTGCCTACTACAACATCTTGTGGACAAATCCTCTTGCACTTGCAAAATCTAAGGTAGCGCTTCCAAAGGATGGCTTTTTCTCCTCTGTAAATCAGTTACTCTCAGCCACGAACGCTTGTAAGAAGGCTGGTTATGCAGGAATTGCAATTGGAGGTAAGACAAATTTCCAAGCATCCTGGATGTTTGATTCCATGCTTCCATCCGCAATTAAACCGGAAGATTTGGTCAACTTCATAAATAGTCATGATGCTTCAGTGCCTATTACCGCTAAATGGACAGATAAAGGAGTCGTCAGTACTTTGAGCGCCTTGGGGGCAATCGCTAAGGGTGGTGCCTACCAAAAAGGCTACCTAGGAATGGATCTAGATCAGGCAACTGCATTTTTCACTGCCGGCAAATCTTGTATGTTGCTTGGTGGTAGTTGGATGCCAGGAGGATTCTTCAAGGATGAAACAGAGAAAGGCGATATGAAGTTTGTGCCAGGACTGGCAACTCTTCCAGGCGTCAATCCAGGCTCAAAATCTGCGTACAACGTTTATTACGGAAATGCATATGGTGTGCCAGCTAAATCCAATAATAAAGATTGGGCATTGGAACTTCTTCGCTACTATGTAAGTGATGAGGGTCAAACAGTTGGTGCTATTAAGGGCGGTGGGTTTGTTCCAGTGTCTAATACAATTCCAAAAGCAGAACTGGCAGCACTTCCTGCAGGCGTGAAATTAGTCCTTAGCCATGTTGCGAAGTTTGGCGCTCAATCTGGTTGGACCTCAGATGTGCCTGGTGCTTATGGTCAGCAATTTCTTAACCCACTAATCCAGAAACTTCAGGAGGGCAAAATTACTGCTGCAGAAATCTCTAAGAGGCTTCAGGCTGAACTCGAAAGGGTTCGTAAAGTTGGTCTATAACCTCAATTAGCCATTTCGTAAGAAATGGCGGTTAAAGTTGGGCTCTGGTTGTCATCGAAAGGGGGGTTTGCATAATGAAAACTTCTTATAAAACCAACCAGAGCCAAAACTTTTTTCATCGCGACAAAAAATCTAAAGTTGGTCTTAGTGCCATAAATAGGAAGACTGCCTGGGTTACCTTACTTCCGTTGTTTGTTCTGCTCTTCATTTTCTTAGCCTTACCAATATTCAATTCAATTAGACTAAGTCTCTCACGTTGGGGTGGGTTAGGCCCCCTCGAGCCAGTGGGACTTGAGAACTACAAGTATCTTTTTTCAGATTCTCAAATGCGGTATTCAGTTCTCGTAACTATTATTTATGCGTTTGCTGTTGCATTTTTAGTAGTAGCCCTTGGAGCAATATTGGCAGCAGCGGTAAGTTCAGGCATTCGTGGTCATAAGGCGTTGAAAGTCATTTGGTTTTTTCCAGGTGTGGCTCCTCCTACTGCAGTAGCAATTTTTTGGAGTGGCGGTTTTCAGCCTGAATTTGGTGCCGTAAATATTTTTTTAGGCAAGCTCGGCTTAGGTTCCGAACATGCTTGGCTGGCAAGTTCTGAAACGGTCTTTTACCCCGCAATCTTTGTTGCAGTTTGGGCTGGGGTAGGATTTGCTTTTTTGGTGTTACTAGGTGCAGTCGAGCAAGTCCCTGTTTCTGTTCGTGAGGCCGCAATTGTGGACGGGGCAAATATTTTTCAACAATTTACTAAAATCACATTGCCCTTAATTCGTCCTGTATTAGTTACCATTTTTACGCTACAAGTCATTTGGGCCTTTAATGGATTCACATTATTGTGGGCACTCACAAATGGTGGACCGGCGGACTCAAGTGCGATTTTACCAATCCTCGCATACAAAGAAGCTTTTAGGTATGGTCGATTTGGAAATGCGGCAGCAATGGCAGTAATTGCTGGGGTTTTTTTACTGATAGTTGGTTATCTTGGAATTCGCAAGAGTAGATCGCTTCAAGCACAATGACGTCGGTAATTTCAAAGCTCTTTTCATCCCTCAGTATTTGGGGGTGGACTGCTCTAGTTTTGGCTCCCTTTATTTTCATAATGCTTTTTAGCACTAAGAGCACAGGTGACATCTATAATAAGCCGTTGAGTATTATTTATAAGCCAGAATGGAAAAATTTCTCAGATGCTTGGAACACCGTTGGTGAGAGCACCATGGGAGAATTCTTCATTAATACGGCTTTACTGGTGGGGACTGCATTATTGGTTTCCCTGTTAGTTGCAGTTCCCGCTGCATACTTTACAATTTTTTTATCCCCAAAGTCACAACGGAGAGTTCTGACTGTTGTGCTTACAGGTACTGTTGTGCCGATTATTTTACTGGTTATTCCGTATTTTCAAGCTTATAGTCAATTTGGCCTGTTGAATAAGCCAATTGCAACAGGAGTTGCATATGGAACCCTTGCTATTCCAACTACTTTTTTATTAATGAATCGTTTTTTTATTGATTTTCCTCGTGAAATTCTGGAGGCTGGTGTGCTCGATGGGCTCTCAAATTTACGGTTATTTTTGAAGCTTGTACTTCCACTATCGGTAGGACAAATTATTTCTGTAGGTATCTTAACCTTAATATGGGCTTGGGGCGACAGCCAAATTGCAATTGTATTACTCTATGATCAGGCGGCGCAACCAATATCAGTAGGAATGCTCTCTTTTGCCGGGGATTTTACGACAAATCTTGGCGCGACTTTTGCGGGTCTGACAATTGCCGCAATTCCTCCCATAATTCTTTATGTGTTTCTGTCTAAGTACGTCACCAAGGGAATTGCCCTTGGTGGAATATCGAAGTAGAAAGGATTCTGTGATATGACAATGGAGGACAATTCAGTAGAGACATTTGACTTAAAAAAATTGACCACTCGAATGCATGATTATTGGCCGTTGGTGGATAATCATGCTCAGAGATGTAGTAGATGGTTTTCAGGTGCTGGGCTTGGATTATTTGTGCATTGGGATCACACTAGCCAACAGGGGATAGAAATCTCGTGGCCTATGGTAGGTGGAGTTTTTTCTTTGCCGGGGGGAAAGGTTGTAAGTGCTGAGCAGTACCACTCGACTGCCTCTACTTTTAATCCAATTAATTGGAATCCAAAGGAGATTGCGCAGTTGGCTAAGGCGGCTGGTATGGCTTATGTAGTTTTTACCTCTAAACACCACAATGGGTGGGCCGCTTGGCCATCAAAGGTTGGTACTAGAAATATTACATCATCTGCTTATGGGCGAGGTGGTGGCGATATTTTGCGTAGTTATGTCGAGGCGGTTCGTAGCGAGGGTTTAAGGGTTGGTGTTTATTACTCCTTATCTGATTGGGGGCACCCTGATTACTTGGCTTGGAAAGATGAATATAAGCCATATATTTTTAGTGAGAGCCCGCCAATGGGAACAGCTGAGCAATGGCAGAGTTATCGTAAATACCTTAAAGCACAGCTTACAGAAATTCTTACTGAGTACGGCCCTATAGATCTCTTGTGGTTTGATGGTGGTTGGGAGCGTAGCAATGAAGATTGGAATTCAAAGGATATTGGTGATCATATCCGCTCACTTTCACCAGATACTCTAATTAATGACAGGCTTTTCACTCAAGGAGATTTTCGGACACCAGAGCAATGGATTCCACCAAAACCGCTTCCTGAACCATGGGAGTGTTGCATGACTATGAATTACTCCTGGGCGTATGTGCCATCAGATACTGCATTTAAAACTACTTATGAAATTTTACGTACTTTGATTGAAGTTGTATCTCGTGGCGGTAATTTACTACTCAACATCGGCCCACGTGGTGATGGCTCCCTGGTTCCGGAGGAGCGCAGTATTATGGTTGAGGTTGGTAAGTGGATGAATGTAAATAAAGAGAGCGTAGTTGGGGTGGCACCAGGGCTGGAGCCTTGGCAATTTTATGGACCAAGTACTCGAAATGGTGAGACCATTTACTTACATCAAATGGCGGTGCCCACAGAATCTGTAGTTGTGCGTGGCGTCAAAGTTGCACGAGTGAAATCTGTAAAGATTTTAGGTCAACAAGGTGAATTGAAGTTCACTCGCAGAACAGCCATCAACGAGGTTCATCTAAAAGATCCCGATGGAGAGGTTATTATTGATGTCAAGGGACATGATCTCTCGGGGTTGATTCCGGTTTTGGTGCTGGATCTAAGTGCAAATCCAGATGAAGTGGAGCTTCGCAATTGGTAGGTGAGGGATTACTTGAGTATGTGATATAACCATGGAGGACAATTCAGTAGAGACATTTGACTTAAAAAAAATGACCACTCGAATGCATGATTATTGGCCGTTGGTGGATAATCATGCTCAGAGATGTAGTAGATGGTTTTCAGGTGCTGGGCTTGGATTATTTGTGCATTGGGATCACACTAGCCAACAGGGGATAGAAATCTCGTGGCCTATGGTAGGTGGAGTTTTTTCTTTGCCGGGGGGAAAGGTTGTAAGTGCTGAGCAGTACCACTCGACTGCCTCTACTTTTAATCCAATTAATTGGAATCCAAAGGAGATTGCGCAGTTGGCTAAGGCGGCTGGTATGGCTTATGTAGTTTTTACCTCTAAACACCACAATGGGTGGGCCGCTTGGCCATCAAAGGTTGGTACTAGAAATATTACATCATCTGCTTATGGGCGAGGTGGTGGCGATATTTTGCGTAGTTATGTCGAGGCGGTTCGTAGCGAGGGTTTAAGGGTTGGTGTTTATTACTCCTTATCTGATTGGGGGCACCCTGATTACTTGGCTTGGAAAGATGAATATAAGCCATATATTTTTAGTGAGAGCCCGCCAATGGGAACAGCTGAGCAATGGCAGAGTTATCGTAAATACCTTAAAGCACAGCTTACAGAAATTCTTACTGAGTACGGCCCTATAGATCTCTTGTGGTTTGATGGTGGTTGGGAGCGTAGCAATGAAGATTGGAATTCAAAGGATATTGGTGATCATATCCGCTCACTTTCACCAGATACTCTAATTAATGACAGGCTTTTCACTCAAGGAGATTTTCGGACACCAGAGCAATGGATTCCACCAAAACCGCTTCCTGAACCATGGGAGTGTTGCATGACTATGAATTACTCCTGGGCGTATGTGCCATCAGATACTGCATTTAAAACTACTTATGAAATTTTACGTACTTTGATTGAAGTTGTATCTCGTGGCGGTAATTTACTACTCAACATCGGCCCACGTGGTGATGGCTCCCTGGTTCCGGAGGAGCGCAGTATTATGGTTGAGGTTGGTAAGTGGATGAATGTAAATAAAGAGAGCGTAGTTGGGGTGGCACCAGGGCTGGAGCCTTGGCAATTTTATGGACCAAGTACTCGAAATGGTGAGACCATTTACTTACATCAAATGGCGGTGCCCACAGAATCTGTAGTTGTGCGTGGCGTCAAAGTTGCACGAGTGAAATCTGTAAAGATTTTAGGTCAACAAGGTGAATTGAAGTTCACTCGCAGAACAGCCATCAACGAGGTTCATCTAAAAGATCCCGATGGAGAGGTTATTATTGATGTCAAGGGACATGATCTCTCGGGGTTGATTCCGGTTTTGGTGCTGGATCTAAGTGCAAATCCAGATGAAGTGGAGCTTCGCAATTGGTAGGTGAGG
>Ga0194118_10005096_pt1 | contig 13926 bp, 13 predicted proteins | sample TA2MahsurfametaG_2_FD_148662 | JGI IMG/M metagenome (GOLD analysis project Ga0194118, IMG submission 148662) | Freshwater microbial communities from Lake Tanganyika, Tanzania - TA2015013 Mahale N5 surface | ecosystem: Environmental > Aquatic > Freshwater > Lake | place: Tanzania: Lake...
CTGGATGCAACCAAGCTGGACATTGGCGAATAACTATGGACACTTATCCCTAAGGATGTCAGTGGATTGAGCGATAATGAACGCAGTGAGTCAATGGTGGATAGGAGGTCTGAGAACTCGTAAAGCGAAGGTCGCGGGTTCGAGCCCCGCGGGCGGCTCCGTAAAGTGCACTTAATGCAAAATTTTCATTCTACAATGATATCGAATGCCCGGCTTGGTTAAAATAGTAAGTTGCGATTAAGCAGTTAAAAGTAGACAGAGTTAGATGAGCTAAATACTAATTGTGAGAAACTCACCCTCTACGTTTTTATTGAAACTCATTAATTCCTTTTGTTGCAGCTACAAACTAGTAAGGTTTTGTCCTAAGTTTGTGAAGAGAACTCAACCTAAACTACAAAACACTCACTCAATTTCGAGAAATTACTCCCCCAAAAAAGGTGATTGTATTGCTAGGAATGTTTATCAGAAAAAGTTTCTTTGCAGACACATTCGATGAAATGATTATAAATAGACTTCACCGACTTGTCTCTCGCGAACCACTCTTACCGGAGTTCCATAGGCAACCGATAGATTGCCAATATCCTTATTGCAAAAACTATTAGCACCAATCAACGAATGTGAACCAATTGACACGGTAGCATCAACAATTGCGGCGATTCCGACAGCACTGAATTCACCCAGTTTAACTCGCCCAGCAAGAATTCCTCCAGGCGCGACTGAAGCAAATTGTCCTACATGGCAATCATGCTCCACAACAGACTTAGTGTTTAAGAGCACTCCTTGTCCTATGTTAGATTTTGGTCCTACATATGCTCCAGAAAGGATAACCGTACCCTCGGGAATATGGACATCAGCGGCTATCTGGGAGTTACTGCTGACATAAGTTCCAATACAACCATCCCCATAGATAGAAAGTAACTTCAATGAGAGTTCGTATCTGGAATAGTTGTCACCAACTGCTACGATAAAAAATTCCCCATCTATCTTTTTTGGCAAGTTTGAGACTTCAAATCCTAAGATCGTAGCGTTTATTGGGTTGTCATCATGAATTCCAAGAACCCGTATTCCATCTGCAATTACTTGACTTACCACAGATGTTGCATGTCCTCCAGAACCAATAATACGAAGACCACTTGAAATTTCCACGTGTGGTATTGTAACAAAGGACATTCAATTGAATCCTAATAGGCTATTTCGGGTATAGTCTCAGCACAAATTTCTTAATATCAAAGAACACGTCACAGAAAGTTAAAGCCGTTGGACTTCAGTAGTTTGATTTAGATTCAAGACAATGTTTTGTGGGTGATATGATGAAACTAGATGACTATTAGGGAGGTCGCTATTCTCCCCTTCCGCAGGCCAAGAGTAATCCTTAGTTTACTCTCCAAGATTAGGGATTTACCAGCCACTTTCCCCACTTTTGTTTTCTTGATTGTCTTCAAGTCAACTCACAGTTGAATAGTCCCGAGACAGAGATTCAATATTGAAAATGAAACCTATGAACTCTGACTTCGGGTCCAAATTTGTTTACTTTATTGATAATCCCGAATTAACCAATCACATTATTAGAGTTGGCAACTACCTACATCCTGAAGGGTTTAATTCAAGGGCACTGAAGGAAGATGATAAATGGATTGGCGAGTGTCATATTTTCAAAACCAGTGAGAAATTTGATAGTTAGATTGACCTGACACATGTAACGAGTACCGAAAATCGCTATAGTCCACCAAGTTTCTTGCAATAGTTTAGGAGTTTTAAAACCATAGACAAGATATGAAAGGTTGAGATTATTCAGGTGAGGAACGAATTAATTACGGACTTAGTTCTAACTTATAATCACGAGAAGTATATTCAGCAATGCGTAGAAAGTATTTAGGGTAAGAGTTATCTGAAGATTTCCAGATTCTAGCAATGGATGATAACTCTGATGACTTAACTGTCGATATTCTAACCAAGCTTAAAAAGAAACACACGGATAAGATTCAAATACAAGTAAGTGACTTTAATCATGTCCGAGCGGGAATGAATCCCATCCGATATCACTTCTACAGCATTAAAAGTCAATTTGTAGCGTTTTGCGACGGTGACGACTATTGGATAGATTCAAATAAATCAACCTAAGAACTTCATTCGAATTCAATTTTCCCGCGATATTTATTGTTACGAGACCTATGTATTGTCGAACGCATGAGCTTATCGATTCTAACTTCATCTAAATGGCTATCCCAAAGTTCACAAAGTTTACAGAAGTAACTACCTTCTGGTCCCGGAGTTGGATTATTGGTGCAAACATCAGATCTAAACAAAACTTTTCGTGGATTAAGAGAGCGTGAATCCCTGATTCCTGCATCATCCACTATTAAAGTTTGGTTTGGAACATTGTAATGACTTTCGTTGGCATATACTGAATATTGAATCAATGCATCAGCCCAATTTCCATGTGTTCTACAAAAAAAGAAGTGGTTAAACCACCATTGAGTCAATTTTTCCAACTGGTATCTACTTAGAAAGTCACCTAAACTGTGGTTGAACGCTTTTCTAATTGCCTTCTTGTCGAAGTTACCAAGCGCTAAGCTTTCCACATATCTATTTATTATTTCATTCGAGATTGCTATTCCCCACTGACTTGGGAAAAGAGACTTTCGAAAAAATTGAGTATCTAAACCTGGATGATGCCTAGGTACGTGAGCTGATGCAGCTGACGCCCCAGATTTGTCATAAGACGTATTGAGGAAATTAAGAGTTCTATGGGTAACAGAGACATCTTCTTCAATTATGATTAAGCCAGGCTCGTGTGCAAAAAATTTAAATATTCGCCCCACGTGCTGATTTATCCCATGGTTTTCGTTCCAGATCATTGCCACAATCTGTGAATTTTGTCTTTGTAACTCTAGAGATCGTGTTTTCGTTTTGACATGCTGCGCCGCTTCGGATTTAGTGGCATTTATTCTGAGACCGTCCACACTGATTACCAGCTGCTTGAGATTTGACCAACCTAGAATTTCCTTAACTCTAGAATCTAATTTGTCCGCTCGCTGGTATGCAGGTATTACTACTGTAATCAACCCCATCACTTTTCTGCGTCTTCTAGGCATACAACGAATCTATTGAGCGCTCGTTTTATTCGAGAGACATCGTCCCCGATACATAGTAGGGAATCGTACTCTGCCAAAATTATCTCCATGACGCGAGCCGCATGTTGATTCACTCTCAAGTTTTCGTTCCAAATTTTGACGTCGATATTTTGGAAAGACTCGGCAAGAGAAATAGAAGCCTCTATTGTTTGTAGCCTTTGATTCAGCTCCTTCGAATTAGCATTTGTTCGCAGACTATCCACATGTATTTGTATAGGAATACTTTCTGACCAATTAATAAGTTCATGAATTCGTCTCTCAACCATTTCAGGTTTTCTGTAGGCAAATACGACAGCGGAAGAGACACTCATGTGAGTAAAACTACCACGAGTGGCCTTGAAACCATCATTAGTTCACAGTTCTCTCTTGGACAAACATGAAAGATTTAACGAAATGACTAGTAGAAGAGTTCGGAACGACGCTAGTGTGTTCAGCTAGAAACGTTCTCTATAACCATACAAATTAATAATTATTGACAAGTTGATCGGTAGAGTAGTAAATCTAATGGAGTCAGAGTGAATTATTCGATGGTAACAGAGCTAAGAAGTGCTCTATAGATTCTTGCAAAGTCAGATTTACTGAGAAATCCATGAAAAGGTAAACCCAAGGTTTGTTTTGCCAATAGCTCGGTATTTGCCAGGTTTCCACGCTTAATGTCGGTGAATACGCTGTGAGTATGGGTACCAGGTCCCCACCAATCTCTATATCCAATTTTTGAACTATCGAAATTCTCCACCACCATTTCTCTTAGCATATCGGATTTAAATTTTGCTATCCAATAGGGATTTACGTGACCTTTTTGCATCGCTGGATGGATTTCGAAACCTAACTCTAGACCTATTGAAGTGGCAAACTGCTGAACTTTACTTAAAACATTATTGGTTTTCTCAAATTTGTCGAGTGAAGCTAGGGCGACCGCCGCTCCATACTCAGATAATTTCGCGTTTGTGGACTGTAAGTGAGCACTTCGATCATTGTCAAAACCAAAGTTCGTCCATTGCCGGAATTTCTTTGACCAACTTTCGGAATTAGTGAAGAAGAAAGCACCTTCACCAGCAGGTAAAGACTTAGTGGCATGTAAGCTAACAACCACCCCGAATTTTCGAGAACTTGGAAGACCACAATTTCGAAGAGCGGCAATCGAGGCAGCTCCATCAACGACAATTGCTTCAATTTGTGAGGGGATCCTTTCAAGATCTAAGGTGTCACCGAAGGGAAGGACATCGATAACATTTTTTATTTGATCAGAAAATTCAGCCCTCCATGAATCTGCTGATACATCAACAAAACTAAATGAGATGTCAGCATTGCGTGCTGAGTGTGCAGTCGCTACAAAAGTCCACGAGGGCAGCTCCCACATAGTTTTTGAAGTATCAGAAGTCCTGATTGCTCCTTCCAGCGCTAAGGTTGCGTTAGCAGCAGTTTGAATATTTCTTTCGGGCACATTCAAAAAGACTGCAAGTCTATGAATCAACTCACTATTTAGTGGGCCAAAATTAGAGTATGTGCGGACCTCATCAATTCTCCTCAGATATTTCCTCAGAGATCGATATCGTGGAACCATTGGAACCAGTACGGGAATAGGTTTGGCCGTGCGGCCTACGGCTCGGAATCGAATCATGAACAAAGCCTACACAGGTACACTGTAATTGTGATATTTATTCGTCTCAATGGTCGATTCGGGAATCAGCTCTTCATTTGGTCGACAGCAATTTTTCTGACCGAGGCGACCAAAAAAAATGTATGGATTGTTGTCAAGGCCAAGTCGGAAGCACACCCGTTTATTCAAGAACTAATAGAGAGAAAAAACTCAGAAATAAAGTTGACAGATAATTGGGTTATTTTTAAAACCTTTGTTGTTATCGAGAAACTGTTTATCAAGAGACCGCTGAGCCGGAAAATTCTTAGGTCATTACCAATCTTTTTGGAAGAATTATCAGAGGGTATAAATCAAGAAAAGTTATTCAAGAGTAAATTTATAATCGGGTTTTTTCAACGAGCATGGATAGCTGAGAGAAATAGTAAGAGGATATGTCGCGAGATCATGAATTTGCTAAATTCATACAAGGTTAATGTGACGGGAGTTAATCTAAGTCTAACTGCAATTCATGTTCGTAGAGGCGATTACCTAAACGACCCAGAACATTGGGGAATTCTTTCCCGCTCTTTTTATCAACAAATTGTTGCAAATGAGGAAGCAGCTAACTGTTTCACTGACATGATGAAAAATGAGGCAACCGAGGAATTCCATGAAGACCATTGGCACGTGCACGCCCAAGATGATCTTTCAGATTTAGAAACGTTTCACTATCTTGTTGCGGCAAGGAAACTTATCATCGCAAATTCGAGCTTTTCGTGGTGGGCTGGTTTCCTTGCTGCTGCACAAGGTGCAAAAGTTTATGCGCCTGAACCTTGGTTCAAGAATAGTCAGTCTTGGAGTGAGGAAGTATACCCTACTTCTTTTACAAAAGTACCAGCACATTTTGTTGATAAAGATCAAATATGATGAAGTCAAGACCAATAATTTGAGAAATATATGAGTAAAGGTATCAAATCAAATTCTGAGCAGGCGCTACCTATTGTTATTGTCTACCTCGGGAAACATATTCCAAATTATGTCTTTAAAAGCATTGAAGCGCTCATAGAGATAAATAAAGTCTCTAAATTGTTTCTTATCGTCGATAGAGGAATGAAAAGACAGTTAAAGTCTAAATCTCATCCTAGTTGTTCGATCTGGGAATACGATTCGTCCGATTCTTTATCCGACGAAGAACTGGGGAAATATCATGACCTGGAATTCAGAAATGGTTATTGGAAACATACAACCCTACGCATTATTGCATTACTAGATTTTCAAATTACAAACGGGGTCGAGCAAGTCCTTCATCTAGAGGCGGACATGATTTTGATGAAGAAGTTCCCTTTTGAAAAAGTTGCGATTCAATCCAGGATTATCTGGGGGTACTACAACGAGAGAAGGGATGTGGGTGCTCTCGTTTTTGTACCGAGCCTCAGTATGGCACGATGGTTGAGGAAAGAATTAATAAATACGTGGAAGAAATTTCCTAGCAGTACTGACATGGAAATCCTAAAAAGTATCGCAACCTCTCACGCAAATAGAATCTCATATTGGCCATCAGGACTTTCGATTGCCGTCAATAGCTTTACTCATTTATCACAACCATCAATAGAAAAAATGCGATCGAGAGAAGTAGAACTGCGTGGTATTTTTGATGTGGCACCATTTGGTATGTGGTTATGTGGGATGGATCCTAATAATAATTATGGTTTGCAACGTAACTTCACAAAAATATTTATAGAAAATGGTGATTCAATCGTTGATCCATCTCATGTCAACTATGTATTTGGTTCAGATGCTTCCATCTCAATCAGGTCAAGTAACAAAACTGAGTCAATTTTTGCGCTACATAACCACAGTAAAGATACCAGATACTTTAAGGCATCGAGGATAGAATCTTTACATAAGAATTACCGTAAGTATATTAGAAGAGGAACTCCATACCAGACATTTTCGCCGAAGGTTTTTCAGATCTTAGTTCTTCGTAAATTTCACAGAATGATCAAAAATGGTCTGAAGAGAAAAGCTAAGAAGCATGATTAGTGACTTGGAGATTGTTTTTATTGAATTGAATAGAATGCCTAAGTACTCTCTGATGAATATTGAGAGAACGAAGAGGATGTTTCCAGATCTACGTATTACTCTACTTACCAATGTCACAGATAACTCTAATGTAAAGCTCCTGGAACAAGAGGGAATTTGTAAGGTCGAATTCGTTGATCTAAATGCAACAAGAGTTCACATAATGAGCAGTTCAAATAAGGCTTATAACTCTGATAATCTATTTTGGATTTCTACCCTTGAAAGAGTTTTTCTTTTATTTGACTGGCACGAAAAAAGACCTGATTCAAAACTACTTCACATTGAATCGGATGTCATTCTCTTCCCAAATTTCCCGTGGGATACTTTCAAAGCCTTAGATAGAGTTGCATGGGGCAGGTATAGCTCAACACACGATGTAGCAGCCTTAGTGTTTTCTCCAAACTTAGATACTTCACGGGAAGTCAAGCAAGTTTTGCTTGATGTGGTTACAGCAGAGCCGAATTTGACAGATATGACTGCATTGTCGCGGGTTAAACAGAGAATTAAGCAAGAAGTATGCGTATTGCCTTCTGCTCTTCCAGAGCTAGTCGACGTCATGCGGATTGAGCAGAATTGCGATGTTCAAAATTTTAAGCAAATCTCACAAGAGGCCTCTTATTTTGATGGAGTTTTTGATCTAGCGGCTGTAGGAATGTGGTTAGATGGAATAGATCCAAAGCATTATTTGGGGAAAAGTTCAAATATGCCTCGAAACATTTATGAGAAGGGTGAAAGCTTTATCAACCTATCTAAGTTGAAGTTCTCTGTGAAAGAGAATGGACAGCTTGTAATCGTAACTCCTAATGGTGTACGGGAAGTGTTCTGCCTTCATATTCACTCTAAGAGATTAGTTTGGTTCAGCAGGGAGTGGGAAGGCGAGTTGAAAGCAATTGTGGAATCTGTGAACAGAGGGATAGTTTCCAATCGATTTTACGCTCTAGTTTTCATTCAAGTACTAATTGAGAATTTTAAGCAGAAAACGTTGCTCCGCTTACTCCTAAGGAGAATTCTGCTAAATAAAGTTTGGCAGATTATCAGCTTATGGAAATCTAAATTCTCATAAAATGTTTAGGTAAATCTTGAATAATATGATATAAGCTGATCTCGTGTCCCTCACGTTAGTAATTCCAGTAGGTAACTTTTCTAAAGATAGAGAACACCTCCTAGAATATTTAAATCAATCAAAGATTTTTGGCATCCCAATTATTCTAGTAATCGATGATTCAAACCCAGATTCCATTATTCAGGCCAGAAAGTTAGAAGCACAGCGAATAGATCAAAAAGTTAGGGTTCTTCAATATGATGGCCGTAACCCAGGGGGAGCAAGAAACGAGGCCATCAAATATATTCAAACCCAATGGCTTCAATTTTGCGATTCTGATGATTCCATAGATATAGAATCTGTATTGAAACTTATTAATTCGCAAGAAGTGTCTCATTGCCAGGCTATAGTTGCTGGGTTTAGACAAAAACTAAAGAATGATCAGAAATTTAACCCAAGAGACTATTTTGCTAGAAAATTTCTGTACTTAGGTATCGGTCTTGATCCAGGAATTTGGAGGTGGATATTTAGGACAGAGTATGTGAAAATTTTAAAGTTTGCTGAAACAAGAATGGGTGAAGATCAAGTTTTTATCGCCAAGTTTCTCCTTAGCAATCCAAAGCTTATAAATAAGCAGAGTCTATCGGTATATTCTTATGACTCTAACACTCCAGGAAATCTCACAAGCCAATACAGCTCAGAAGAAGTAGAAAAAACCCTCAGGGAATTTGAAGCATTGTCCCTAAAGGACTCGCAGCTTCGTAATTCAATTTTAGTTACGATACTTTATTACAAGATGAAGCTAATAATAATTCGAAAAAATGCAGAGTTCTCAAAAATAGATAGATTTGCTACGTATCTCTCTTTTATTACTCATTTTTTGAAAGCAATCTTCCTAACGTTGTTCAAACGTTTAGAACGGTTAGGGATGGACCGTGAAAGATAAATCAAAATTTACAACAGTTCCCATGACAGGGGGACTTGGCAATCAACTATTCCAACTATCTGCCGGTATAAGTTGTGCCCTACAAACTAATACAGAGCTTCGTCTAGAGACATCCCTAGGATCACCACGCAAGTCTGAGAATGGAAGAGTTGAGTTGTTGGATTTAATGTTTGATCGCAAATTATTTCAGAGCAGTACAACTCATTTGAATTTAGTACCGCGTAAATTATTCAATTATTTGCTTTCAGAAGGGTTGAGAAGTGAGGAAGCTGGAGAGGGTAATAGGTTTAGATTTGCTAAGAGTATTTCAGTAAAATTTCTCTCAATGATTGAAAAGAGCAAGGTAGAGATATTTGTGTCAAACAATTTAGGATATGTAGAAATTAAAAATAAGAAAAATCTCGTCCTAATAGGCTACTTCCAAAGCTATCGATATTTTGAAGCACCGCAGGTTAAAAACATTATGCAGAGTGCATTCACAATGGGGGAATTTTCACTAGAGGAAATCATTCAACTCGCAGAGATAGATCAACCCTTGGTTGTACATGTCAGGCGTGGAGATTATAGAAACGAGAGGAAATTTGGTTTGTTGTCTGCAGATTACTATCATTTAGCAATCGAGTGTCAAATGAACAAATTCTCGTACGGAAAAATTTGGTTATTCTCAGACGAAATCGAGTTCGCTAAAACCTTGATTCCAAGGAAATATCAACTTCAAGTTAGAGTTATAGCCTCGAACAAAGTTTCATCGGCGCGTACCTTAGAGGTCATGAAGAAAGGTAAAGGTTTTGTCTTGGCAAATTCTAGTTTTGGATATTGGGCTGCACAACTTTCAGGAGTTTCCGGCTCTAGGATTATGGCTCCAAGCCCATGGTTTAGAGATATGGTTGAGCCACGTGACTTGGTAAATCCTGAATGGGAGAGAATTGATGCGGCCTGGGAGGATTAGAAGTAGTCGAGAAAAATCTAACACTTCTCAAAAGTCTCTTCTTAGAAATCTGAGAGGGATAGTCAAGCTATTTTCAAAAGGCGAAAAAGCAAAACTTTCTGTGCTTGTTATGGTGCAAATAATTTTATCCCTATTGGACCTATTGGGAGTAGCTATAATTGGTATAATTGGAGCCTTGGCAGTCCGGGGCGTACAATCACAAGCACCAGGCGATAGGGTATCTACACTTCTAGAGATTCTAAGAATTGAAAATCAAACATTTCAAATACAAGTAACAATACTAGGGGTAATAGTAGTGGTGTCGCTTGTTGGCAGAACTTCTATCTCTGTATTCTTAACAAAAAAATCTCTACTCTTTCTCAGTCGCCGATCAGCACAGTTGACTTCAGATCTACTACGTGGTGCTCTGGACTTAAGTTTAATTGATTTGAAATCAAAAGCATCACAAGATTTCTTATTTTCTTTAACCAATGGCGTACATATTATCATGCTCGGTATTGTCGCTTCTGTGGTCAATACAATTTCTGATGTCGCGATGCTTCTCGTGCTCTCAGTCGGATTGTTCTATGTCGACACAACCATGGCGATAGTGTCGATGTCACTCTTCGCCTTCATAGCCCTAGTCTTGTACAGGCTTCTACATAAAAAGGCCATGACTCTGGGAGAGCAAGATTCTAGAGAACAAATATTGAGCAATACGAAAATTCTCGAGGTTTTCTCTGCCTACAGAGAGTACTCCGTGAGGAATAGAAAGTATTTCGCTTTTAGAAAGATTCAAGATTCAAGATTCAGGCTGGCAGTGATATCAGCCGAGAGATCCTTCATGCCAAATATAAGCAAATATGTCTTCGAAGCTTTTCTTGTGCTTGGATCAATAATTATTTGTGCAATTCAATTTTCAACTCAAGATGCGAGTCGTGCCGTTGGCACACTGGCAGTGTTTCTTGCTGCAGGCACTAGAATTGCTCCCGCAATTATGCGTATTCAACAGAGCGCTATAGTATTCAAGGGCAGCTTTGGTTCAGCTGAATCTACACTTGAAATCATCAGTCGCGTAAGTGGTGCTAATTTACTTAAAGAAGACAATAGGCCCCTAGTTCGCATCCACGAAGGATTTGTTCCAAAAGTTGTTCTTACAGGCGTAAACTTCAATTATCCTAACAATGAAAAATTCGCTTTACGAAATCTTAATCTTGAATTGAATGCAGGAGAGAGTTGTGGCGTGATTGGAGACTCAGGTGCAGGTAAAAGTACGCTTGCGGATTTGATTTTAGGAATCATCGATGCACAATCTGGAACGGTACAAGTTTCGGGGCTTTCACCTCGAGAGGCAATCGACCAGTGGCCTGGCGCAATAGGCTTTGTCCCGCAGGAGATCTATTTAACCCGAGGAAGTATTAAAGAAAACATCTGTTTGGGATTTGATCAAAATTCTGTACCAGATCAATTGGTGTGGGATGTCCTAAATTTAGCAAGCTTGGACGAGTTTGTCAGAGACTTACCCCTTGGTTTACAAACAAGAATTGGGGATGGGGAGAAGAGCCTAAGCGGGGGACAAAGACAAAGAATAGGTATTGCGCGGGCTCTTTTGAGTAGCCCAAGACTTATTGTCTTTGATGAAGCCACGAGCTCATTAGATAATCGTACGGAGAAAGATATCACAGATACGTTGAATGACCTAAAGAAGTTATGTACCCTAATAGTGATTGCTCATCGCTTCTCAACGATTCAGAACGTCGATAAGTTAGTGATTATGCAATCAGGTCAAATTACAGATTTTGGTCCAAAAGCTAAAGTCATAGGGGATAATCCAAATTTGGCTCAGTACTTTACTTCCACGAGATAGAAATTTCAGTAAGAAGTAGACTTTAAATACTTTTTATTTAGCACAAATTCCTTAATTTCCACACGAATTTGACTCAAATATTGTAATGGCGCAAAGAGAGAAAAGCGGCAGCTTTTGAGTTCGAAGAAGTAAATCCGCAAAACAAGTAAGGTCTTTTCAAGTCTTCCTCCTGGATTAAAGTAACTATTGACAAGACTCACCCTCTTCGAGACGAGGGAATCATTCTGCGAAAACTTATACCTAATGAAACAGCTTGCAAAGAAGAAGTGGTGGTTTGACAGGCTGAGACGAGGGATTAAAATAATGTTTAGTTCGAGAAAAGATTTTAAATAAATTGTGATAGCAATATCATCGGGAATAGATTCATATTAGTTTGGTGGAATCTTATACAAAAGTCGAGTAGCGTCCTTTCGACTCCTGTGGTTAAGACAGTTTTCAAAACGTTACGTCCTGTGTAAATTTCTAAAATATTGGCATTTCATGAACTCGGAATACTAACTTCACTTAATCGTTTTTCAAGAGAGCCCAGCCTTACAAACCCGCGTCTAAACTTAAAAATCGAGTAAAAAGGCAAGAATGCGTGTCTGCGCTTTATTCCGAAGACCCAAATCTCAAGAAGTCGATTAATGATCTTAATTCCTTTAATCATCTCCTCAATGTTTACCGTAGGCATCTCAGACATTCCAGTCGTGTTTTGATGGAGAAGGTCATTTTGTTGAAGTGTATGAGAAGCAAATATATCATTGCCAAAATTTGAAACAAGATTCACTGGTGGGAGAACTGAAGTTTTCTTATTTTTATACATAAAATGAGCCAAAGGTATATCCCAAGTATCAACTTTTCCAGCCAGAACTCGTTTTGTGCCATAGCACCAAAAGTTTTTTACAGGAGAGAGTGAAAAAGCACAGTTCTTATCTTTAGTATAGGCAGAAAATCTGATTTCAAGCCAGCGATCTTTCCAGGTTCCCCATCCCCAAGTCTGAGGGTAATTGGTGAGGCAAATATCTTTTGAGTGGCCCTCTAATGCTAGGGCCTTATTGCCGGAGATCAATGTAATTGAAGAGTCTGCTTTAAACATTTCAAGAAAGTGGTGGAGATAAAGAAAGAAAACATTTTCAGGTATTAAGTCATCCTCTAGGATAGCACCATACTCAACTTGCGAGAAAAACCAATCAATCGCGGTAATAACTGAGACCGCAATGCCTAGATTCTTACTTCTTTTCCAAACACGAATACAATCACGGAATCTTAATTCTGAACTTTGAAGGTATTTAATCAACTCTAACTGCGCATTCTCGACACTCTTGCTTTTAGCTCCATCAATAGCAATAAAGATGTTGCGAATTCCTAGATTTTGTAATTGATTAATCAGAGCAATAACGCTTGAAGTTCGCGCATAGCAGATGATTAATACTGGCAACTCAGATAGTTTGATATCTTCATCCAGAGAGAGACGTGTATTAATCATGAGCCCAGAAGACTTTGAGCCCGATAGAAGTATTAGACATGGTTCTAGTTTAGTGGGAAATATTCCGCTACTATTGTGGAATCTAGATTTAAAAGGGGGAATTATGGGTTCTGTTGTAAAAAAGCGTCGCAAACGCATGGCTAAAAAAAAGCACAAAAAACTTCTGAAGAAAACACGTATCCAGCGACGCAACAAGAAATAGCTCTAGAGTTTTACCAGAACTAACTTCTTGGAAATAGAGGTCACCGCATAGCGGACCTTATTGACTGTAACTATGGCGCTATCTTTAACGTTATTAAGGATGGCGCCATTGCTTAATTTAGGCGTTGAGCTATATGAGCTAACTGAACAGAGGCGCCCTTGGCATCCAAAGAGTAGCCCTTTGTTATCAATCAAAAGAGGAGAGCCAGGGGTTCCATGCTTTTCAGGAGATAATCGACTGGGAAATTCATCCTCATCGACTATTAGAAAGCGCACTTCATTAGCGTTAGGTAGACGGATACCGCTAGCAGCAAGCCATGCTGCTGCAATTCTATTTCCAGAATTACTTATTGAAACATCATAACCAGCCACCGCAACACCATTATCTGGACCATCAAGGGTGCTATATCTCCAATCTTCAGGAAATATGGAGTTACGCTTAGCAAGTCTAACTTCACCTTGAGTAGCAACGTTACTTGAGGAGAGTGTTAGCACTGAATCATAAATCAGATAAACACTCTTGCCGCTAGCTACTGCGCTTATAGAAAATCCGACATCTCCTGTAGTCCTGCCTTCACTTTGCCTATCCCCGTCAACAATTTCATATATCCAGCCACTTTTAGTTAGAGCTGCGCCAAGAATGATTCCTTGAGACTCATCCCGATAGAAAACTTGAATT
>Ga0194118_10005098_pt1 | contig 13924 bp, 11 predicted proteins | sample TA2MahsurfametaG_2_FD_148662 | JGI IMG/M metagenome (GOLD analysis project Ga0194118, IMG submission 148662) | Freshwater microbial communities from Lake Tanganyika, Tanzania - TA2015013 Mahale N5 surface | ecosystem: Environmental > Aquatic > Freshwater > Lake | place: Tanzania: Lake...
GGGCGACCAACCCCTCTCTTATTGAGGACCTGTTTTCAAAGTCAAGCTCCGTTTTTGCTTTAATATTCACACCCTCAGTGTGGAGTTGATCGCCTGATCGACTCTCGCTGTGAACTCTTTTCGCATCTTTGGCCAAGATATCTTCAATAATTGAGATTGCTTCATTGACTGAAATCGATTGGTTGCCGCAAATGTTATAAATGCCCTCAGAGTTAGGCAAATTTGCGGCCGCAAGTGTGGCGCTGACAACATCCCCGACATAAGTGGCAGATCTCTTTTGTTCACCTGTACCGGTTACCTCTATCGGTTCACCCGCGGAGATAGCTCTAATGAATCTGGACCATGCCATGTCTTCGCGTTGGCGAGGACCGTAGACCGAGAAGTACCGCAAGATCACGATTCCTGGCTCAATCTGTGGGGCGTATGCCGACCAAATCTGCTCCGAAGCCAGCTTGGAAATTCCATAGGGCGAAATGGGATTTGGCTGCTGAGATTCATCTCGGTTGGCGATTGCCCCGTAGACCGACGAAGTAGACGCGTGAACAATCTTCTTAAGTTGTGACTTACCAGCGGATGTCACTAATGCGACAGCTTCGGCCAATTTCTTAGTCGCTAAAACGTTGTTATGCAGGTACTGCTCAAAAGCAGTCCAACTCGGCAATAGACCGGGAGTCGCTGCTTGGTGAATGACGAAATCAAAACTACCCACCATTTCGCGAAGATTGAGATTCATTAAGTCTTCTTCAATGAATTCAAACCGAATGTTGGTTTGCATCGACGTGAGCCATTCGCGGCGACTAGTGGCGGGACGCAGGGTTTCGTCGAATTTATCAATTATCGTAACGTCGTCTCCTAGATTTATCAGGCGTTCAGCGATGTGAGACCCGATAAACCCTGCCCCGCCCGTAATTAGATACTTCATCTAAATCTTCTGGATGACTTCAAGGTATTCGGTGGCGAGGTTGCGGCCCGTGAAGAGCGACTGAGCTCGCTCACGCGCTTCTATTCCCAAAGTCACGGCTTTTTGCTTGTCGTTTATCAGTGAAAGCATCGCGGCCGCTAGTTCAACTTCATCGTCGGGTTTCACGAGAAGGCCCGCATCTCCCAAAGTTTCAGAATTCCCACCGACGTCTGTTGCCACAATTGTTAGGCCTGCGGCCATGGCCTCCATGAGGGAATTGCTCATGCCTTCTTCTTTGGAGGACAGAACAAAGAGACTCACGCCACCATAACTAGTTGGGCTCACCGCTTGTGCGCCCGTGATTTCCAAATTCACACGCAGCGACTGAGCCAGTGCTTCAATTGAGGCTCTTTCTGGGCCATCGCCAATGATTCGAAGTCTCGCTTGCGGATGCTCAGCCTGCACGCGAGCAAATGCCCCTAGCAGGGTTTCTTGACCTTTGTAAGCAATCAAATTCGCGACATTTAGAACCGTGGTGGGCTCAATTGGGTTCGTCGGATCGATAAACCACTCTTCGGTCATAGTGTTTCGGATCACCACAACGCGCCTTGCATCCAACTTCTCTTGTTCGATCGAAAATTTTGCTACCGCCTTTGAGTTGGCGACTACCAGATTTGTGACAGCGTTAACTAATCGCTCCAGTGTCAAAATCCAGAAAATGTCTTTGAAATAGCCCATTGAGCGGCGCGCGCTTACTCGGATTGCGTTTGTACTAAAAGCCGCAACAGGAATAGCGGTCAGATATGCGTACAAGAGAAACGCGATGACAACTTGCGGTTGGTAGTACCAAATCGTGGCCCAAAGCTTTGGTGTCACAGTCAAAACCCAGGGTATGCGCTCTGGGGGGTGCTCTTGCAAGATGACGAGTCTTACTAAGGGATCAACTTGTTCACGTCTTTCCCCACCGTGAAACGAAACCAGTGTGGTGTCAACCCCTACTTTGGCCAGAGAATTAGCCAAGAGAATCAGTTGTTTCTCTGCGCCACCACGCCCGAGTTGGCCTATCACCAACAGAACGGATTCGATTTGTCTTTGTCCTTGATTGATAGAGGATCTGCTTGCAAATCTTGATACGAGAGCAATCAGAATTAGAAAAAGTAAATACCCGATGGCGGCAAGAAAGTCCGCTGCTTGCTGAGGCGGTGTGGCCTCATATATCGCACTAATGCCCCAAACCCCAACGACTAATGCGATAGCCAATTGCCAAATCAGGGGTGTACCCAGTTTGATAACGCCTCTAGTTGGTGCCGTGGGTAGCAAAAGCAGCAGGATGCCCACAACTACAAACACAGCAGAAATAGCGAACTGAGGTGTCGGCAGAGCCATAACACCGAGCAGAGCGGTTGTTAAGCCGATAGTTACGGTTGATCGCGAACCCACGTGTAAGGCCATCGCGGCACCGACCAAAGCCATGGGGGTAAGTAGCGAGAGGAATTGCTCAGAAGTTGTTGCCCAAAAAAGTGGGGCGATTGCTAAACCAACCCACCAAACGTTGCGTCCCCTAAAGCCTGACGGGCTGGTGAAGAATGAAAGACCTAGCAGCGCTGCGGAGATTCCACAAGAGATAAGCGCATGAAGCCATGACTCGAGGCTTTGCCATTGCTGCTCAAACCAAACACCGACCACCAAGGCAAAAGCCGCCGCACTTAGGAGCGCAAAAATCAAACCGACCGTATGTTTAAGTCGAACTCGGTGCCGCTTATTCTCATGAACCAGCGCAGCCACAGCCAGAGTGCTGACAAGAAACAGCATGGCCAACTGATAATCAACTAAGGGAACTATCACCAGAAGTGGCGTCAGAGCTTTAGATCCAAAAAAAATAAAGGAAAGCAACATCAGCGATACGCAAATAAGCCACGAGGGTTTAGCCGATTCTTCGCTTAGAAATACGGCCCCTACAACGCCAAGCACATTTAGGCCTACCCAGCCAACGAGGCCGCCCTTCTTAAGGCTTTGCAGCGAGTAATTCCTTTTGCAATGTCTTTAGCCACTGGGCTGTGCGAGACACCCCGTCCAACAGTGAAATCTCGAGCACCTTGGGGAACAAGCGCCGTAGTTCTTTAGGCTCGTTTTGAGAGTGCATGACATCGCCTGCGCGAATTGGACCAAACTCAGGGGTAATCGCTAAGCCCGTAACTTGTTCGATATCTTCAATGAGCTTTAGAAGGCTTTCTTGCCGGCCTAAAGCCAAATTCACGGGTCGACTTGATGTGGTTCTTGATTCAAGAGCCTGAACCAAAATGTCGACGACGGTGTCTACATAGGTGAAATCCCGAGTTTGTGTGCCGTCGCCGTTGATGATGACAGGCTCACCGTTTAGTGCGTTCCAAATAAATTTTGGTACAACGGCTGCGTAGTCGTGGTCAGCTTTTTGCCTAGGGCCAAACACGTTAAAGAATCGAAACGCCAGCGTGGGTATCGCAAAAGAGCTTTGGTAAGCCAAAACGTATGACTCGCTTGCGAGCTTGCTCGCCCCGTAAGGCGAAACGGGCGAAACCCAAAGATCTTCATTTTTGGGCAATGTCTGGTTTGCTCCATAAACGCTAGATGACGAACTAAAAATTAAATATCTTGGTGTTTTTCGTAAAGCTTCAAGCAAGGTCAAGGTGCCGTTGACGTTTGCTCGATGAGTTGCAACGGGATCTGCTAGTGAGCGAGGTACAGAACCCCTGGCAGCCAAATGCACGACCGCGTCGCACGACATGACTGCGGGCGTGACGGCCTCAACGTCGTTTAGATCAGCTTCGATTAGATCTACTGGGAGGCCAGAGAGATTTGTGGCATCACCCGTTGAAAGATCATCTAGAACCGTGACGGAATGGTCGCGAGAGACCAGAGCGTGCGCCAGATTCGAACCAATGAACCCGGCGCCACCGGTTACTAAGACCTTCAAGCTCTTAGCCACCTTCTTCCCCAAAGTTCAAGAGTTAACAAGGGCCACAACAATAAGTCTTTGTCAGTTCCCGCCATGTGCCCTCGAACGATTGACTGCACCATGTTTCGATCAAACCATGACCCCGTGACGGCATCAGGTGCCAAAAGAGAATCATTAACCAATTCTTGTAGCGGACCTCTGAGCCATTCTGCCCGCGGAATGCCAAACCCCATTTTTGGCCTGTCGATTACTTCGTTAGGCAAGAACTTACGTGCAACTTGTTTCAGAATGATCTTGGTCTGCATGCCTTTCACTTTCAAGTCATATGGCAAGTGTGCGGCGTATTCCATCACTTTTTGATCTAGCAGTGGCGATCGTGCCTCGAGTGATTGTGACATCGTTGTGATGTCGACTTTCGGCAGTAGATCACCGGGTAAGTAAGACTCAACATCTACCGAGAGCATCGTTTGCGCGCCCAAGACCGTTGGGTTAACGGCCCACCAGTTCTCAAAAAGGGTTATCGGAAAAGTGATATCGATTTGATTTTTAAGCCCTTCTTGCCACAGTGACTCTCTCTCAGCCAAAGTTGCATAGGTCATAGGAAATCTGTACGAGTCGACCAGCGACTTTGGCGCGTTGACGAGGACTTCGTTCAACCGCTTTAGCCGGCGCTGGTTCAAGGCCTTGGCGGCTAATCCGATGAATGGTCGGCCAAGTCTCAAAAGTGAATGCAGGCCTGAGAACTGTTGAAAGGCAGTAGCAAGCGCGTAGCGCGGGTAGCCGCCAAAAGACTCATCACCCCCGTCCCCATTGAGGACGACCACGACATGTTCTCGCGCCATCTTCGCGACGTAGTAACTGGGAATCGCGGACGAATCAGCAAACGGTTCATCAAAGTAGTCAGTTAGTTTGTGTACGACATCTACGACGTCTGGCTTAACGACTAGCTCAGTGTGATCTGTATCAAGATGCCGAGCTACTTTTCGTGACCACTGTCTTTCGTCGTAGCGTGGATCATCGAAACCTATTGAGTAAGTCTTGACCTGCTGTGTGCTGACCTTTGTCATCAGTGCTGTTACTAGCGATGAATCAACGCCGCCGCTTAAGAATGCACCGAGTGGGCGCTCAGAAATCATTCGAATATTGACAGCCTCTTGAAGGAGGTCGGGTAATGCATCTAAGGCTTGTTTTTCGCTTATCGCTTTAGATGTGTAGTCAAGTTGCCAGTACCTCGTCAGAGTGACCGCGCCTTGACTAAAGGTCAAATAGTGAGCTGGGGGCAACTTGTTGATGCCCTCGAAAGCAGACATCGGGTGCGGGACATACGCGTAGGCCAAGAACACATCTATTGCTGAGAGATTCGGCTCTCGTGGGACTCCCGGATTAGCCAGGAGCGCTTTTGCCTCGGAACCGAAAACCAGGTTTTTGCCAACATGTGCGTAATACAGAGGCTTCTTGCCGGCTCGATCTCTTGCAAGAACCAACGTATTTGAGCGTGAGTCAAAAAGGGCTATCGCAAACATTCCGCGAAGTTGAGTTACAAAGGCAGGGCCAAATTCTTCATAGAGGTGAGGTATCACCTCGGAATCAGATTTGCTTCTTAAGGTATGGCCTTTTGTTTCAAGAAAATCAAATAGTTCACGAAAGTTATAAATCTCACCGTTGAAGATCGCGACTATCTTCTTGTCTTCTGACCAGACCGGCTGATGACCGCCCTTGACGTCGATGATGCTCAGGCGTCTCATACCTAGTGCCGCTTCGGGGCCAAAGTAATAACCGTCTTCATCTGGACCTCGGTGAATCAGGCAATCAGTCATTGCCCGTAGGACTTCTTGTGTGCCGCCATCGGGACCTGCCCAGCCCGCTATTCCGCACACAGGGACGAAACTAACCGATACCGTTTCACGTTAATGACGGTGAAACAGCACATCGATCAGTTATCGGTGCTTATACCTGCGTACCAAGAAATCGTGAATTTACGATGGCTGCTACCTCGTGTCATCGCGAATGTTCCAAATCAGGTGGCATATGAAGTTGTAGTCGTGGTGGAACGTCAGTGTGCAAATGAAATCAGAAAAGAAATAGAAGCGTTAGGCGCTGTTGTGCTAGAGCGCTCACCTACCGACTCGTTTGGGGACGCCATGCGCACGGGGATTCAGTACTGCGTGGCTCGCGCGCCTTGGGTGTTGGTTCTAGATGCGGATGGATCGCACGACCCGGCCAGCATTCCGATTCTCTTGAGTGTGGCAAATGAGACCGATGCAGACATCACGATCGCCTCTCGATATGTATCTGGCGGTAGTTCTGACAACTCTTTTGCCCTCTACTGGATGAGCCGACTTCTTAACTTTGGCTACAGTTTGGTTCTAGGACTCAAAGTCAAAGACGTTTCTACAAATTTTAAGCTATACCGTGCATCAATGCTTGACGTAACTAAATTGCAATGTGCGAATTTCGATATTGTTGAAGAGATTCTTGCTAGGGCAATAAAGTTGCGACCGCAGTTGAAGGTTGTAGAAGTGCCGGATCATTTCTTTGAACGAAAAGCGGGAGAGTCAAAGAGAAAGCTGGGACCTTTCATTGCTTCGTACTTGCTAACGCTGTATCGCTTACGACGGGGTCAGGATTTAAAATCACCGGGAACTTCTTAAGTTGAGGTTGCTAGTTCTGGGTGCCTCAGGCTTCATCGGAGGTGCGGTTTACCGCCTGGCGCACGAAAGTCATGTTGAAGTTTTTGGTACATCACGGCGTGACGCCGCAGGGTTTGTGAGCCTTCAAAACACGAGTATTGACGAGGTACGCAGAGTTCTAAAAGATCTCGGACCCGACGTGGTTGTTAACGCAATTGGCTCTGGTGTCACCCCGGGAACTTCTAGCAAACAGGAGATGGATCATGCGAACAGCCTGCTGGCGAAATCACTCGTCAGCTTGGCTACGGACGGGGCATTGCCCCCATTTCGACTTATTCACCTGGCAAGCAGCAGGAGACGATCGGGATTTCATAGAAACGATGATTACGTTGTAACGAAAGAAGAAGCCACCAACTTTGTGCTTGAAGCACTCTCAGCTGGCTTGAACGGTTGCTCACTTGAGGTCTTCAACACTTATGGCCCTGGTCAACCTGAAGGGCGGCTTGTGAATTTGGTCGTCCGAGGTGGCATTGACAGGAGTGATTTGATTTTGGAAACCCCGAGCCACGTGCGCGATTTCGTTCATTTAGACGACGTGGCCCAAGCAGTTATTCGGGTTGCGGGTAGTAAAAATTCGCCAAAACAGTCTGTTGAAATCGGAACGGGGGTGCCGACGACGGTAGCTGAACTGGCGCACTTGGCTTACAAGTTGGCGGCGGCGGAAACCTCACGAATTGTCACTGGCAATTTGAGCGAGCCTGCTGTCGTTGAGGTTGCTGACATCAGGCCAGCTGAAGAAGCTTTTGGGTGGCGCGCTGAGATTTCGTTGCGAGACGGGCTTAAGCAGATGATTGATTTGGCAAAAGCATGAGGTGGTTGGTTACCGGCGGCGCCGGGTTCATCGGTACGAATTTGGTCGACTTTCTTCTTTCGGCTGGTGATGAAGTTGTCGTGGTGGACGACCTATCGCGCGAGGGAGTGATAGGCAACAAAGACTTTCTCGAACAGAGGTGGTCACAACCAGTAGTTGAGGTTGACGTAGTAGATGGAAATCGACTGTCTGAAGTTTTTCGAAAACACAAGCCATTCGATGCCGTCGCCCACTTAGCGGGGCAAGTTTCTTTAATGGCCTCGATTCAAGACCCGGTGAGAGATTTCCAAGTAAATGCCCTCGGAACGTTGAACGTATTAGAGGCAGTGAGAGAATACGCGCCAGAGGCCTTAGTCATCGGAATGAGTTCAAACAAGGTCTACGGCGATCTTGGCCACGTGCAGATAACCGAAGAGGCAAGACGTTATGTCGCACCGGCTTTTCCGTTCGGGTTCGATGAGACCCAGCCGTTGGACTTTCACGGCCCTTATGGATGTTCGAAAGGGGCGGCAGACCAATATTTGTTGGACTATCACCGCATCTACGACTTGAACACCGTGAGCCTTAGGCAGTCATCGGTATACGGCCCGTTTCAACATCCCCGCTCTGATCAGGGCTGGGTCGGATTCTTATTGGCTGAAGCCCAGGCCGGAAGACATATTCAGTTATACGGAGTTGGCAAGCAGGTGCGAGACCTCTTAAATGCAAGTGATTTGGCGCAGTTGTTTCGCGTCATGGCAAGCAAACCAGAAAAGGTCACAGGGCAGGCGTTCAATGTCGGTGGTGGCGTAGCAAACTCCTTATCAATTTTGGAATTGTTTGATTGGTTAGAAGAAAACGCCGGTCTGAGTGTCAGCTATTCACCGGGTGACTTACGGCCGTCTGATCAGCCTATTTTTGTTGCTGACATATCCCGCATCTGCAAAGCGACTGGCTGGTCGCCAAAAATTTCTGTGGACGAGGGGCTGAAGGCACTTATCTCATAGTTATCTGCCCCCTAGATTTTGGAGTACGCCTCAATCTGGGAGTAACAGATTTCGCGGGGATCTGCAGATTGAACCGACCGTTCCCAATCAAGAGTCCATTCGATGGCTTGTTTGACCCCTAATTTGTTTCGCCAACCGAGGCTCTTCTCAGCCTTCTTGGCGTTTAGCAAGAGAAGGCCTGCCTCGTGTGGGTTTTGCTCTTGGTCTGCTACCCAACCGGGGCCGTGGCCCCACAAATCGGTGACGGTGTTGCATACATCTGAAACTGTCGCCAAGCTGTTCGCGTCCGAAGCAAAATTCCAGGCACTAAATGAGCGGTGCTTCTCAAGATAGTTGGCAAGTAATACGTAGCCGCTTAGTGCGTCCAAAACATGCTGCCACGGACGCACGGCGTTGGGGTATCGGACTTTTGTAGGTGTGCCTTGGCGAAATGCACTTAGTAGATCTGGAATCAACCGATCTTTACTGACGTCACCGCCGCCAATGACGTTTCCTGATCGGGCAGTTGCGATTGCTAGCCCCTCGCGACCAAAAGAATGAGCCCAGGTGGCAGTTAGCAAGTCAGCGCACGCCTTGGAAGCGCTGTACGGGTCATCACCGCCTAAAGGGTCATCTTCGAGATAACCCTCACGCTTCTCAACGTTTCGATATACCTTGTCGGTCGTTATAACGACTAAACGTTTAACTGATTCATTTGTTAGACACGCGTCGACAACATTCAAAGTCCCCCAGATGTTCGTATCGAGAGTTTCCCTCGGATGCTCATAGGACTCGCGGACGAGTGGTTGAGCCGCGAGGTGAAAAACTAATTCAGGTTGAATTTCTTGAATGAGGTTGGTGACGAGTGCGCCGTCTCTAATGTCAGCTCTGAATTCTTTCTTGAGTAGCTCACCTACGCGAGCTCGTTCAAAGACGCCATCAGGCAACGGATCAAGTGCGACGCCCGAAACTTCGTGCCCAGCTTTTGCTAACAACAGTGTCAGCCAAGAGCCTTTGAAACCTGTGTGGCCAGTTACTAGGACGTTCATTTCGAAACGAAGTTGATGATTGTCTCTGCTAAGTAATCCAACATCGTTTCGTTCAAGCCCGGAAATACTCCAACCCAAAATGAGTGCTTCAACGCAATGTCTGAGTTGGTCAACGGACCCGTAGCCCTCATACCCGCGTTGACGTATGCGGGTTGCTTCAAGACGTTGCCTGCAAACATCAAGCGTGTACCAATCTTCCTCTCGTCCAAATGCCTTAGTAGTTCTTCCCGGTCGATGCCAGAAGATGGTTCGATTGTGAGGGGAAACCCGAACCAGGAAGGGTTCGCTTTAGTTAGCCACCTCGGCATGATTAGCTGCTCAACGTTTTCAAGACGCTTGTACAAATATTCGAAGTTCTTTCGCCGAGTCGCGATGAATTGTGGTGCTTTGGCAAGTTGGCTCACACCAAGAGCGGCTTGCATGTCTGTTGCCTTGAGATTGAAACCGATGTGACTATAAATGTATTTGTGGTCGTAACCAAAAGGTAGATCACCAAGTTGCCACTCGAATCTCTTGTGGCAAGTGTTTTCTTCGCCGGGTGCGCAGTAGCAATCTCGACCCCAGTCACGGAAAGACTCAACTATCGGCCTCATCGCTGCCGTTTTGATCAGCACAGCACCCCCTTCGCCCGTAGTTATGTGGTGCGCTGGGTAAAAACTTAAAGTTGCTAAATCGCCAAATGAGCCGACCAGTTGATCACCCCACGTTGCGCCGAGGGCGTCACAAGAATCTTCAATCAGCCACAAGTTATGTTTTTGGCAAAGCGCAGTTACTGCGTCTAAGTTGAAAGGATTACCAAGAGTGTGGGCCATCATGATGGCCTTTGTTCTTGGCGTAATCGCTGCGCGCAACTCTTCAACGTCAACGTTGTAGGTGCCAATTTCGATATCAACCAATACGGGCGTTAGTCCTTGCTGCAAAGTGGGGTTGATGGTGGTCGGGAACCCCATCGCAGCCGTAATGACTTCGTCCCCGGGTTTTAGTTGCCGTTCGCCAAGTTTTGGACTAGTTAGTGAAGAAAGCGCTAAAAGATTGGCACTTGAACCGGAGTTCACGAGTAAAGAGCTTCGAACCCCGACGAATCGTGCTAATTGTTTCTCGAACTCGGTGGTGAATCTCCCAGAGGTAAACCAGCCGTCCAAAGCGGAGTCAACCAAAGTCGCAATGTCTTCTTCGTCAAAGACCCGACCTGACACCAGCACTGGGGTTTCCCCAGCCACAAATGCTTTCTTAGGAAACTCTTCTCGCGAGAACTCCTTGACCTTTTTCAAGATCTCGTGACGACTATTGGTCTGCTTCGAGGATTCCTCTGTTGAGGTCATAACTCCCGCGTCTAAGTTGGTTTTGACGGTGCTATTCGAGTGACTGCCTAAAGTACCCGTATGACTGCGGTTTCAAGTCGTTGGTCCGAGGTGCCGGTCATCATCTTGGCTGGTGGCCTAGGCACGCGCATGCGAGAAGAGACCGAATATCGCCCGAAGCCCATGGTCGAAATCGGTGGACACCCGATGTTGTGGCACATCATGAAGAACTTTTCTGCGGCGGGTTTTCGAAACTTCATCATCGCGGCTGGCTACAAGAGCGAGATGATTAAAGAGTATTTCTTGAACTATCGAGCTCTGAATTCAGATGTAACAGTCGCTCTTCGAGACCCCGACAAGGTCGTATTTCATCAGCCGGCTAGCGAAGAGTGGACGGTGACTATTGCTGATACCGGCCCGGATGCGCCAACGGGCGCACGCGTCTTGCGCGCTGCGAAATACGCAAATGGTCAACGATTCGTTTGCACTTACGGTGATGGTTTAGCCGATGTCAATTTTGACGACTTATGCGCCCTTCATGAATCCAAGGGCTTGCTCGCGACTGTCACAACCGTTCGACCTACATCTCGATTCGGTGTCGCCGATATAGGTAGCTCAGGTGTGATTGAGAGATTTCGAGAAAAGCCTCAGGTAGACGGGTGGGTCAACGCAGGTTTCATGGTTTTTGAGAATGGCGCATTGGAGTACTTCGACGAAGGTTCGATGCTTGAAGACAAACCGATGATGCGATTAGCGGGCGATGGACAACTCGCTGCTTACCAACATGATGGCTTTTGGCAGTGGATGGACACCTATCGCGAACTGGTTAACTTAAACGAACTTTGGTCGTCGGGACGAGCCCCGTGGAAAACCTGGTAGGTCTAACTCACCTCAACTAGCTCAGCTATTTGAATCGCATTTAGGGCTGCACCTTTTCGCAAATTGTCGCCGGAAACAAAGAAGTCCAACGCGTGATCGTCGTCAAGTGATTGGCGAATTCGCCCAACCCAGGTTGGATCAGTACCGACCACATCAATTGGAGTTGGAAATTTCATTTGGACGGGGTCGTCAACGACCTTAACGCCGGGGGCTGATTCGAGGATTGTTCGAGCATCTTGAGCGGTAATTCGTTTAGCGAATTTTGCGTGTACAGCCAAGCTATGTGTCGTGCTAACCGGCACTCGCACACAAGTCACGGCCACCTTTAAGTCAGGTAAACCCAGAATCTTGCGTGATTCGTTTCGTACCTTGTGTTCTTCGCTTGTGAAGTCCCCTTCTTTTAGCGACCCGGCCCAGGGAATAACGTTCATCGCCAGTGGGGCGGGGAATATCTCTTGCGCACCGACTGCGCTTCGAACATCACCTGCTGTTCGACCTAGTCGTTTACCCGCTACTTGCGCAATTTGTTCGTCCAACGTGTCAATGCCTGCTTGGCCAGCCCCACTGGCTGCTTGGTAGCTAGCGACTACGAGCTCTTGCAGAGTAAATCTCTGGTGCAATGCCCCAATTACCACGATCATTGAGAGAGTCGTGCAGTTTGGGTTGGCAATGATTCCAAGCGGGCGATTTGCGATTTCCTTCGCATTTACTTCGGGAACGACTAGAGGAACTTGGTCGTTCATTCGAAATGCGGCTGAGTTGTCAACGACGACCACTCCTTGTGCAGTTGCAATTGGAGCCCACTGAGCAGAGACCTCGTCCGGTACATCAAAGACCGCGACATCTAGCCCTTTGAAAACTTCTGCCGAAATTTCTTGGACAGCAATTTGCTTATCGTGAACAGCCAAGGTTTTGCCTGCACTTCGAGCCGATGCAATCGGGACTATTTCTGCCCAGTCGTGGGCTCGGCTGTTCAAGATTTCTAGCGCAACTGTGCCAACCGCCCCGGTAGCCCCAACTAAGCCCAGCCTTAAGCCCTTTGATTTGTTCACGATGGGCTTATCGCCCCGTGCCGCCATAAACCACGGCCGTTTCATCATCGTCTAGCCCAAACTTGGCGTGCACTGCCCTAACGGCATTTTCAGCGTCTTGCGCACGTACGACCACAGAAATGCGGATTTCAGAAGTCGAAATCATCTCGATATTGACTTTTGCCTCGGCAAGCGCACGAAAGAAGTTGGCTGATACGCCTGGATGAGATTTCATTCCCGCACCAATCAAAGAAACTTTTGCAACGTGATCATCACTCGTCAATTCGACAAAACCGATTTGGTCTTTTTTCGCATTGAGGGCAGCCAATGCGGTAGCGACTTCTGATTGCGGACAAGTAAAGGTCACGTCGGTTCTTCCGGTGGCTGCGGTAGACACGTTTTGAACGATCATGTCTACGTTCACGCCCGCTTGGGCAATCGCATCAAAGATGTCAGCAGCTTCACCTGGGCGATCAGGTACCCCGACGACGGTGACTTTGGCATCACCCAAATCGTGAGTCACGCCAGCAATGGTTGGTTGCTCCATCGCCCCCCTTTCATCTTGCGCAGACACGACCCATGTGCCTTCGTTGTTTGAGAAACTGGAGCGTACGTGAATCGGCAATGCCGCACGTCGGGCGTATTCCACGCACCGCAGTGCTAACACCTTGGCACCCGTGGCGGCAAGTTCGAGCATCTCTTCAAAGGTCACGCGATCTATTTTGTGCGCTTTGGGCACCACTCTTGGATCTGCCGTGAAGACCCCGTCCACGTCCGTGAAAATTTCGCAGACGTCTGCTTCAAGAGCGACGGCAAGTGCTACTGCGGTTGTGTCCGACCCGCCTCGTCCGAGCGTTGTTATGTCTTTGGTGTCTTGGCTAACGCCTTGAAACCCAGCAACGATTGGTATCGCGTCTGCCGCAATCGCTTCTTTAATGCGGGCCGGGTTGACGTCGACTATTCGTGCTTTACCGTGTTTCGAATCGGTGATTAGGCCAGCCTGGCTGCCGGTGTAGCTACGGGCTTCTACCCCCAAGTCGTGGATTGCCATCGCAAGTAACGCCATCGAGATTCGCTCGCCGCTGGTAAGCAGCATGTCCATCTCTCGCCCTGGCGCATTGGGTGCAACTTGATTTGCCAGATCAATCAGTTCGTCGGTTGTATCGCCCATTGCCGAGACAACGACTGCAACTTGATTTCCTTCATTCTTGGTTGCGACGATTCGCTGAGCCACGCGTTTTAGCCCTGCAGCATCGGCAACTGATGAGCCGCCAAATTTTTGAACAATGAGACTCATCGGATTAGTTCGGCGCTACTACTGGACGACGACCGAGAAACGCACGGCCGAGCGTAACTTCGTCA
>Ga0194118_10005099_pt1 | contig 13922 bp, 12 predicted proteins | sample TA2MahsurfametaG_2_FD_148662 | JGI IMG/M metagenome (GOLD analysis project Ga0194118, IMG submission 148662) | Freshwater microbial communities from Lake Tanganyika, Tanzania - TA2015013 Mahale N5 surface | ecosystem: Environmental > Aquatic > Freshwater > Lake | place: Tanzania: Lake...
ATTGTAAATAGACAATTTGTACAACTGTATACACATAATCCTATTAATAGATTATTTATCATTCCAAGACGTACAGATTCTTTGACATATAGGAATGATACTGTCAATTATACAAATTGGCCATTTGCATCAACACCTTTTGTAGCACCAGCAGCTGCATATCCACCTTGGGTTGTAACTACAGAAGCAACGGGTCAACTTATTACAGTAGCAGGTCAACAACCTATTCTACAGACATTACGTATTCTATGTGATGGTAATGAAATTCAAGAAGAGAAACCTATACAATATTTCTCTTATGTAGTGCCTTGGAAGTACTTGAAAGGTGCACCTGATCCAAATCTAATTATTTATCCTTTTGGTCTTACATCACCTAATACACAACCAGATGGTTCTATTAATAGCAGTCGTATTAAGAATTTCCAAGTAGATTTAAATCCCTGGCCACTCCTTCCGACTACAAACTATGCATATGATATAACTATTTATACTGAAAATATAAACTGGGTAACAATTGCTGGTGGTATGGGTGGCCTCAAATATGCACTATAAGTTACTAATTTATGTAAAATTTTCAATTGGCAATTTTCACATTATAATAGAAGGCGGATGTGGCCACTTGATAGTTTAAATATTTTAAGTAATAAAGTGCAAACACAATTACAAAAAAATATTAATGAGGGATTTGGTCCGGTTGCATCAATAGCAAACTCTATAGGCAGTACTATTGGTTCAATAACAGGTGGAGTAAATGAAAGTAAGAAACTTGCTGAACAACAAGCTGCTGTTGATGCAAAGGTTGATGCCCAGAAGAAAGCAGCTGCTGAAGCAGCTGCTGTTAAAGAAGAAGAAAAGAAGGCTACAGCTGAATCAGTTAAACTTGATACAAGTGGTAATATAGTTGTTAAAGATGATGATCCAGTAAGTCTTGCTTTACTCATAACGAAATATATACTAACAGCTGTATTTGGTTTCTTTTTTGCAATGCTTGTAGTAAATCAATCTATATTTTTACCAAAAGTCTATAGGATTTTAATATTTGTACTTATATTACTTCTTCCTTATATATTTTCTCCATTAGCATTATTCCCATTTGCAATATATTATATAGGTTTAATGTTATGGCGTGTATATTTAAGATCTACACCTGAATATGAAGGAAAGAAGTTATCTTTATTGCCAAAGATTTACTGCATGTTACCATTAACAACTGTTGAAGGAACTACATCATTTGCTCGTTTCTTCAAATATCCATTCTATTTCCCTAAATCAGAAGCAGCTGAAAAAAGGTTACAAAAGGAACAAGGTGAGTATGAGAATGATCTGAAAGAAAGCTTCTATAAGTGGGATGAAATTGTACAAAAATATCCTGAGTTTGGTAAACAATTTAATGAATTAAGTAGGCAATTCAAAGAGTTAATTACACCTATACGTGCTCCTGTTGAACAACAAGTTGTTGCAACAACTGATCAACCAGCCCCATCTGCTCCTCCAGCAAATGTAGAACAAGCTTCAGCAGAACAATCAGAACTAACTAAATAGATATTGTATTGCAAGTACCTAAAACATTTTGACATAAATATATACAAATGTCTCAACCATTTGTATCTGTTTTGACACCTACTTATAATAGACGTAAGTTTATTCCCTACCTGATTAAAATGTATGAATACCAGACTTATCCTAAGACTAAAATGGAATGGATTATTCTGGATGATGGTGATGAAAAAGTAGGTGATCTATTTGCAGAAGCAGCTAAGAAAATTCCTAACATTAAATATGTTTCAGTTGAAGAAAAACTTCTTATTGGCAAAAAGCGTAATATGCTAAATGATCTGGCAAAAGGTGAAATTATTGTAGCAATGGATGACGATGATTATTATCCGCCAGAACGAGTTGCACATTGTGTATATAAGCTAAATCAGAATCCTAAAGTTGAACTTGCTGGTTCAAGTGAAATTTATCTATTTTATACTGATACTAAGAAGATTCATAAGTTTGGTCCTATTCATCAGAACCATGCAACAAATGGCACAATGGCCTATAGGAGATCTTATATGAAGAAACATAGATATGATGAAACAGTTAAAATGGCAGAAGAGAAATCTTTTCTAGAGGAATATATTCATCCGATGGTTCAACTAGATCCTCAAAAGGTAATGCTTGTAATGTGTCACAGTGCTAATACATATAATAAATCAGAAATGCGTTACACAAATCCTCTAATGAAACCAACTGATATGAAAGTAAAAAATTGGATTAAAGATAAACAACTACGAGATTTTTTTATTGATGCGTAAAGAAACAGGCCTAATCTAAAGAATATAACCTTCAAATAAGTAACTCCTATATGGCAACCGAGCATTATATAAGTCCCTTATTTGAACAATTAGATATTTTAAACAACATATATAACAATACTATTACCGAGCATCCTAGTAAAATTTATAAATCTGATAAAATAAAAACAGATTTATATCCACATCAAGAAACACTCCTACAAGAAATGGCAAAATATCATCATAAAATGATATCAGGATATGTTTGGAATAATCAAATAGTAAGTGGAAAAATTGGTATTGTAGGTGATCAACCTGGTTCTGGTAAAACACTTAGCGTTCTGGCATATATTGCATCATTAGGTAATAAACCACAACCAACAAATGAATTAGTAAATCATTCTACAAGATATTTCTTTTCTCATACACTACATGTCTCTAGTACAGATGTTTCGTATTGTAATTTAGTTGTTGTTCCTTCTAATCTATTCTGGTTCTGGGAATCTCAAATAAAAACACATACAACTCTTCAACCATTTCTTCTGGAATCACGCAGGCCTTTGACTAAACCAAATGTTATTCAATCAATTCAGGGATCTGATTTTATTCTGGCCACTTCTAAAACATACAAGCATCTGGTAGAATTTTGTAAAGACAATAACATTCTTTTTAACCACATCTTTCTGGATCAAGCAGAAAGTATTTATTTTTCTGGCAATGAATATCCTCTGGAGTTCCAGTTTCTCTGGCTAATAACAAGCACATGGATTCCTTTTATCTTTAAGAATAATCTTTCTCTAGCATCAAATCTTATTTACATAAAAGACAGAATACCAGAGATTAACTCAGAATTAGTTACTTGGTTAAATCATGTAAAACAAGATTCAATCCAATACCAGTCATCTATTGCATCATCAGCTTTTTTCAAATCATATTTACCTTATAATCATATAGGTAGAGGCCAATTAGTTGTTAAAACATCAAATAAATATTTAGATACATCATTGCACCTACCAGATATATCATATAAGACACTAAAATGTTCATCATTCTTACATCATAATATTATTCTGAATGGTTCATTTTTACGAACACATTTGAAGAAAGAAATTGTACCAAATATCTTTAAAGCAATGGGTATAACACAACAACCAGTAAATGAATTAGTATTAGAGCAACCAAGTAGGGAAAGTTTAATTTCTAGTAAAGTAAGAGATGACTGTTCTATTTGTTTAGATAAACCAACACATATAACAATGACTAAATGTTGCAATAATATTTTTTGTGGTGAATGTGTATTACGTAATATGCAAAATAGTACTAAATGCCCTACTTGTAGGTCACCTATAGGTGTTGATTCATTAAAATGGGTTGCTACTGATGAAGTAATTGATATTAGTAATAATGTAAAATCTCGTATTGAAACATGTATAGATATTTTAAAAGATAATTCTAATAATCAAGTAATTATATATACGCTATATGATAATGTATATTATCAACTATTAGATAAGTTTAGTCAAGTAGGGATTAAAGTTGAGAAACTAGACTCAAATCCATACAATGTTCAAAGAATAACAAATAATTTTGCATCAGGAGCTCTACGTGTTGTTTGTGTTTCTAATCCAGAATTAATAAGAGGACTTTCATTTACAAATGCAACACATGTTATTTTTTACCACGAACTACTTTTTTACGAGATGAGGGAGCTTTTGATTCGCTCAGCTCAGAGATTGGGCCGCCAGCACCCCCTGCAGGTGGTTTACTTGCAGCCAGATCTGGAGCTATAGGCAAACCAAGAGTATCATGTACCTTACCAGACTGATAGGATGCCCATTGTGTTACACATCTAAATGGCATTTTACTTTCATTTGCTACTCTATTCATCTCTTTCCAAGAATTAAATAATGCACTCTGTTTTGTTAGAACTTGAGTATATTGTAATTCATTTACTGCAGGTGTTTTACTTGGTTGTGAGAACCTATGTAGAATAGTATTTGGATATTTTAGTTTCATATGATATGATAATGGTAGTAGGTTCCAACATTGATGGAAAAACGCCCAGAAATCTGCCCTATCAGACCATCTCATAAGTTCTAGCAATTCTTCATATGTAGCTAGAGTTGCATCTGGTTTATCTGATACAGTAGGGCCAAGATACAAAGGTAGATTCTGATGAAATAATAGACCAGCAAGATTTGCATCTTTTGTTTCTAAATCAAGTTCATCATTGTCTCCCCACTTCTCAAAAAGAGTATACCAAGCAGCACGAATTGCTACATGAATAGATTTATCTAATTCTTCTTGTTTTGAAACTTCATATGCTTGATGTGCTTCTTCATAAATAAGTGATTGACTTACTTTACGAATATCACCTAGCTTATACAATGAATCTGTAATTTCTCGTTTAAAGAAATGTGCTAGAGTATCTTTTTTAGGCATAGACACATAGTGTACACAACAATATTTTAGAAGTTGCTGCATAATTCTTCCTTCAAGCACATTGCAAATCAGTATAAGTGGACAATCAAGTGAAAAGTTACGTTTGCTTTTTAGATAATCCAAAAGCTCTTGTAGACCGCCTTTTTCGCCTTGACTCAAACCATCCATTTCATCAAGTAGAACAGCTCTTCCATTTGGTGTTGTTGGATGAATCCATTTGCTTACACCAACTTCTACAAGTAGCGGTAAAATAGTCTGTCTAAATGATGAACCTGTACGTGTATGTGATGCATTAAATTCTTGTACCCAATATTTTGCTATTTTACATACCCTATAGGCAAGTGTAGTTTTGCCTACACCAGGAGTACCTATAAGTAAAAACGCTGGATGGGATCTGGTTTCAAGCCATTTCAGCATAGCTGCTTCAATTTCAGGATGCAAACATGCTGTATCTTGCTCTGGTAAACTAGTACGAGGCATCCAATTGCCTAATTGTCATTATATTGCTTTAGATAGTTGGGCAGCCAGGTGTAGCAGGTACAACAGCTGCTGCAGAACTAGCTTGACCAGTACCAGGTGTAAAACAGCTTTCACCATCAGTTACACCTTCCCAAGTTAAACCATAGTCAATTGTCCTAGCACATAGTTCAGCAATTTTCTTGCTAGCATCAGAATTAGTTGTTGCTAATGGGAAAAAGTAGTCATCATTATTCTGATCTACGTTACCATCTGCCGGAAATAGTCTTAGTTTATTATTTTTACTTACACCAATACGATCAACACAAGTGTCTATCTTCTGACCTGCCTTTGTACGTTTGAAATAAGTCAGATAATCAGGGCATGTATTGATATAAGGTGGCCATTGTTTTGGTTTATCACTAAATACTGCTGAATCACCTTCAAACCAGCTCATGCCAAATAGAATTAGAATAGTCACTGAGCCAATAAAGAATAATAGTGCTGCCAGATATTGACGATTTGATAAGAAATATGTTAGACCTGTTAAACCAACAGCTAAAGCTGCAATTATATAGATTATCATCCACATATTGGGCATTTTATCTATTTAGCATAGCGAATTATAGAAAAAATATAACTATATTTGTTATTTTTCTGTAAAAAAATGCTAGTCACGGAAATAGAGAATGTCAGGCAACCCTCTGGCTGATTTTGAACTACCTTATACAAGCTATGCACCAGATGGCCAGAATGGTCGTGTAAATTTTGCAAGAACTCCATCTGCAGGTGGCCAATCTGTTCCTGATTCAGCTGGTTTTGCTTATCCAACTACAACTGAAAAGAATTTTATGGGTGATATGCTCCGGGGCAACTGGGAAGCATCAGCAGTATCCAAGAGATTCTTTACTGCAGATAATGTATCAATTATACAAGCAGCAGTTAAAAGAGGTGTGTATGAAAAAAGTGGTAGTAAGCGTTACATGATTGATGATCAAGATGTTGATGAACTAAAAATGATTATGAGGGGTATCTTTTTACAATATGGTCGTAACAATATATTTGATATAGAAGGTCAAATTCGTGATCTTAATAAACTTGTAATTGACTGGTGTGTACCTCGTATCTTAAGTGAAATTGATCAATATATGTATTACTTAAATGATATCAGTCATATGCCAGTTCCTCTGATGCAACCTGTATGTATGTCTAGTGCTGGTACTAAGTCTTTACCTTACCAATCTCAGATGTAAATTTAGATCAAATCCTATAATCTTATATGTAGGTTTATCAAACTATTATAATAAAAATATGTATGCGATTTGACATATACATTTTTACTATGTTCTAAAAGGTAAGTCTTCGTATCCAAGCTGGAGGAATGACGACAGCATGGTTTACCATTAGAGATCAAACAATGAAACGATGGAAAGAAAGATGGATTGAAAGACATCCTGTAGGTATTGGTGAAGCTACTTGGAATGCAATCTTCTCTGGAGGAAAAGAAATCCGGCCTTCTCTCTTTTGTGAATTATGGTCTCACCTTAGTCCATCAACACAACCAAATGGTGATTTAGCATTTGCAATAGAATGTATACACTGTGCATCACTTATTCTTGATGATACTCCTGCTATGGATAATGCAGATACACGTAGAGGTAGACCAACTATTCATAAGTTACATAGTACCTATAAGGCTGCTTGGTTAGCACTAGAAATTATGGAAATTGTATATGATATTTGGAAAGAAAATGAACCAACCGATCCAGAAGCACATGCTATCTGGTGGAATTTCATTAAAGATAAAGGATTACAACTTGTAATAGGTCAATATTATGATTTAACTAATACTGGTGATCTACATACTTTAGCAATTTTAAAAACAGGATCTCTTTTTGAATTTGCAACTGAATTAGTTGCTCTTAAGTTAAGCCTTTCACGCGATGCTTGGAGAACTTGGGGACGACAACTTGGTGTTTTATTTCAATGGGCTGATGATTGGTCTGATCTAGAAGAAGATAGATTAGCTGGAAATAGAAATGCTTTTCTTGAATCACCAAATATAATAGCAGCTCACTATAAGATTTTACTAGAAAGAAGTAATATTGGTAAAGGATGGAGAGATAGACCTTTTGGTAATTGGTTAATGACATATTTTGAAGAGAAACAGCCACTTATAGATAGTAGTGGTTGCTTTACTCCCATACCACAAGTATTAGTTTCATCAATTCCTAATAAGGAGTTTTTAGATACATTTAATCCAATAGTTATTTCAACTAAACTATTTGAAAGATTAACACTATATGCTAAACCAAGTATTGTTATTATAAAATTATTTAATTACTATAAGTCTCAAATACCAGAACTAATAGAACGACTTACTACTACAAGTTTAACTAACATACTAAAAGTTTTATACCAATTTAAAAATAAAATTCAAGAAAAAACAAAAAATATTTGGAATAATTTACAAACTGACTCTACTGCAGAAGCTGCTATTCAAACAGAATTAGAAACATTCTTTGAATCACATGGTATTAAGCACGACCAGCCCCACCTGCTGCTTTTGTGCGACGCACTACTCTCTTAGGACCTGATGTTGCACCAGCCTTTGCACCAGCACCTCCTGCTGGTGCAGAACAAGAAGACATTCTCTCTGCCACATATTTAGTCCAAGCAGATTCAAAGTCATTTAGATCATCTAGCCACATACCTGCAGGTGTCTGTTTCTCAAGAGATGCCATCGCTGCTACACGCTCTGCTACTTGTTTATCAAGCTCGTCAATTGCAGATTGTTTCACCCTATCAATACGCATCCTCATTACATATTCATATCCATCTACTGAATCAGCTGCAGATGGATCTGATAGAGCAGGAATACCACATGCTTTCAGGCCCGCTACAATCTGCTCATCTGTCTTACGCATCAGTTCAAGCTTACCATCCAGAATCGCCTGCAGGAATGCCCTCTTCGCCTGTAGCTCTGTTACTTCCTTTCTCAGTGCATCAAGCAGCTTTGTGCGTCTCACCTCATATGATGGTAGCCTCTGTGCTACAAATGCTTCTAGAATATCACCAATAGTATCGTACTTGACAATATTAAATTCAGCATCAAAGCAACACATATTAGTTGTCTTCCAAGTAGTATTCAGCTTGAAGTTCTTCTCAAACTCTGTAGGATTGTGTTCAATTGCATCCCAGCCCTCTTCTGTGAAATATAGAATGAACCTTACATCAATATCATTATATAGATCATCAAAGTTCTTCAGACCAAATGGATTACCACCTTCACGTGTAATGAGGTCATCTAGGAATGCCTTATAGTCCTTAGTCCAAGTACCTACAGGTAGCTCTGTAATTGTAACTGTATGTTTTGCTTCATCAATTTCATATGCACCACGAGTAGCCCAAGTATTCTCATTTACTCTACTTACTTTACCATTAAAGCCAAACCACCAAGGATCAAGAGGCCTACCTGCAAGTGTTGTAATACTGCCTGATAGGCGATGCTTTAGCAGAGTTACAATATCTGCAGGATTGTGTGGAGGAATATCAGTTGAGAAACCAGTGCCAATACCAACAGCACCATTCAGAGCAAGAAGAGGAACAACTGGTAGATAGTAAGTTGGCTCAATCTTGTCACCATCCTCTACAAGATAGTTTAGTAGAATATTATCTTCCTTTCTAAAGATTGTATCTACAATGTCTTCAAGTTCTGTGTGAATATACCTTGGACTTGCTGCATCCTTACCACCCATTAGCCTTGAACCAAACTGACCAATAGGCTTCAGTAGATTTAGATTATTAGAACCAATAAAGTTTTGTGCCATACCAATAATTGTTGAGTTCAGTGAAGCTTCGCCATGATGATATGCTGCATGTTCTGATACATAACCAGATAGCTGTGCTACACGGATTTCTGAACGAAGATTTCTCTTGAAACAACTAAATAGAATCTTACGCTGAGAAGGCTTCAGACCATCCATCAGACTAGGCAGAGAACGAATATTATCTGCATTACTGAAATGAATTAGTTCATTGTGAATGAATGAAGAATAATCTGCACTACCAGACTTCTCCTCAAGAGTCTTATCAGGATCATAGTGATTTAGCCACTTCTTTCTGTCATCTGCTCTCTTCTTGTTAAATGCCAGATTAATAGACTCATCCGCTTCTTCATCCCATTCATACTTAATCTCATGTAGTTCACGGAACCACTCCCTTGCTTCTGCTGGAGTAGATGTACCCAACCCTTTGTAGTACTTCAGTGTCCAGCCCTTTGTATCACCCCCTCTTGCAGTAACCCATGCTCTGTACTCTGCATCTGCATAGAATGGAATAACTTCTTTACCCTTTGATGCCTTCATAAGTGGAGTTTTCAGCGTACAGAGGAAACCAGCTTCAAGTAGAGTAGGCCATTCAGTATGGAATAGATTCATTACAAGACCTTTAATGTGAGAACCATCATGATCCTGATCTGCCATAATCATTACACGCCCATAACGCAGCTCACTCAGAGACTTATAGGTTTTGCCATGTTCCAGACCAAGAATACGTTTAATAGCTGTCAGTTCTTCATTTGCATTAAACTTTTGAATGGTAATATCTTTAACGTTGAGTAGCTTACCTCTCAGAGGGAATACACCCCACTTCTCACGACCAACAACATTAAGACCAGAGATTGCAGAAGTAGCAGCTGAATCTCCCTCAGTAAGAATAAGAGTACATTCTGCAGATTTAGATGTACCAGCCCAAAGTGCATCTTCCAGTTTAGGTAGACCACGTAGAGTTGTTCTCTTCTTGCCATCTGTTTTCTTTGCATCCTTCATAGCCTTTGCCTCAAGCAGATACTTAGCTTCGTCAAGCAGACCAAGCTTAGTAAGACTATCTGTTAGTTTGCCAGAGAATTTAGGAGTAGAACCAAACTTAGTTGCTGGTGTTGTCAGAAATTCCTTTGTCTGGGAATCAAAGGAAGGATTTACAATTGTTGCATTGACAAAGAAGACTACTGCATCTTTGAGTTGTGCTGGTTTAATTGCAACCTTCTTCTTTTCAGCTGCATCACAGAAATCCTTAAGAACATTTCTTGCAACAGTCTCTACATGTTTACCTCCTTTCTTAGTAAGAATACCATTTACGAAAGAGATATGTTTCTCTTCTGGTAGGCCTTCTTCATCAGAATAGAGATGTGAAGCAAGTACTGCACCAACTTCCCAACGAGGGCCACAATTTTCATATGCAAGACCTGCCATACCTTCACGTAGGAACAGTTTAATGTATTTCTCAAAGGTATTTGTTGCAATATGAGTTCCATTCCAAGTCACCTTAACAGAAGAACCTGCAAGTGCTGCCAGTTCAAGTGTCCTTGTATGAAAGATTGGAATCATAGATACACCATTATCTTTGAGGCCAAACCTCTTCAGATCAGGCTCAAACTCAATCTTTACATGTCCCTTTGCACCTGTAGATTTCTTAATAGATGGCTTATCACATACAGACATATTATTATGCCAAGTCTGTGTATAAGTCTTACCTGTACCTACATGTTTTGATTCAATAGTAAATCTCTTACTAAAGATATTTGTTAGCTTGGCACCATAACCATTCTTACCACCTACAATCTTTTCTTCAGTCTTATTGTAATTACTGGAGGTAAGTAGATGGCCGAAGATCAATTCAGGAATATACACTTTTTCAGTAGGATGCTCCTCTACAGGAATACCATCACCATCATTTTCTACTGAAATAGTCATCCCATCATCAGTAGGTGTAACTGTAATATCAATACTTTTGATAGGAATTCTTGCACCAGCACTTTCACTTGCTCTTACAAATGCATCACGTGCATTTACAATAATCTCATCAAAGATTTTGTAAAAGCCAGGATTAAATGCAGCTGTACGCCAAGTCATCTTACCAGTTTCAGCATCAAAGACCCAACGCTGCTCTTCTGTTGCCTCTGTAGAACCAATATAGGTATCAGGTAGCTCCAGAATATGCTCACGATGGGTATGCTTCTTATAAGTCTCAGCCATTTTAGTGGGGTTGTACAGATCTATCTTCATCAAAGGGGGGAGGGTTTAGGCTTTATCAAATTTATCTAATCTTAAATCCTTTCTCTCCCACAAATGAAGCAGCCATTTCTCAATATTATCTTTTGGTATTTCCTTTATTTTATGCCATTCAATCCTACATGTTCTGGGATAGTTGCCCCAGTTGAGATATTCAAAATCTGAGCCCATAAATGGATTAATTCTTCTTTCTGGGTAATGTAGGGTCAAATCATATAGGGCATCCCATTTACCAACTTGTAGTAATAGTTCTAGGCCTTTGTATCTGGGACACATAAGATGTTTAAAAACTGGCATATGATGTTTTCTGGCATAATCCACTGTCTTCTCAAGTGAACCTGGACAGAAAGTAGTTCCTTCTGGGAAAATAAAAACAATTGCATCTTCTGGCATATCAGCAATTGTCTGGGTTAAAGTCTCTTTATCAGCTGCCCAGTCTCTTTTTACTTTAATAAAATGATGATCGCCAAAGCCAGGTAGTGGTATTTTACCAACCCAGTCAGCTACAATAAAACGAATTCTGGGTAGTAAATTCTGGCGTATAGCCCAGAGTGCCAGATAAAAGCCATCCATGAACCCAGGATGATTTGCCAGAATTAAATTTCTACCAGAACTAATCGGTGGACCATATTCTCTGGTTATTTCAATGCCCAGAGAATTAGCCAGAAGCCACCCCAGAACACCAGAATTTCTATGTACTAAATCTACACCCCCTATAATGCTAAAAATAGATAGGAAGAGTATTATTATTATCGCACCCAGATACGCTCTCATAGCTAATTTTTACTAGTAGGAATTAATCCCAGAAATAATCCTGTGTATTATTTAGAGATGGCAAGGAAAGGTATGCGTAAAACAAAAAAGTGCTTCTGGGGTAAAAAGCGTGGCGGGTCTAACCTACCCGCACCATACTTTGCAGCTGCAGGTCTAACTCAACCAGATGCAGCTGCAGGTAAAAATATTTTAACTATACAGCCAAATGGTGCAGTAATCCGTTCTGAACTACCCGTACAGCACTACAATGCTGTAAAAGGTGGTTTTGTACCAAGTGTAGGTGAACCTTTTGTATCAGCAGCTGCTCAGTACATTACACCTCTGGCCTTATTCGCAGGCTATAAGTTAATGCAAAGAGGCAAAAAAGTAACCCGTAAGGGCAACAAGAAAACTATAAGACGCAGAAGGTAACAAACCAGCTGAAGCTGTAACTGCGATATAATGACCTAGTCTAAAGCCTCACCGGACAATAAATACGCAGAGGATGAGCTTAGCTACTGCAAAACCAAACGCAAATGGAAATCTATTTGAAATCCGTACGGTTCAGTCAGGAGCATTTAGAACACTAATAGAAGCTCTTAAGGAGATTCTTGCAGAAGCTAATCTTGAGTTTGATTCTACAGGTATTAAAATCATTGATGTTGACGAAACCCACACCGTACTGACTTATCTCAGGCTACATGCTGAGCGTTTTGAGTATTTTTATTGCCAAGGCAAGTTTGTTCTGGGCATCAATATGATGTATCTTTTCAAACTGATTAAGACTCTGTCTAACAATGATAGTCTAACACTATTCCTACCTGCGTCTAATCCTAATAAGCTTGGTATTCGTGCGGAAAATGCAGAAAAGAGAACAACTAATACTTGGATGATGAAGCTATTTGATACAAATGTTGAGAACATTGAAATGCCAAACATTACTTTTACAACTATAATCAATATGCCATCAACTGATTTCCAGAAGATCTGTAGGGATTTTAATGCTCTTGCAGAGAAGCTGGAGATTACAAGTTCTAATTCAGATCTAATTTTCAGATGTATTGGTGACTTTGTGGATGGTGAAACTGTTATTTTGAGTGAAGCAGATACTGGCGTTAAGATGCAGAAAGGCGGTTCCGCAGGAGCAGCAGGAGCTGCAGGTGGTGCTGGTGCTGCATCTACTGGTAGTATTAGTCACAGTGGTACTGAAATTGTACAAGGTATTTTTGAACTAAAGTATCTGTGTATGTTCACAAAGTGTACAAATCTATGCCAGAGTATTGAGATCTATCTGAAGAATGATTATCCACTCATTCTTCGCTATCAGGTAGCAAATCTTGGTGAAGTACGACTTGTACTTGCCCCTCAGAAGAGTAAGACTGAAGGATCAAAGAAATAAAAATATATAATAGATGAGTAAATATACTATTCATGATATTATATATAGTTCAGGTGATGTATTTTTACCAGATAAGTTAAAGAAATTTTTGTCTAATGATCTCATAGGTTCTCATCACAAGACATTTTATATAAGTATTTGGTCAATAGTGCATTTATTATCTGGTATTTTAATTGGCTATATTATAATATATAATAATTTCAGTAAGTCAGGAATATTAACTAAAGAAGAGTATTATCTCAAAATGTTTTCAATTCATACTATTTGGGAAATGTGGCAAATATTTATTGGAATGTCTCATCCTTTAAAATTTGTTGGTCAAAGTAATTTAGTTGATACAATTATTGATACAATATTATTTATGCTAGGTGCTTGGTTAATTAAATTATATTTAGATAATTAAATATATATATTAGGTATGACTTCCGATATTCTACAAGGTATATTTATTACAGCATCACTATGTGGTCTTTTTTATGGCTGTGATAGAGCATTAACTAAAAGAGGATACCAGAATCCCTA
>Ga0194118_10005103_pt1 | contig 13909 bp, 5 predicted proteins | sample TA2MahsurfametaG_2_FD_148662 | JGI IMG/M metagenome (GOLD analysis project Ga0194118, IMG submission 148662) | Freshwater microbial communities from Lake Tanganyika, Tanzania - TA2015013 Mahale N5 surface | ecosystem: Environmental > Aquatic > Freshwater > Lake | place: Tanzania: Lake Tanganyika...
CAACAACCACACGACGCTCGGGGAACTCATCAAGACGAACTTCCTCACGCCGTCCACCGCGCCCGGACGAATCGCGACTCCGCTCGACGGGGCCGAGGAAACCCAACTCAACACCCTCCTCAATCAGGCCTACGCCAATGGCGACCGCGCGAACAACTTCATCTTCCTGCGCCTGAGCCCGGCGGGGCTCAATCCGGGCGACGTCGGTCCTTACAGTGCATCGACCGGATTCTCGATCGCCACCAGCGAGTTCAACCATCCGCTCTTGGGCGACCGCGCGCCGCAGATTTCCTACACGTTCACCCCGGTCGATCCCAACGCGCCGACGCTGGCGAATTTCCGGGCCAATAAGGAATCGGTCAATGCCGGTGGCAGCGTCACGCTGAGCTGGACCTCCACCGGGGCGGACTCCATCACGATCCAGCCCGGTTCGGTCAACGTCACCGGACAAAGCTCGGTCTCGCTCGTGCCATCGGCCACCACCACTTACACGATCACCGCTTCCAACTCGTTTGGCTCGCGCACGCGGTCCACTTCGGTGACAGTGACCCAAGTGCCGCTGCCGATCACGCAGGTCGGCACTACGACGACCATCACCGCTGGCGGCAGCACCAGCACTTCCAACGCGTTGTCGATCAGCAAGCCGACGGGAGCGCAGGCGGGAGATCTCCTCATTGCCAGCGTATCCAAAAACGGCAACGTCAACAACATCACGTCCTCCGGTTGGACGAGCATCCAGAGCCGGGAAATCCGCAACGCCAGCAACGCCAGACTATACACCCAAGTACTCTACCGCGTCGTTGACGGGTCCGAGGGCGCAAGCTTCAGTTTCCTCATTGGAAACGTCGGAACCGGTTCGAGCAACGGCTCGGCCGGGGCCATTTCCGCTTTCCGAGGTGTCGATCTGACCGGCGGTGCGTCCGGCGGGCCGTTCTCCGTGTCACCGGGAAGCTACAGCACCCCGGCTCAGTCCAACACCACCACTGCGAACTCCATCACCCCGGCCCACGACGGCTCCGCCTTGATCATGGTCGGTGGCTCGGGTGGCGTCAACACCAGCTGGTCGGCTTGGAATTCCGCCAATCACGGCTCGATGGATGCTCTGGGTACCGCCACGAGATCAGGCACATCAAGTGCCATGGCGTGGAAATCCTCCGTGCCCCAAGGCGCCACCGGCAACTCGACCGCAACGATTTCAACCATCTCCTACCACGCTTCCATCCTGCTCGCCCTGAAAGCCAAAGCGGCTGTCGGCTATCCGTCGATCGACACCTTCACCATCAATGACAACTCGATCGACATCGGTGACAGCGTGACGTTGAGCTGGTCGGTCAGTGACGCCACCTCGGTGAGCCTCAACAACGGCATCGGCTCGGTCTCCGCGAGCGGATCCTTGTCCCTGACCCCAGTGCTCGGCACCACCTACACGCTCACTGCCACCAATGCGAACGGCTCGGTTTCGCGCAGTGTTTCGGTCGCGGTCAACGGCCCCGGTCCCTACCGCTATTATCGCTTCATCACCGTGGCGCTGCGTGGCGGCCTCAGCGAGCCGGTGCAGCTCTCCGAATTCCAGCTCCTCAAGGACGGTGTGCGCGTGCCCGCGGTCACCGTCACCAATCCAGGCGGACAAAACACAGTCACCGCCAGCGAAGGTGCCAACAAGGCCAACGACAACGATTACAACTCCAAATGGCACGACAGCAACAAGGCACCGCTCGTCTACGACATGGGTGGCACCCAGGCCAATTGGAACATCAACGGTTATCGCTTCGTCACCGGCGGTGACGCTTCCGAGCGTGATCCTACCGCGTGGCGACTTGAAGGCAGTCATGACAATGCCACTTGGGCTGTCGTCGATGCCAAATCGGATTTCTTCATGACCGAGTCGCGCAACACCGAGGTCGGTCCGTTCAACCTCACGCCGTTCCCGGTCGGATATCCGATTCTCGGTGTCAGCGTGAGCCCGGACACCGTCGCACTCGGCAGCTCCACCACCATCAGCTGGAACGCGGTCAACGCGGATTCGGTCAGCATCGACAACGGAGTGGGTCCGGTCAGCCCGGCGACCAGCGGATCGGTGAGCGTTTCGCCGACCGCTGCCACCACATACGAGATCAGCGCCACCAACAGCTCCGGCACCACCAAGAGGACGGTAAGCGTCTTCGTGGCGGCCAACCCGATTCTGCAGAATCTTGCAAACCACAGCTTTGAGTCGGATGTGAATCCGGACGCCGCCGGATCCTTCGCCAACGGCGGACTCTCGACGCTCAGTGGCTGGACGGTCGTCACCCGTGACAACTCGTCCTCGCCATCCTCGACGCAGACAACGGTTGGCGACGCCGATCTCGTACCCGCCGATGGCGGCCAAGCGCTCGGGCTGATGTCCGGCGCGGTGGTCTGCCAGCTCACCAACGTGAATTGGAACACTCTGGGCACGGGCGACCTTGTCCGCGTCACCGTCGCCGCCGGTGACCGTGCCACCAACTCGACGGCAAACCCGCGCTGGGCCGACGAATCATTCTTCGGCTTGAGCAACGGTCTGGTGGCCAAGCGCTCGAACTCGACGCCCGCAGCAACCAACTGGCTCGACAACGTCGTGGCGCGCGGCACCACGGTGTCGACCCCGCCGGGCGGCTACAAGTCAGGCACCATGGGCGACTTGAGCTTCACCTACGCCGTCACCGCCGCCGACTCGAAGCGCAGCGGCAAGATCGGCGTGTTCATCGCCTCGCTGGGCAACCGTGACGACGGCACCAATGGTGCCGATGCACCCTCCAGCCAGAGCTTCTGGGACAACGTCCGCTTCGAACTGATCGCGCCGCCCGGCCCGACAATCCAGTTGTTCGACTCCAACGTCACCTATGCACCCGATGGCAACGCCACGCTCAGTTGGAATGTGTTGGATGCAGACAGCGTCTCGATCAACAACGGTGTGGGCACGGTCTCCGCCTCGGGTTCGCTCGACGTCACGCTGGCCAGCTCCGCGGTGTACACGCTCACGGCGACCAACAGCCAAGGCACCCGCACCCGCTCGGTGAACATCAGCGTTCCCGGTGTCTCGCTCTACCGCTACTTCCGCTTCACCCCGGTCACGCTCCGTGGTGGCGGCAACATGGTGCAGCTCAGTGAGTTCGAGATGTTGCTCGACGGCGCGCGCATTGCCGCTGTCAGCGCCACCAACCCCGGCGGATCCAATGGTGCCTCGGCCGGTGAGGGAGCGCTCAAGGCCATTGACAACAACCCGGACAGCAAGTGGCTCGATGCCAACAAGCAGCCGCTGATCCTCGACTTTGGCAAGCCTGCCGCAGCCAACGGCTACCGGTTCATCACCAGCAACGACGGGTCTGAACGTGATCCGGTCTCATGGACGCTCGAAGGCAGCAACGACAACAGCACTTGGTCGATCGTCGATCAGCAGACCGCGCAGACGGTGACCACCAACCGCAAGGCCGCCAGCTCGACCTACGCCACGCTGTCCAACAGCAGCTACGCGTCGGTGGCCGGAGCCCCGGTGGTCAACACGTTGTCCGTCTCGCCCGGCACGATCAAGGAGGGTGAATCCGCCACACTTACATGGGACGTGAGCAACGCCACCAGTGTCCGCATCCTCGGGATCGGAGCAGTGGCCGCCAACGGCAGCCAGACGGTGAGCCCGAACGCGGGCACCGCCTACACGCTGGTCGCTTCCAACAGCTCGGGTACCAAGGTCCAGTCGGCCATCCTCTCGGTGAACCGCTTGCCGCGCGGCGACCTGCTCGCTTCTTTCGACGACGCGGTCTATCAAACGGACCGGCTCGACGGTTCGATCGTGAGCGGACCGGACGACGAGTTGTTCTCGATCGTCGACATCGGTCGATTTGTCGGCGACGACGTCGTCCGCCATCTGGTGATTCCGTTCCAACTGCCGAATCTCGGCACCGGTGCGTTCAAGGCTGCGGAACTCAAGCTCAATGTCTACGGCAGCGAGCTTGGCAACTCCGGCCGCACAACGATCCAGCTTTTTGCCATCCCCGGCAGCCGCGCGGATTCCGCCACGCTCGACAGCGACGTGGTCGATGGAGCCGCCAATGCATTGAGCAACGGCTATCTGATCAAGACCGGCTACCTTGACCAGCGCACGACGCTCGACACGATCGCCACATCCGGCTCCAGTGGTGCAGCAGCCAGCGGTCTGGCCTACTGGCTCAACGAGGCCTATTCCAATGGTGCGAACGCCGGCGACTGGGTCTTCATCCGCCTCAGCCCCGATGCGCTCGACATTCTCCCCGGCTTCGGATTCGGCGTGAGCACCGGCGACGACTCGCAGGAGAACGCACCCAAGCTGTCCTACGTCTTCGATCCCGACGGCGGTGCACCCACCGCGCCGGTCGTCAGCAACTTCTCGACCATTCCCGGCAGCGTCATCCGCGGTGAATCGGCCACGTTGTACTGGTCGGTCTTCGGCGCGGACTCGGTGACCATCGACCAAGGCATCGGCAGCGTGTCCGGCCAGGGTTCCGCGGTGATTTCACCGAACGATCCGGTCACCTACACGCTCATCGCCACCAATGCCTACGGCACCACCACCGTGCCGCTCTCCGTCGGAGTCTTCGACAACGGCAGTTACCAATACTTCCGCTTCACCACGCTCGGTGTGCGCGGTGATTATGGTCTGGCGCTCAGCGAATTGCAGTTCAGGACGCTCGACGGCACCCTGATCACCGGTGCCACCGCCACCGCGCCGGGATCCAACAGCCTCTATGGCGGATCGCTCCCCCAATTGGTTGACGGCGATGCCGGAACCTATTGGTCGGACGCCAATTCCCGGCCGATCATCCTCGACTTCGGCCAGTTCGTCACGCCCGCGACCTATCGTCTGGGCACCGGCGGCTACGGCGACTTCCAGGATCCCACCGGATGGCGCGTCGAAGGCAGCCGCGACGGCAACAACTGGGATGTCATCGATACGCAGACCAACCAAGGCGCCAACGTTCCCACGGCGCGCGGCCAATTCACGCAGGATTACTTCATCCTGCCCGGCATTCCCGAAATCCTCCAGCTCAGCGCGACTCCGTCGGTCATCAACCCGGGTGAGTCCGCTACGCTCAGCTGGATCGTCACCAACGTCGACGATGTCACCATCACCGGCCTCGGCACCCAGCCGGCTGGCGCCAGCGTGACCCTCACGCCGTCCGCGACGACCACCTACCAACTCAGCGCCACCGCTCAGGGCGTGACGCGGACGAAGTCGGTCACCCTCTACGTCGCCAACACCGGCCTGCTCGGCTACACCTTTGCCGAGCGCACCGGACAGCACGCGGAAATTGTGCCGATCTCCAACATCTTCGCACTCACGCCCTCGGGCAGGTTCGTGCAGGAAGGGGATCTCACCTACGCTGACGGCACCATGCCGGCCACCCTGCCGGGCCTCTCCAACATCAACTACTTCTCGGTCCTCTGGACGGGCTGGATCGACATCAGCATCGACGGACCCGGAGACTACACATTCGGCACCGACAGCGACGATGGCAGCGTGATCCACCTCGACCGCAACAACGATGGTGACTTCAACGACACCGGCGAGCGCATCGTCCTCAACAGCAACAGCGTCAGCTCCGATGCGCTGGGCATCATCCGCGGTACCGTCAACCTCACCCAAAACACCCGCATCGCCATCGCCTACTATGACGGCCTCGGCGGCGACCGCATCGCGGCGCGCTTCAAGAAGGGCAACAACGTGGCTTGGGCGGACATGAGCCCGATCGGCGGATCCTCGGGCCACTTTGTGCCCCGGGAGCCCGTGCCGGGTATCCCCGACGCGACGCTCAGCGCTTCGGCGACCTCGATCGTCAAGGGTGCGGGATCAACGCTCACGTGGACCTCGTCCGGAGCGACCTCGGTGAGCATCGACAATGGCATCGGCACCGTCGCCGCCAGTGGATCGCTCGAGGTGTTCCCCACCACCGACACGACCTACACGCTCACCGCGTCGAACTCGACCGGACCGAAGACGGTGTCGGTGACGATCACGGTGCTTCCGCCGGGTGTGACCTTCAGCGCCAGTCCGCTCAATGTCGCGGCCAACGGTGATGTCACCTTGACTTGGACCACCACCGGCGCGGATTCCGCATCGATCGATAACGGCGTTGGTTCCATCGCCCTCAACGACAGCACGGTGGTCAATCCCGCCGTCACCACGACCTACACGCTCACGGCCGTTGGCGATGGCTCCACCACCGCGACGGTCACCGTCACGGTGGTCCCGCCGCCCTCGATCTTCTTCGAGGCGGCATCGACCTCGATTGTCGCCGGTCAGTTCGTGAATCTGAACTGGGTTGTGACCAACGCCACTTCGGTGAGCATCGATAACGGCATCGGCACGGTGACCGCCAACAGCAGCCGCAGCGTCAACCCGTCGGTGACCACCACCTACACGCTCAGTGCGAGTGGATTCGGCGGCAGCACTTCGGCCACCGTGACCATTACGGTCGCCCAGCCGCCGTCGGTGAGCTTTACCGCAGACGAGCCGGCGATCCTCGAAGGCGGATCCACCACGATCCGCTGGACGGTCGGCGACGCCACTTCGATCAGCATCAACAACAGCATCGGCAGCGTGAGCGCCACCGGCTCGCTGCTGGTGACACCCTCCGCGACCACGAGCTACGTCCTCACCGCGACCAATGCGATCGGCGATACGATCCGCTCGGTCACGGTCAGCGTCTTCAACGGCCTGCCGAAGTATTACAACTTCGACGATCTGACCTTCCAAGGCTGGTCGGACGTCTCGTTGGGTGCCACCGGAGACAGGGGGCTTTCGACCACCAAGGGTCACGGCGGACCGCACGAGGGACCGGGTTTGGTGAAGTCCGACTTCTGGGATGAAGATCACCCGACGCTGATCCTCCGCTCGCCTGCGTTCACCATCAACAACAGCGGTAACCTCACGGTGCACCTGTCGGGTGGCAGGGGCGGATCGCTCCAAGTACCGGTCGCGGTTTCATCCCTGCCGGCCAACTCGGTCGCCAACACGTTTGTCGGCGGCAACGACGACGGTGATGGAGAGATCAAGGTCAACGGCTTCATGGGCGTCGCACTCCGCAACGCGTCCACCGGGCAGTATGTCTGGTCGGCCAGCAAGACGAGCAACGGCAACGCCTTCCAGCAAATCATCCTCGGTGCCGAGCAACTGGCCGCGCTCGATCAGCAGGCGGTCTACACGCTCGATTTCATCGACGCCGTGCACGGCGCATGGGGTTGGACGAGTCTGGACACGGTGACGATCCCCGGCAATCTGGTGACTCCGCCACCCACTCCGGGCATCTCCGTCACCGGCACGCTCACCGCGCTTTCTTCGACCTACGGCAGCGCTTCAACGGCCGACAGCTTCACGCTTGAGGCGATCCTAATCGGCGAAAGCATCACGATCACCGCTCCGGCAGGCTTCGAGGTCTCGACCGAGGAAGCCACCGGCTACGGATCATTGATCGTCGTCGAGCCCGATGGCGACTTCTGGGCAACCGCGATCTACGTCCGCCTCGCAGCGAATGTGGATGCGGGCAGCTACTCGGGAGACATCTCCATCACCAGCCCGGACGTCACCACGCGCACTATCGCCACCGCCGAAAGCACGGTGTCTGCCAAGTCGCTGACGATCACCGCCAATGCGGTCGGCAAGACCTATGGTGATGAGGATCCCGAACTGACGTACTCCAGCGATGGATTGGTTGGTGATGATGCGATCACCGGTGCCCTTGGCCGCGACGCGGGCGAGAACGCCGGTGCCTACGCCATTGGCCAAGGCTCGCTCGATGCCGGATCGAATTACACGATCAGCTATACCGGTGCGGATCTGACGATCTCGCCCAAGGAGTTGGCTGCGGGTGACATCACGCTGACCCGCGACGGCAACGCCTACACGGCATCGGCTGCCGGCGTCTCCGGCTTCACCTACAGCTACTCGGGCCGCGACGGCACCAGCTATGGGCCTAGCGCCGACGCACCCACGGCCGACGGTGACTACACCGTGACGGCAACCGTGAACGATCCGAACTACACTGGCTCGAACAGCGAGGACTACACGATCCAGACGGTCACGCCGCCGCAGGACCACCCGGCCTTCAAGGTCACCAGTGTCACAAAGGTTGGCACGGTCTGCACGATGGCCTGGGAGTCGCAACCGGGCGCCACCTATATTGTCGAGGCAACCGACAACCTCGGTGACCCGCAGTCATGGTCTCCGGTGGGTGCCGCTGTGGCCTCGCAGGGTGCGACGACCAGCGTTACGATCGATCTCGCTAACACGGCGCATGGCGGAGCTGCCAAGCTCTTCATGCGGGTGAAAGCCGGGACGCCGAACGAAGGCTGATTCTCCAAGATCCTGATTCCAACCGGGCGAGGCTGTGGTGGAAAACCGCAGCCTCGCTTCGTTTAGAGCAGTTTGCGAAAAGGTGTAGCTGGTGGAGCGGGAAGATTTTGGACAGGGCAAGGCGTTGCGATGGAGTGGATTGACATCCACGACTGAGCAACAACGCAGCCATGGACAAAAGATTCCGCTTCTTTTACAAATGCGGCGAAGCCGCACATTTCCCTCACCCAAGCCCAACCACCGGCTACAGATTTGAGCAAAATGCTCAAGGATCAACGTTGCGCGTAGCATTTCAAGAAGTGTGGGCAGCCCGTCCACATGGCCTGACTCCAAGGGTGGGTGAGTCGCCTGATCCTGATCTGCCACTGGTGTGCATTTCAGCGTTTCAGCATTTCAGATTTTCAGTATTTCCCGCATTCCCCCCTCCCCGGGGTTGCGTTTCCGGGCGTGTTGGCTACAAATCGCGCTGATGAAGCTCATCCACCTGATGCTGGCAGCCGCCGCTTTCTGCGGGCTTTCCTGTGAACGCCACGAATTCGAAGGTCCCGACGGCACCAAGCAACTGCACCAGCACGGCAAGGGCCACGACGGCCACGACGCGCATCACGGGGTCAGCGACCCTCACGACGCCAAGTGACGTAGCACTCGCCGTTGTTTCCGTCGGACCACTCGGCGAGCCGGAACCTGCGCGAGGCCGGAAGGAAATCCGCCGCCGTACCGGTGATTGTCGGCGACGCATGTCCGCCGATCACGAGATGACCGACAATGGTGAGGTGCAGTTCGTCGATGACATCGAGCACTGCCAGCGCGTGAACCAGTGCGCCACCGCCCTCGCAGTGCATCGTCTCGACGCCGTGCGACACGGACATGGTCTCGAGAAACGATTCCAATCCGCCGGTGTGGACGACGACCCCATCGGGTGCGCGCACCTCGTTCGCATGTCCGACCTCGGTCGCGAGCAGGTGGATACCACCCCCGTCCCGGTGAAACAGCGGATGCATCGGGTCGAGTCGACCATGGCGTGAGACGATGCAACGCAGCGGCTGCTGTTGCTGCCCGGCCACGGTGAGCGTCATGCGGTCGGCCTCCAAGGTGCCGCGGCCGACCAGCAGCGCGTCCACGCCGCGCCGCAGCCGGACAAGGCGCTCTTTGTCGGCGACAGAGGTCCAGTCCGACGGCCGCCGCGCGGAATCGCTGATTTTACCATCAGCGGAAATCGCGAGATTGCAGGAAATCCACGGGCGTCGCATGTCGGGCGATTCTGGGGCAGCAGGAATGGATTGCTCAAGCGGTCAGCAAGGCGTTTTTGCAGACTTTCCGGCATCCCGGGCTTGCAAATCCGTGGTGGGTCGGCCAAGGGGGCGTGCCCAAGCCCATCCGCCTGTGGCAAAACCCCCTTGTTCCGTCTCCGGCCATGACCGTTGAAATCGGCCTGACTCTTGTAGTCATCTTGATAACCCTCGTCGCGTTCATGCGCGAATGGGCGGCACCCGACGTGCTGGCGATCTCGATCCTGTGCCTGGTGGTGGCGTTGGGTTTGGTCGATTCGGACCGGATGACCGAGGTGTTTCGCAACGAGGCACCGTTGACGATTGCCGCCTTGTTCGTGATCGGCGGTGCGCTTGAGCAATCCGGGGCGGTCGACCGCATCGGTCGCTTGTTGCGCGACCGTTTGTCCGGCAGGACGCGTTGGGCGATCCTCGGCTTTTCCGTCGTCACGGCGTTTTTCAGCGCGTGGATGAACAACACCGCGATTGTCGCGATTCTGCTGCCGGTGACCTTGGGGTTCGCGCGTTCCAAAGAGATCCCCGCTTCGCGGTTGCTGATGCCGCTGTCCTACGCATCGATCCTCGGCGGTTGCTGCACGCTCATCGGCACGTCCACCAACCTGTTGGTCAATGGCGCGCTGAGGGATTTCGGGATCGAGCCGATGTCGATGTTCGAGCTCGCGCCGCTCGGAGTGCCGCTGGCCGTTGCCGGCATTGGTTACCTCGTGATGTTCGGTCCGCGGCTGATCCCGGCGCGATCCTCGATCAGCGGCAGCCTCGAGATTGAAGACCGCACGACGCCGCTGCACCACATCCTCATTTCCGGCAACTCGCCCATGGTGGGCAGGCCGTTGATGGAGACCGAGCTGGCCGACCGCGCGTCGGGTATCCACATCCTCGAGATCCGGCGCAGCGGCGCGCGCGTGATGAAGCCGCTGTCCGAGATTGTCGTCGAGAAGAACGACCGCTTTCTGATCGCGCTGCATCGCAGGCGCGGCGGTGCCGCCGTGCCCGCCGCGTTGTTCGCCCGAATCGGCGCGGAACCGCTTTCCACAGTGGACGGCATCGTGTCGGAACTCGTCATCCGCGACGAATCGTCGCTGGTCGGGCAGACGCTCGCGCGCTCCGACTTCCGCCAGCGCTACAACAGCGTGGTGCTCGCCGTCCACCGCAACGGTGAGAACATCACCAGCAGCATTGCCGGGCTACCATTGGAAACGGGCGACACCTTGTTGGTGATCACCGCGCGCAACAACCTGGAGTCGCTCGACTCGACCCGCGACTTCGTGCTTACCGATGTGCCGGACGAACCGGTGAACGACGACCGCCGCGCCCATCGCCCGCTGCACATGGTGTTGTCGTGGTCGGTGCTCGCCGGTGTCGTGCTGGTGGCGACGCTCAGCGACATGTTCAACCGGATGCACCCGGATGTGGTTCCGAAAATCCCGATCCACTACGCGGCGATGTTGGGCGCGCTGGCCTTGCTGTGGACCAAGGTGATGACTCCCCGCCAAGCCTACGCCAGCATCGACTGGCAGGTGTTGTTGATGCTTTACGGGCTGCTCGGGCTGGGCATGGCGATGCAGAACACCGGCACGGCGGTGTGGCTGGCGCGGGGCATGGTCGACATGGCCAACGGCTTGGTCGCGCCGGAAAACCTACCGATGGTGATGCTGTGTCTGATTTTCCTGCTGACCTTGTGTCTCACCGAGGTGCTCTCCAACAATGCGACCGCGGTGATGATGATCCCGATCGTCGTGACGATGGCCGGCGAGCTGGGGGTGAGTTCGCGCCCGTTCATCATTGCCGTGACCGTTGCCGCCTCCTGCGCCTTCGCGTTGCCGATGGGCTACCAGACCCACATGATGGTCTATGGTCCCGGTGGTTACCGCTTCACCGATTTCCTGCGTGTGGGCATACCGCTCAATTTGATCTGCTGGGTCACCTCCTGTCTGCTCATTCCATGGATCTGGCCGTTCTGAGGCACGATGGATCCCGCACAAACCCCTTGCGGAACAAGGCGTGATGGGTGCTTATTTGCGGCGCATGCGCATGGAGACCACCCGCACCGAAATCGACGCTCCCGATGCCGCCGCGCGCGCGGCGGCTGTGGCCGACGCCTATCAGGCCGAAACCGACGACCTGGCCGGAGAGCGCATGGTGCTCAACATGGGTCCGTCCCATCCGGCGACCCACGGCGTGCTGCGACTCGTGCTCGAGCTCGACGGCGAAGCGATCGTCAAAGCGGACACCGACGTTGGCTATCTGCATCGCGGCGACGAGAAGATCGCCGAGAACATGCACTACAACCAATTCGTGCCGTACACCGACCGGCTGGATTACCTGGCACCGCTTGCCAACAACGTCGCTTATGCTTGTGCGGTCGAGAAGCTGATGGGTTGGACGCTGCCGCCGCGCGGTCAGGCGCTGCGCGTGTTGTGCTGCGAATTGGCGCGGATTTCCGCGCACATGCTCGGTGTCGGCGTGTGCGCGATGGACGTCGGCGCGATGACCGTCTTTCTATACACCTTCACCGAGCGCGAGAAGATCTACAACCTGTGTGAGCAGCTCACCGGCGCCCGGTTCACCACGTCCTACACGAGGGTGGGCGGTCAGTTGCGCGACATGCCGCCGGGCTTCGAGGAAAGCGTGCGCACGTTCCTCTCCGAGTGCGAGGTGACGATTGGCGAGATTTCCAAGCTGTTGGACAAGAACCGGATCTTCATCGACCGCATGTGCGACATTGGCGTGATCACCCGCGATTCCGCGGTTGCCTGGGGACTCACCGGTCCGAATCTGCGTGCTTCGGGGGTGCCCCGCGACCTGCGCAAGGACTCGCCCTATCTCGGCTATGAGCGCTACGAGTTCGACGTGCCGGTGGCGGAGGAGGGCGACTGCTATGCCCGCTATCTTGTGCGCATGGAGGAGATGCGCCAGTCGCTGCGCATCTGCCGCCAGGTGCTCGACACCATGCCGCCCGGTCCGGTGAACCTGGCCGACAGCAAGAGCATGCTGCCCGACAAGGAGCGCGTGTTGATGTCGATGGAGGAACTCATCCACCACTTCATCGTCTCCACCCAGGGCATCGATGCTCCGGCGGGTGAGGTGTATTTCGCCGCGGAAAACCCCAAGGGCGAGCTGGGATTCTACATCCATTCGAAGGGCGGGGGAGTCCCGCACCGCCTGAAGATCCGCAGCCCGTCGTTCTGCAACCTGTCGATCGTGCCGCGGCTGCTGCCGGGCCACATGGTTTCCGACATTCCGGCGATTCTCGGCTCGCTCGACTTCGTCATGGGCGAGTGCGATCGCTGAAGAGCCGGCGCTCGGCAGGCTTCGGTCGCGCCTTCCGGCATTTTGCATTGGGCATCCGCCCGCACGGCTGCTATCCCTGCGCCTGTGAACACGCTCCTCAAGATCCTCGCGGGTGCGGCGCTGTCGTGCACCGCGGTCCACGCGGAATTCCGCACCTGGACGCGCAGCGACGGCAAGACCGCCGAACTCGAACTGCTGTCGACCAGCGGCTCGGGTGACGCGCGCACCGGTGAGTTCCGGATGCGCGACGGCCGCAAGGTGAGGCTCGCCGCTTCTGCGCTGAGCGAGGCGGACGCGCGCTTGTTGGCCGAGTGGTCGCCGTCGGCTTCCGCGGCGGAAGCCGCGCCTTCCTCCGGTCCGCCCGCGGTCTTCGATCCAGTCCTCGACGGGAACCTCGTCAGGTTCGACGGCAAGTCGCTGAAGCCCATGAAGGATTTCCGCAAGCCGGAGAAGTACTACCTGTTTTATTACACCGCCTCTTGGTGTGGTCCTTGCCAGAAGTTCACGCCGTCTCTGGTGGAATTCTACAACAAGCACAAACCGGGCGACGATCGCTTCGAGCTGGTGCTCGTCTCAAGCGACGAGGACGAGGACGCAATGGAGGAGTACGCACGCGACAAGCGGATGCCTTGGCCGCAACTGAAGTTGTCGAAAGCCGCCGATTTCAAAAAGAAATTCAAACATCCCGGCCGGGGAATTCCGAATCTGGTGCTCACCGACACCGAGGGCAACCTGATCAAGCTGAGCTACGAGGGCGACACCTACGTCGGTCCGTCTTCCGTGATGGCTCACCTGGAGTCGCTGCTGCGTTAACCGACGGACGACGTCTTGAGGATTGGCCACATTGTTCCCGCATGTCCCACGAACTCGACCACAACATCGCGTCACCCGAGACGCCCGGCACCCGACATGTTCCGCCGTTCGCGGTGACGCCCGAACTGGAGGCGGAGGCGGATGCACGAATCGCCAATTACCCGGCGAGCAA
>Ga0194118_10005104_pt1 | contig 13907 bp, 17 predicted proteins | sample TA2MahsurfametaG_2_FD_148662 | JGI IMG/M metagenome (GOLD analysis project Ga0194118, IMG submission 148662) | Freshwater microbial communities from Lake Tanganyika, Tanzania - TA2015013 Mahale N5 surface | ecosystem: Environmental > Aquatic > Freshwater > Lake | place: Tanzania: Lake...
AGTGTATTCTTGCATAAGCTCCGGGTTCCCATTTTTGAGTATGATAACCGATCTGACAGATAATGCTTGGATCCAAGTCATGAACGCTGGCAATAGCATTAATAATTCCCTGTTTTATGTCGGAAAAAATAGTTGGCGCCAATCCCTCTTCAATCACCACGTCGTCATCATCCTGCGGAAGAACCGAAGAATAAGATTCATAAAATGATATTGGCGTCCAAGTCATTTTCCCCGCTTCAACGTGCTTGTCTAATACGGTAATTAATTTACCGGATGTTTCAACATCAATAAAATTTTCATAAATAATTATATCTTTAGTTAGTCTATTTTTATTTTCTAGGTTCATTTTATTCTAACTCCATTTTCGATCTTTCTTTTTTGTGGATGCTTATCTCTAAACTCTTGTTCAAGTTGTGGTTGCATTGCAGCCCAAACATCCTTGCCGAACTCTTGTTCTTTTTCGTACCATTCGTCTGTTCCTTTTTGATATTTTTGCCAGTACATTCTTGACAAAAATTTATTATTTTTATACGCTGGCATAACTCCGTGAAGGTATGGCATTTCATCTTCTGTTAAATAATCTGGGTGTCCAGATGGAAAAACAAGAAGATCTCCTGCTTTTGGCTTGTATTTTACAAGTTTGTCTCCCATTGCAAAATCAACTTCTCCGCCCTCATAATCATCATTATAATAAATTGTGCATGTTATTACAAACTTATAACCTGGAGCATCTCCTTGCTCTCTTATATAGTCTGAATGATATCTCATACCATGTTGCTCTTCATCATTACTTACATGATATTTACCTATAGTTCCTCCAGTCCATCTCCATAATGGTGTGGCTTGTCCGTTTTCGTCTATAGTTGTTGCATCCAAGTCTACATCTATGTTATGTCGTTTAATATAATCTTCTGTAACTAAATAAAAATTTTCCATCATTTCAATACCAAATTGTTTTTCATTTTCTTGAACTTCTGTGTTTGTTACAATATTTTTTAAATTACCATATTTATCTGATGAATTGAAACTAGGTATAATTGGATTTAAATATTTACCAAAAATAGACCATTGTGTCCAAGGACTAAAGAGTCTATCTTCAGTCTCTATTAGTGAATTTAAAAGAACTTGATATGAACTTTGAATGTTTTTAAACAAACCTTTATATACAAGAATATTGGGATATATCTCTATTGGTTCTAGTATTTTGTTATCCATTATTTTTTATGCCCCTGATTGGATCCCAGCTTGATGTCTCTTCTTTACTTGGGAAAATTCTATAGTACTGTGTATTCGGATCTGGTTTGACGTCTCCAGTATGCTTAAGAATCTCCCAGAAAAAAGGACAAGTAAATCTAACAGAATTCTTCACCTCTGTAACACCATGAACATAATTCATGTCTCCAGGAAAAAAGTAGGCAGCTCCTTTTTTAGGTTTAATTTGAACTTTTTGATTTGGGAAATACAGCTCTCCACCCTCATAGTCGTCATTAATATAAAACAAACTTGCTATATCATAATTTGGAAAGTCATTTGGCATACCGGCATCCGGGCCTGAGTGAAGCTCTTTGTCTGCGTGCGGCAGTTGATACTGTCCTGGATTCCATTTTACGATTGTTTGTCCAGTTGGTTTAACTTCTACCTTAAAAAAGTCTTCAACGATAGGCTTTAATCTTTGAAAAAGCTTATCAAGCAGTGGAACAATTTTGGGATTGTTTTTATCTAATGTGGGACTAGTAGCCACCCTATCTTTCCAATAGAGCGCATCATAGATGACGGTGCCATTTTCATTGACATGACTTTCGGTAACATCCCAAATAGTTATCTGTCTTGCTGAGCTTTCTAAAAAATCTACTTCTTCTTTGGTCATGAAATTTTCCAGTTCCACAATATTTTCTGCAGCATGCCCGAAAAACCCAGAGGGAGTCATTGAAGGTTTCCTGACTACCAGCACTCTTTTTTCCCCTAAGTCCATATCATCACATCTTCTTTCTTTTATCGATAACATGAAGCTTCAATGCTTTTACCTCGTGTGATCCCAAAGATTCATTTTTCTCATTAACGGCGTCTCTATACCAGTCGGTATATTTTCCGATTTTATTCAGTTGCCCTGCCGCCGCACCATACTTCATATTTGATTCTTCTCTTTTTCTTTGTGGATCGGAATAATCGACAATAGTAATTGACGTATTGTTCAAATTCGTCAGAGAAATCGGGATGATAGTAGCAATAGGTGTGCCTTTTTCTATAGTTACTTCGACATTTGATTTTTTTGCTTTTATAGCTAGAGGAAGTGGTTGATTATAGAAAGATGTGCTAATAAAATTGGACATTGTTTCAAAATCATCATTAAAATAATTAACAGGATTAATTGTCCAAAGGCTTACATCATTATCGGTTCTAAAAACCAATCCCGTATCGAAACTTATTGATGATTGACCCCTACCACCATACGCACCTAAAGGACGAGTAATTTGTATGTGATCGGCTGTTTCGTCATTCATTCCGTCCCAGGTAAATATTATATCCTCAATACATGAAAGACTAAAGCCAACAACATTTGCTTGAGTAACAGGGAAACATCTATATGCGTGTTTGCTTGTTGTGTGATCCATCCAATCTCTTTTAACAGACATTGGCTTTATTTCAAATATTGAATCTTTGGTTTTTTCAACTGAAATATCAAACATGATGACCTAATTTGTTGATGTCTGTCATTATAACTACAGAATACTTAGTACCATTTTTTATTGGCAATGACGCATGCTCGTATATATAGTTGGAAGGGAAGACTGCTATATCCCCAACTTTGGGTTTATGTATATGATTATTTAATCTTGGGAACTGTATTTCCCCACCATCATAGTCATCGTTGATGTAAATAACTGCAGATACAGTACAGTTATATGCCGGACCGTGATCTGCGTGAATCCTGAAGTGTTTGCCTTCACCTTCGTATTTTACGAAATTAAAAGCCTCATAATAAACAACATTAATTCCCCAATATCTTGCGTAATCATCAATGCAAAGTTTTAATTTATCATATATCTCTTTATGTAGGTCTAGCAATTCTGAATTATAGGAGTTACGAAAGCCTAAATTTTCTGGCTTAAATTTAAAATCTACACAATCTCTAGCTTTTTTAATTGGAGTTGTAGAGTTTGTTACTTGAGCTTCTGACCATTTGTAAATTTTTCCATTGGTTAAATTATCTTCGAGAATTTTTATATATCTGTCTGCATCGTTTTTAGAAAAAACATTGTGATATATATTTAATCCTAAACCTGGATTAGAAACAGTTATGTCACCGTCTAAATTTTTAATAGACATTCTAAATGATGAAGTTTCTAATCTTTCTTTAAGCCACCATTCATCATTGTTATCCTGATATTGAACTGGAGCATCTGTGTTTTGATTTTTCATTATTTGTATGATCTCTTTTCCCAAACTTGATTTTTATAAACCCCTCCATTGGGCACTCGATATTTTTGAGAATTTTTAACATTTTTATCATATATTTTACCTGGATTTTCAATTATTATTTCCGATTCCCAATCTTCTCTTCTGAATGGAATAATTTGAAGATAAGGAGTTCCGGCTGGTATTACTCCAGTCCAACCCTTAAACATAAAAAATGGCACTTGCCCAAACAGATTTACCTTATCGTTATCTACGATTCCACTAGTATTGAAAAAGGGTAATTCAAATCTATTCAATGGCTGACAATATAAGGCACTGTAACCTTCGGAAAGAATAACGCCCCAATCTACCCACCAAGCAAAATGCATTTTACTATAACCCATTGGAGTATTAAAATCGGCCATTTCTGATCTTTCCCAAATAAAATCAGCACATTTAAGATCCAGCACCTTAGCCCTTATTCGTCCATTGCCTTCATAGAACTCAATATCACAGGGTGTTCTTAGGGCATACCCACTAGACATTGCATCGAAAAATGGCGCACATGCTTTCCAGTTTGGAATTTTTGCTCCATCAGCTGGATTTACATATGGATGATTTGTTGCTGGATCATTTATGTAAACACTGGCTTCTTTGTACCATGAAGGAAGTAATTTTTTAATTGGCTTAGGGCACGACGGGCTTTCCTTGTTAAGGTGAGCCCTATTGGATACAAAAGTTATTTTTTGATCTTGCTGTGATTTACTATTTGTACGAGATGATTTCATGTTTATTTTGTTTTTGGATAACTTGCAGTGTGATGTTTATGAAAATCATCAGTGTAGTCAAACATTGTGACAGCAGAATATTTCACTCCCTCAGTTACGGGCAAAGCTGCATGTGCATAGATGAAGTTGGAAGGAAAGACAATAATATCTCCGGAACTAGGTTTATGCTTTAAATCAAGCGTATGAAAACTTAATTCCCCGCCCTCATAATCATCATTAAGGTATGCAATAGATGAAACCGTACACACATATGAGAATCCGTGATCTGCGTGATAATGAAAGTGTTGATTTTTTTCATATTTAACAAAATTTATTGATTCCATATATTTCATGGTTATATTATATGGACCGCAATATTCAGTAACACATTGCTTTATCTCTGATCCAACCTCATTGTACACTTTGTGTAGATCATCGTATTCTGTACCTTTTGCCATATTGGCAAGACCTTCTGCAACTTTGAAATCCCAACAATCTCTATACTCGGGCATTTTTTCTTGATGACCAACTAATGCTTCTTTCCAACCATAGTATGGATGAAATTTTTTTACTTTAGCCAGTTTCTCTAGTCTTTGCGGTATTTCTAATTCTTTAGGTAATTTATTGCGATAAATTACTATGCCTAATTTTGAATCACCAAGATATTCCATATTACCACTTCCCTAATGGACAGGTTGCATTTGTAAGTTTTGTTTTAAGTAGCATAAAACATCCACATTGTTTGCATTGTTTGGTTATTCTAGTAAGCTCAGGGCACTGTTCGCATATATCCATTCTACTTTTTGCAATTTCGTATGTGGTATAATTTTCTTTATTTAACAAGTCCTGAGGTTTAACTTCTGGGATACTATTTTTTTGTTGTGCCTTTTTCTTTTTATACTGTTCCCATGTTGATTCTGCCATAAACTCTCCATTTATACATATAGTAGAATTATATCATAGATACATAAAGCTTTTCGAGGCCTCTAAAACTTTTAGACGTTTTCCATTTGCAATCAATAATTTCAATACTAGGAAATTCTTTAAAAAGTTTTTCAACAGAAATTTTTATTTCTCTTTTTGCCAAAAATAAACCAAGACACAGGTGCATTCCAGCCGCAAAAGAAAGATGTTTTTTTGAATTCATTCTGTCAAAATCTAAAACATCTGGATTCTCAAAAACTTTTTCATCCCTATTCGCGGAACCTAGATGAAGAAATACTATTTGATCTTTTTTAAATTTTATTTCTTGATTATTTATATTTAAAATAGTATCGGATTTGGCTACTCTCATGACTCTTTGTACGGGTGTATCATACCTAATAAGTTCATTCAACTGATGATCTGCTAAATAGTTATTGACTATATAATTTTTTATATTTTTATTTTGACATATATGATATATTGAACTAGAAATAAGATCTGATGTTGTTTGGAATCCGGCAATAAGCAACAGACTACAAAGAGCTAGTATCTCTCCGGGAGACAATTGACCATCTTGAAGTATGTACGATATTAAATCTTCACCTGGTTTATTTTTCTTATAATCTATTACATCGGATAAAAATGAAGATATTTCATATGTAGCAAGATCGTGAGATTTAAGAGCATTCATAAAATCTTGTTCATTCATAAAATCAAGATCACAAACATCAGTTACTTCATACGCATACTTTTCTATATCATCATTATAAAATTTTGGTAATCCAATTATCTTAGATATAGCCTCTATGGGTATTATCAATCCAAAATTCTTAACTATATCAATTTTTTCTTTTTCTTTTATTTCATTAATCGTTTTATCAACTATATTATTTATTGTATCTTCAAAACAATTAACATAATTTGCAGAAAAAAATGGAGCAATGATTTTTCTAATTTTTGAATGTAATGGATCATCAATATCAATTAAAGAATAGATAACATTCTTTTTTTTCTTAGAAAATTCTTTTCCCCAAAAAGGATTTTTCAAAATCTTATCTATTTCCTCATAACAATAAAAATTATATATGTTATTTTCAATTGTAAAATTTGATCTTCTTTTTTCTTTATATAAATAGTATGGATTAATATTTTCCTCCATGCCTATAACCTTTCACAGAAAAGACGATGAGACTTTTGCAACGCCATGATTGATTATATCGTCTCCGCTCATCAGTTTTAATTCATAAATCCCAGTTAAATAAAATTTTACAAGGAATTTTTTAAAACCATTTTCGGTATTTTCTGAAATAAAAATAGGATTAGAAATATTTACAAATATTGGATATGTTACTATTGCTTTGTAGCCAAATGGAAATTCTGAATGTTTAGATATAATTTTCAATTCTTTAGCATCTTTAGATGAAAAGAAAATACTTTTTTCTTCTCTACATTTCAGATTAATAAAGAAATTATGTTGTCCAAAAATCATTAAGCCAGGCAGCTCCAATTGTTGACATTGGAACATCGTGATAGAGAGCATCTGTATTTGGCGGTCCTCCATGTTTATCGACATATCTATCATAAACAAACTGACCCACAATAGATCCAATACCTTTTCTTCTATGAGAGGGGTTGACCATTAACATGTAAGGACGTTCTTTAATTTTATCAAAATCAGGATCGCTTTCATCAATGGCGTAGTTAGCGTGAATTGCTAATAATTCACCAGTTTCTGATCTATATGTTGTCCAATTTACCATAACGGAATTATTATGACCAAAGGCACCAGGAGATCTTACGAGACTAGTAACACTATCATCGAATCCTGGTTCTCCTGATTCTCCAAATTTCATTAAAAGAATAGGCCAAGCACTATCACTATTATCATCTGCTTCAACAGATGTTGGACCTTCTAGATGCGTCCAAGAATTATTTTCAGTGTCAGACATTATGTTCTCCTTTTCAGGTACATATTATATCACAAATTATTGGGTGCAGCCGTAGCCATATTTAGTACTATAACAGATTCCACAGCATGGGCCTATGTTACCGCAGTTTGCGCAGAAGTGCGGGAAGAATGGGAAGAATGGGAAGAATGGCGGAAAGAAGGGTGGGAAAAACGGCGGAAAGAAGGGGAAGAATGGCGGAAAGAAGGGTGGGAAAAACGGCGGAAAGAATGGGAAGAATGGCGGGAAGAAGGGGAAGAAGGGTGGAAAGAACGGTGGGAAAAACGGCGGAAAGAAGGGGAAGAATGGCGGAGCAACCGGAGTAACGGAATTGGAGGCAGCAGATTCATCAGAATTAACGCCATAAGAGGTTTCTGCTCTGACCGTAAACGTGTATGCTGTTCCGATTCGTCAAGCCCGTAACCGTAATGGGGGAGCTGGCTGCGGTGGCAGTTATCCCGCTAGGGCTAGACGTAGCACGATAAGTAACCGTAGCTTTACCAGTATAAGTAGAAGCAGTAAAGGCTACCGTAGCTTCCGCATTACCAGCCGTAGCCGTATCAATGGTTGGTGTCGTCGGCTTTTTGCCACCCGAGTCACGTCTACGATTAAGTGCCATATATTATGCGCTTAAGTCCCCTGTTACAACCCATGTATTTGCAGCTCTCTTCAAAGCAACAACTGCTGAATACTGGGTGCGTATCTTTAGTCCTGGAGTTGCGTTGACCGTCACTCCTGATGCTCCAGCTATCGTTACTTGACCGGCACCGGTTTGTAGTATGGTAATCTGCGATCCAGTCGGAAAGTTTACTGAGTTATCGGCTGCAATTGTAAGGGTAGTTGCGGAAGCATTTGACATTTCAACAACTTTGTTTTTGTCACTCAAAGCCAAAGTATAGCTTTCTGTCTGCGCAGAAAATAGCACATCTGCTATCATGTCCGCTGAAACGGTTCCACTATCTGCCGTAGTGACGACGTTGCCATAGGTAGTTCCGTCAGTGGTGGCTTCCCACTTGTCGTTGGTTTCATTCCAACGAAGAGCAACGGTGCTAGAATTTCCACGCAATACTTCAACGCCAGCGTTTTCTGTCGGAGAGCCCGTAGTGAAGTCGCTGTTCAACGTAACAACATTGTCAGCAACACTCAGCGTTACGGTATTGATTGTTGTCGTGGTTCCGCTAACAGTTAGGTTGCCAGAGACAACAAGATTGCCACCAACTGCGGCATTACCAGATGTGGTAACCGATCCAAACGTAACGTCAGATGCAGTTCCCACTGCCTGACCAATTGAAATCGTCGCAGTCGAGCCTGGGTCGGGGACATGGTAAATTGTTACTCCGGTTCCAGCCGAAACATTAGACATGTAGTTTCCGTCTGTATCGAAACCAAGGGTAATTCTGTCATTTACCCACGCGGTGTTATTCCACCTTAGGACTTCTCCCCCAAATGCGTTGGTTATCGTTACATCACCAACGTCATCAAGATTGTTGATAGTTGGGATTGCTGCGCCAACCCACTGATTGTTTGAGCTTAAATACTTAAGAAATTGTCCATCTGATACTGAACCAGTATTCACATCGGACAAATCATTGATCGACGCATTTAAGGATATCGATGCACTAGAGCCTTCGCCAGGAGTGTGAGAAACGTTAATGCCAGTTCCTGCCGAAACATCTGCCATATAGTTTCCAGTTGTATCGGTACCCAATGCAACTGAATTAGCGGCAATCGTTGCCGTTAACGTTGCACTGCCAAGATTTGTCAAAGCAACGTTACCCGTCAAGTCACCATCCAATGTAATAACTGGCGATACACCTGTTATAGTTGGGCTTTCGATTGTTGCGCCATTAATTGTTTTATTTGTGAGAGTTTGTGCTCCCGCTAACGTTACAAGTTCATAAGTATTTGAAATACCATGCACGTGTGTTGACGAATTGTGCTGTTGTATACTCGTACCGACACCGCTGGTCGTGGCAACATCAAGATAGTTGCCATCATTGTCCGATACCTGCCAAACGTCATTTACCTCATTCCAGCGAAGCGCCACCACGGCATTCGCTCCACGGTAAACTTCAATACCGGCATTGACGTTTGCTGCAGCTCCAGCTGAGTTACCGTTGAGCCTAATGATATTATCCTCAACGACTAAAGTTTCAGTGTTTAAGGTAGTGGTACTACCATTGATTATCACGTTACCAGTAACCGTCAGATCACCAGAAACTAGAACGTTTCCTTCCTTAGAGATTGAAGCCACAGTTTCATTCTCTGAATTAACAAATTCTGCCAATGGCACAGTAGCATTAGCCGCTGCTTTAAATTGTACTGATTCATCAAAAATAGTTATTTGTGGTGCGGTTTCAAACCTTAGGCGAGCCATGACACTCCTTAAAAAAAAGTTTAATTATATCATTAAAGATAGTAACGAAATCTTGTTAAAATTATTGTGTAATTCTATTTAAATATTCCATCATTTTGCCAGTATATCTTATTCTACCAAAGTGAGTTAGATCAATACTTGGATCAACCCAGACTTTACCACCAATTTTCTGCCAATAGCGGCAAAATCCATAATCTTCAGATAAAAATCTTCCATCATCTACATAAGAATTAAAAAGCGCATACGCATTTTCTTGTTCCGCATCAGAAAGTCCACCGGTATCGTCTTTGTATTTTAGCTTTTTGTATTTTTTCATCATTTTTTCAATAACTTGACGCTTAATTAACATAAAGCCAGTACCTGCTTCATAGCATTCTATTGCGCCTTTTTCAATATTGAGCTGAACTTCTCCTGGTTTTGTTAAGTGAACTACATACCTAGAACCATACTCCATAAGCTTTTTAGCTTCTAGATCTTTTTGTGCGCCTTCTTTAACTTTATTCCAATTAATTTCCTTAATTGGATAAGATGCAGTCACAACATCTTTATCATGCCATAATAGTTTTAAAATAGATTGTTTATCAAATTGTAAATCCACATCAATAAACATCATATGTGTAAAATCTGGATTGCCCATAAACTTAGCCACAAGATTATTTCTTGCGCGGTTGATTAAAGAATCTGAAATTGTACAAACAGAATATTTAAGACCAATATCTTTATAATACATTAATGACTGCAAAAAAGACATCATGAATGGTTCTGTAACATGCGAGTCATAACAGGGCAGCGCAAAGAAAACATTCCACTCTTGAATTTTTTCTTTTGGTATTGTTATTTGCGTTTGTGCTTGTTCTATAGACATATATTATATTATAGCAGATTCTGCTCCTAGTGTCCATGCTTGGGCTTCACATATTAAACATCACCACGTAATTGAGCCTGAAGCAGTAAAAGTATAAATCTTGTACCCGCCCTGCGTCACGAGGGTTGCGCCAGCGCCAGTGGTCGTTGCGGTGGGTGCATTAGAAGAGGTGCGAACGATGACTATGCCAGAGCCGCCGTTTCCGCCAGCACGATGATTACCTTGCCCGCCTCCGCCACCTCCTTGACTAGCCGCGCCGCCACCGCCACCACCAGTGCTGCTGCTTGCACTGCTTCCAGCAGCACGACCGTTGTTCGCAGTAGCACCCGCACCCCCACCGCCTTGTGCGCTTCCACCAGAAGAGTTGCCACCACCACCACCACCACCTGCACGAATTACCGCGCTGGTGGTAATGGAACTAGAAACACCGTTTCCGCCAGCACCCGCATTTCCGCCGCTGTAGTTGCCTCCGACACCGCCAGCACCTCCGCCACCGCCAGCGGCAGAATTTTGAATTTGGTCTGGATGACCAGTGCCACCCGCATAACCTTGGTTTGCGGTTCCCGCAGCGCCAGCATGACCGTTTGCACCACCGCCGCCTCCTCCACCACTACCGCCAACATCGGGTCCATAAGTAGGACCACCTGAGTAGCAACCGCCACCCCCACCACCAAGAGATGTAATTGTGTGGAAAACCGAATCTGTCCCTGGGGGAACATTTACGTGAAATCCATTTCCCCCAGTTCCGCCGCCGCCAACGGTGACCGTGTACGCAGTTCCCAAACTTACGGATAGTGCACTTTCAGCAGCGGAACCGCCTCCAGATGTTGCGCCGACTACATTTGTTCTGTATCCGCCAGCACCACCACCGCCGCCAGAGGTGTAAGTTTCATCAGAACCACCACCACCGCCGCCACCTGCAATGACGAGATACTCAACCGCGTTGTTCCACGACGTGGTGAATGAGAACGCAGACGATTCGCTTGAGCCAGTCCCTAAAGCGTTTACCGCCCTGAGTTTTACGTGGTATGCGGTGGTAGGTGTTAATCCCGTAATTGTTATTGGACTTGTTCCGTCTGCTGGATTGAGGGCGGCGTAAGCGCCGAACGTCGAGCCGCCATCGGTGGACAGGGCGTACTGGTAGTTTGTGATTTCGGAACCGCCGTCTGCACCAGGGCTGAAAGAAATGGTCGCCGTGGTCGTGGTTGCCGAGACGAGGGCAAGACCTGTCGGCGCCCCCGTGGGTACGGTCGTTATCGCCGTGACCCACACGGACCCGTCCCAACGCTGAAGGGCAGATGTATCCGTCAAGAAAACGAACTGACCAGTAAACGGGCTTGGAACTACGGTGCTTCTTAAAGCAGTTGTCGTGACCGTAATGCCAGAAAGACCAGAAGCCAACTTGTTTTGCGTGACCGCACCGTCATTTATTTTTGCTTCCGTGACGGCGTTTGATGCAATTTTGCCAGCGGTAACCGCATTGGAGTCAATTTTCCCTGATGTTACCGCAAGCGAGGCAATCTTGTCTGATGTAACAGACCCTGTGCCGATGAGCGCGTCGCCCTGCACGAGGTTCCATGACGTGCCGTCGTACTGCCATGTTTTCGTGCCGACCGTGTAGGTCGCGCCGTTGGCGGGAGAGTTGGGAAAGTCAATGGGCATAAAACAAGTTGCTCCTGAAGTGAATTATCCGTTTGCTGTGGCATTGTACGACGCTGGATAGACACATGTCGTTCCACTAAGAGTCGCCACACCAGTGTTGGTGGGGCAGGAATAGTTGGTGCCAGTGCAGGTCGTGGTTATGTAATACGGATTGTAACAACCACCACTGCCGTTGCCGAGAAATTGCCAACCAGAGTTGTAACAATTGCAACCAGTACCGAAGCAACCGACGCAGTTTGCGAATGGGCACGCATTGCAATAGCAACACCCCGCATTGGGTTCGGTACCCCATGTTCCGCCACCGCTGTAACACCCAGGTCCCTGTTGACACGAATAACTATAATTGCTTGCCGTCGCCGCGTAGTTCGCTGGGTAATAACACCTTTTATCGGTGTTGTTCAGCGTGACAACAGACGTGTGCGTATTGCAAGTAAAGAATGTACTTCTTCTGGTCAAACCAAATTTTCTTGCTGACCCGCCACCAATTTTGCTTATGAACGGCATAAAGTTTCCTCTATATCAGTTGGCTCAGGCGAATCGTGTTTGCGCCGCAAAAACGTCAAATGTTGCGCTTCCCGTCTTGACGACAGTAAATGTATACATATCCGTTGAGTTGACGTTGCCAGATGTGGGAGCACCAGTAGAACCTTGCCATCTCGTCGTGACACCAGAGGTCGTTCCGTTCACCTGAATCGATGTCGGATAATACGCCGTGCCACCCTGTCTTGCCATGAATGATGCCGTCGTCATTTCACCAGTAGAAAGTTTGGAATCAAGAGTCGTACCCGAATTCCACCTGAGGTTCACGACCCAGTTTGCGCTCGCATTGGTCGTGTAGTAGGTGGTTCCGTTTGCGGCATCTACGGCAACCGTGCCAGTTGCCGCTGTCGCCGAAATCGTCAAAGGTTCAATCACCGAAGTGGTTTTCAAACCAGCAAACGTGACTTCGCTTGCCGTGCCGACTGCTTGACCGATTGAAAGCGTGTGGGCGATGCCTTCGCCAGTTGTTGCACCCGTAGATGTGACACCCGTGCCAGCGGTAATCGTGGCAACGTAGTCTCCTACCGTGTCAGTTGCGAGGTCAATCGGGTCGTTCACCCATGCCGAACCATTCCACTTAACGAAATCGCCAGACGCAGCCGATGTGATTGTCACATCCGACAAGTTGTCCAAAGTGAGTGTGGTTGACGTGGCAACGCCTGCTTCAGTAGCAATCGGGGAATAGTTTGTTCCGTCGTTGGTTATTTCCCACTTATCGAGTGTTTCGTTCCAACGAAGAGCGACATTTGTTGAAGTGCCGCGCTCAACTTCAATACCCGCGTTTTGCGACGGGGTAGAAGTCTCATTGTTATTCAAAACAATGATGTTGTCATCAATCGTTACCGTCTCGGTATTAACTGATGTGGTCGTTCCAGAAACCGTAAGATTTCCAGAGACCGTCAAATCATTTGTGGTTACCGTACCCGTGAATGTCGGCGAAGCAAGCGCGGCAAGACCTGTCACGGTGCCAGTTTCTCCGTTGACAGAGGTAACGCCACCGAGATAGGCGAGGCTGTTCCATGCCGTTGAGCCGTTGCCCAACTTGAGTTTGCCCGTGTCGGTCTCGCCGCCGAGTTCACCAGATGCGAGCGTGGGGTTGGCAGAGGTCCAATTGGCGGCAGTATCTCTTCTAATAAGTATTCTTCTAGAAGCCATTTGCGGTTCCTCCGTCGTCAGTTACGTCAAATGAGGTGTTGGCGTAACCGCCATCACTGACGATTAAATTATACCTTTTCCAGATGTTGCTGATGTATATCCATGCTTTACCAGCAACGATAAACACTTGGTTTGCTGTTGGGCTGTCGGGGAAATCAATCGGCATTTGCTGCTCCTAGCGCCCATGCTTGGGCTTCGTGGACCAGGTCTTGTGGGGTGAGTCCGACCGCATTAGCGGCATCCTCAACTGACCATATTCCAAGTACGGCGTTGAG
>Ga0194118_10005106_pt1 | contig 13900 bp, 18 predicted proteins | sample TA2MahsurfametaG_2_FD_148662 | JGI IMG/M metagenome (GOLD analysis project Ga0194118, IMG submission 148662) | Freshwater microbial communities from Lake Tanganyika, Tanzania - TA2015013 Mahale N5 surface | ecosystem: Environmental > Aquatic > Freshwater > Lake | place: Tanzania: Lake...
ATTTACATATTTACAGAATAAGAATCTACAGAATAATCTATCTATTTACCAAGCTGAATTATCTTCTTCGTCTTCTGAGTCGCTATCCATTGCAGCCCATTTGTTAGAACTAGCTACTGTGGTCTGCGACCAAGGTGCCAACTTGCGTTCAATCATTGGCTTAACAACGACTGGAATGACAACTTCTTCGACTACTACTACTTTTTCTTTCTTTGGGTTTGCAAGAACTGAAGCATATGTTGTCTGACTTAACACTGGAAGAGCTGGAAACTCTTCAACAGACTCATTATCAGACTCATTATCATCAGATTCTAAGCATGCGAACAAATTGACTGGTTTCTTCTGGGCAGGGGCTTTCTTGGGCAGGGGCTTGGACTTCGGCTTTGGCTTCTCAACTGGCTTCTTCAAAGCTGGACAGTATTTCACAGTGTGGCCTTTCTTGGCACAGTATCGGCATTCTTGGGATAACAAAGTGGGGCAAACAATTCTGGAACTTGGATCTCTGGTTTCTCTAGTGAAATGAGAGCGGAAAACGGATTCTGGCTTACCTGCGTCCTGGCATACTTTGCAACAAGGAGTGAACGACATTTTAACTTAAAGAAGAGTGTTGGTTGGTTATAACTGATACTATTTGTTACTGATAAAAGTATTTCAATTTTTTTCTGGAATAATTAGTTTGACACTCAAATCTATGATAGAAGTAATAGGAACTAAAAATTACAGGGGATATCCCCTATACAACAGCATGTGACACCAAATATCAATTATGTCATCAATAAAAAACAAAGTAATTTGTTAGTTTACACAAATTTCAAAAGTCATTTAATTACATCCAACAAATTGTAAAAGGCTTATTCAATCTGTATAAATAATACTTACCAAATTTTTCTATAAGTTTTCCGGTTTTGCCATATTTTTCATACCTCTTTCTCCACTTGTATTGCCTTTGTGGAAAATCTGTTGGTTCATCAATCCAAAATAAATCAGTGAAATCTTCATTTAAATGTTCTACATAATACCGATAATTATTTATTTTTTTTATTTTTATGTTTGTGGTTGCTAAAATAAATTTAACACATGCGTAATATTTCGCAGTATACTGAACCTTTCTTTTATTATTTATATCATCAATAATTGAAACAAAATAATTTGGATTTTTTAACAAATATGTTTTATGTTTTGAATACCATCGTTTATTAACTGGGTTTCTTAAGTCGAATGATACACCATTAATTGTAATATTATTAGACATTTTTTGGATTAAATAAGATGCTAATTAATAAAGTATTTCAATTTTTTATTAATCATGTCATCAATAAAAAACAAAGTCATTTGTTAGTTTACAGACAAATCTACGAATCTACAATCTAAATCTTCTAGAATCTCACCATCTTCTAATGGTTCCATCATTTTTTTATGTCTTTTTACCATTTTTACCACTGCTTCGGACTGATAATCTGGAACAAAGATATCGCTGGGTGGATTATCAATATCGCACTCATTCGAAGGTTGAAGAACAGTATCTTTCACTTTAACAACGTATTCGTCACACTTAGGCTTAGGTGTTGGCTTAGGTTTAGCCACTGGCTTCTTGGTGTATCTTGATGCGGATAATTTCCAAAACCATGGATTATCATAAACAATCTTGATTTCCTTACCAGCAATCAACTTCTTTCTTGTTAGTTGAGCATCCTTATTCCAGAACCATTTGTTGAAATGAACGAAAATTCTCTTAAACTTTTCGCCCTTTTCATTCTCCTTTTCCAGAATGTCGACAGAACTAACAGAACCGAGTCTCAAATCTTCAATGGTGCGTCTTACCTGTTCTTCGCTTACATTAATAAATGCCCTTGGGATACACAAGGATGGTTGGTCTTCAGCAACATATCTTAAGTCAATGTATTCGCTCATCTTGATGATAGTAGTAGTATAATATGATAATACGAGTTAATTGTAAATAAGTATTTCAATTTTTTTTAATTATGCAATTTATGAGTCACACAATATTTTCAACTAAAAATTTGATTTTAACAAAAATCCTTATGAAAAAAAATTGAAATTATGTTACTCATTTATTTTAAACTAACAAAACAATACAAACTTTTTCAAAAATGAATCAAGTCAATGTATCTAGCAATATTGAGTGGTGGATTGAACGCAGACCTTCGATTACGCCGACACAAATACATATTCCATCGAGTGTGAGAGGAGATGATATTTACCGAACAAGAAATGATGTAACGGAAACGGAATCGGATACGGAATCGGAAACACCCACATTGATAGATGATTTTGAAGCTGTCAGTAATCAAGATACACAAACTCCTGGTTATGAAGGTGCTCAAGTTTATACACCCAATTTTAGAATAATGACAACAAGCCCAATTCAAGTAATTGAATATAGTTTCTTTGATAGATACTATGATAGATCCTATGATGACACTCCTTTTGATGAAATGGATTGTGTCATTCTTTCAAGACTAAATTACACTAATATCAAGTTAAATGTCAATGTAGAAACCAAAAAATGTGTAACATTTAACGAAAATTGTCCCATTTGTTTCGAAAAACTGGATACCGACACGCTAGTTGAGATTCAATGTAAACATCAATTTTGCGAATCATGTATTGAAAAAATATTCGATAATTATTTCAAGACACCAGTTTGTTCCATTTGTCGCTCGGAATATAAAACATTGGATGTAAATAATGAAGAAACTGCTAATAAATTGAAGAAATATTTGTAATTATGTAATTATAAAAATATTGTAAACTTTATTGTAAAAAATTGAAATAACTTTTGTAAAAATTAATTTTTTACAAACACAAAGTAATAAAATGGGAAATTGTTCTTCATCAAAACAAGCACAAACTCCAGTTGTTCATCAAGTAATGCCATTGTTCGAGGATGAAATTGTCTTGCGAACTAATAAAAATTGTGGAACAACCTATCCTGATTTTATTGTTAGATTTAATCATCTCAGTGTCTACATCCATGATGTTTCATTCATTAACAATTCAATCAATTTATTACATTACAAGATGCGTGTTGCGAAGAATATGACACAACGTAATCTACTTAGCAATGACATTGAACGTCTCACGAATCAAATTAAAAATCTTGGTAAAGAACTCGACGGCAATTTATTTTCAGATTTTGCCAAATATATTGCGGAAAATCAGTATTACAATGAACCATTACATGGATTATTCACAATTTCTAATGTTTTATTGAATTTCAACGAATATGAGCTTTATTTGGATTTTCTCAAATGGACAAGAAGAACAAACTTTCTAATAATATATTCAAACAGTTCTGACATCACACCAATAATATTTGACAAACTACTTAGTGACAAAACTAACAACAAAGCATGTTTATTCGCCATCGAACTTATATACGATTGTATTGATAGTAATAAAAAACGATCGTGGTATTTCAGATATCCTAGTATAATGGCTCTCGTTGAACAAAAAATACTTACAAATAACAACTTGGTTTTATCGTAATGATGACATTATTTGTCGAAAAAAATTGATTCGTAATTGTGTCTATATAAGAAAATATATTGATACAATGGAGTTTGAACTAGAGTTTACATTGGAAGAATATAAGCAGAGATTATTATCTAAAACGGAGTTCAAATTAAGTGATTATGTTACACCAGAACAACATAAAGAGATTTTGGAATTTCAGAAGACAAGATTTATATTAGATAGAACATTAAGTGAAGCAAAATTTTATTCTGAAGTATCTCAATGTGACGAAGAGTGGATGAAACAATGTAAATATATTAAAGATGATATTCAATCTTTGAAACTAAAGTTTACGGAATATATAAAAACAACATTTAGTAATCTTAGTATTATTGTGCAAAAAGAAATATACGATCAACTTGATTCTTATTAAACTTAAATAAATTGTGTCTTTTTTATTTGATGACACGGTTAATGAGAGAAAAATAAATAGATTGTATATTTTTTATTGATTTTTATGTTACATTGACTCAAATAAATCAAATAAGTATTCAAAATCGTCGACAAATACTGACTTAATAATAATACGCACATCATCTTTTGTTAACTCACATTGATTAAATATGTAACTTAATAATTTGTATTTTTGACAAACATGTGAATACAAATTCCAAGATAAATTGACAGGTCTCCAAGCTACAATAGTTTTACTATTAACATATTTACTTGTGAGACTTTCATATATTTCAATTCGGTCTTGAAGAGCTATGCGCATGTGTTCTATGCACCATATTGTATGAATTTGTAAATATTTACTTGATGCCATGAAGTCTCTAATTTCACGCATAAAATCTGAAAATTCTTCATTATTTACACTATAATGAAACAAAAATTTCCAATTTGGAACAATAAAATCAATGATACCAGTCTTAAATCCGCATACTGTACCAATCTTAGAACCTGAACAATTTTTAATAGTCCTGATATAACTACATATATTCTCAATAAACTTAAAATTATCTCCAATAATGACAATTGCTGTATAACTACTAGTTAAATATGAATTCATTTGAAATATGTTACTAATAAATATAACAACTAACAAAAAGTAATTCAATTTTTTATTTTTACATGGATAAACAATAATTTTTAGTTCATCATATTCTTATTATAGAATTGAGTGTCAAACTAAGTATTTCAGAAAAAATTGAAATAAATTTGTGTCTACATAAAAATATAATATTCTATATTCAATACTCATTATTCCGTATTCAAAATGGGAAACTTCTGTTCCGAATTATCAGCAAAATCAACCAAGTTATCAGTCAAGACAACCAGTTTGCCAGCCACAAGTTTATCAGCCACAAGTTTAACAGCCACAAGTTTAACAGCCACAAGTTTAACAGCCACAAGTTTACCAAAATTCACACTCAAATCTCAGTATCCTTCCAAATCTGTTGAAGAACATTTCAATAACATTTGTGAAGATTTCTCACATCTTAATGATGACGGAGATCATTTTGCGTGTGACACTGAAAAAGCGATTGATTTATTTACCATTTTTGATACCTTCATCACTAATCATAAAATTGAAGAAGTTATTGAAATTAAATATGTATATAGTCTAGACAGATTATTCTATATCGCGCCAATATTACTCGAATATAAGAGAATTCGTTTGTTTTACGAGTTTTTGGAATGGACAAAACCCAGTAAATTCTTACTCGCTTACTCGAACAATTCTGAAAGAACACCTGGTGTTATTCACGAAATTATGAATTATGCTTACAATCGTCATTATGCCTACAAATGCGTAAAATTAATTTGGGAACATGTTGATAGTTCGAAACGTTCAACATGGTCAGAAAGACATTATGGAACTCAGTTTATTGAAAGGGTGGAGCGCTTTTTAGAAACACAGCATGATTGGGAATCTATGTAACTAGAAAAATATGTAAATAATTATTGTTGAAAAGTTTTAATACACTCCCAAATCTTCGCACTCTCATCAATTGTAAATGCCCCTCTTTTTTGTGCTAAATTGATAAATGTTACTAACAATTGTAACGCATCTTGTTGATTTTTTATTGGAACATCAACTAACCTAAGCTTTGCTTTTTCACCTGCTTCATTTGGGATTTCAGTAGTGGAACCTGACTCGTTCATAATATATAACACTAACAAAAATCGCTTTAAATACTTATTTCATAAAATGTAATTATTGTAAACCAAATATCTTCGACCAAGGCAAACTAACACTATCGTCGCCATCTATATTTATTTTGAATGGGCATTTTTTCGCCTCGATGATGCTTTGTTCGTCACTGAAAATCTCACAAGGATTACAAGGCGATTTTAAAAAACTAAATCCAGGTATCTCATTTGTTAGTTCATCTGGTTTCAAAATCTGTTTTTTACCATCTTTTATTTTTTCCATTTGTCTATCACTAGAACATTTAATGATTGTTCCGTCATCTAGATTTAATCCGTATAATAAGAATTTGCCTTCCTTGGAATTCCATGCTAATAACTGAAGTGCTGCATTCTTGTTATAAACGGACATTGCGTAATCAAGTGATACTTGCGGATCAATATTTATTATAGGATTCATACGAACTTTCTCTAAATATAGCCTTTGTAAATTATCTGGCCAAACCCATTTTCCAGTTTTCAAATATTCTTCTGCTTCTTCTGGACTCGCCTGTTTCTGTATTAGTTCCATATTAAACTGATTTCTATTCTGATTTACTGTCAATTGATATGTATTGAATCGCTGAATTAAATCTGGTGACCATTTTTTAGAATTCATACTCACATTAATATTCTCATATCCTTCCTTTTTTGTTAGTTGAAAAAATATAAATGACCCTAGAATTAGAACTAACAAAAGTATGATACTTATTGGTTTATAATCGTGTAGTTTATAATCGTATTTCATTAAAATAATATTATAAAATAAAAAGGCAACACACATACATACAGAAGCGTTATAATATTAATCCCTCAAGTGTAACCATGTGAGAAAAACGATACAATATGATGAACATAACTGCGAAACCGATACCTAGATTCATATTATAGATTGCAGCCATTACAACAAAAGCGAATAGAATCAAATTGCCTAAAAAGGTGTCGAATAAACTAACAAATAGGCTAGGAACCGCGAACATAATGACCCATAATACTATTAATAACGTGAATAAACCGACAACCAAGTTAAGATTTTTTTTTGAAAACACACTTCCAAGCGAGATGTTCATTATAATATATAATAATAAAAAAATTAAACTATTTAAAAAGAACTCGACTAATTATTATAGAACAAACATGGAACGCATGGTTTACATCAAACATCTTAATAAATCTTGGTATGACCAAATCATTCAATTTTTGAACGAACAACCGAGATACAATCGATTATTACCAATTGTCGCATTCGAAGAATATCCAAGTGGATTTAATAAGAACATCAATTCAAACGATGTGGATATTGAATCACCTACTAATATTTTTGAAACCATTTTACATGGATTAGCTTATGCTGGTGTCGACATTGATTTTGGTAAGCTACAATATTTGCTAATTTTGAATTTCTTTAAGCGATTCGATGTTTTAACGAACGACATTATATTTCCGAAAAAGATTCAACCGGAAAAAATCCCTATTTACAAAGCTCTAATTAGCATGATGATTGCCAACAATATTTCTATGAGTGAGCTATCATACGAGAAACACATTGACTTAATTGAAAAGGTAGAAGGAATGACAGAAAGCACTATTACGCTATTACATTTGCTTCATAATAAAGATTTGACAAGCGATAAATGTATTCCTTATGGCGATAAGCAATTTAAACGCGGTATGTCAATGTTTTATGGGTTGGAAAATCCAACGAAGGATGAACTAATTAGAATTGTTGAGACGTGGAACAATAAGAAAGTTGGTCTTATGTTTATTGTTCAGTATGCGCATTATAGTGAATTTGTTGATAATCCGGCTTTGATTAGGAAATAATTCCACCTTTGAGAAAGGTGGAGCCAAACATTTTGCTCAACTTTTCTTAAAAGTTGATGTGGAGCCAAATATGTTTGATTGTTTGTATCTGAGTGAACTAACAAAAAGTAATTTAATTTTTTGTTAGTTGTAATATCTATTTTTCAGAAGAATCAGAATAAATTAATTAATTAATTTTCTTACAATCGGTCAATCCAGTAGAACCAATGCCATTTGTTCCGCGTGTAGTGCGTGGTCCCAATTTATCAAGACCGTCCACAATCTCGACATAAATCGGCATCAAACTCGGTGCGCAAATTTGTAGCAATCTCGAATATTTTGGAATTGGACTCGTGTGTTTAATTACATCGAACATGCCAATTAAATTGCCTCTATATCCAGCATCAATTATGCCCTGATTGTTCGCCAATCTTAATGGAGTTTTAGACAAACTTGAACGAGCATATGTATAAAATGGCGTATATCTAGACTTTATTTCGCTTGATTTATCATCTGGATTAAATGAATAAATCTCGGCACAGCATTTTATTTGAAAATCAATCTTACACAATTTTTGTAACATCACTGGAGGACAAAAAGGATAATCGGTAAGAATAATCTCTGTAGGTGAAAAAATATCAAATCCAGCATCATAAAAGCAAGGGTCTTCATATATTTTTCTATTATGGTCGTGTGCAGATTGTCTATATAAACACTCCAAAGCTAAATCATCCGAATCAACAAATAGACGCAAACGCATTATATCGTTATTACCTGTATCTAATTTTTTATATTTCATTAAAAAATGGTCAAAATTCCAATCATCGATATTAGTATCGTCATCCGAGTCATAATCTTTCCAGTCACTCATGAATATGTTTATATGTGTTTCAGTCTTTAAATATATTTCATATTATGTTGTAAATGTAAATAAGTTTTACAATATAATAATTATAAAATAAAAAATCATAGCAGATGCTTGTTTCGATCAAGCGATCTTGTGGTTATGAGCCACATGGGTTACCTCTTCCCCAATCTGCTGTTATCGCTGGATACTATTGGGTTTTTGTCAACATCAAAAATTTTTTAGATTGCTGTTAGTATCCGAAATAGGTCCTACTGAGAATCGAACTCAGATTGCGAGCGTTCATCTCACTCGAGTGATACCATTACACCATAAGACCATGTTGGAAGCTACATTACTTCACAATATATATACACGTGTTGTCTTTAAGTTGTTTTTATAATAAATCTTAGCAGATGCTTGTTTCGATCAAGCGATCTTGTGGTTATCAGTCACATGGGTTACCTCTTCCCCAATCTGCTGTTATCACTAGATACTATGGATTTTTTTAACATCAAAAATTGTAGATTGCTGTTAGTATCAAAAAATTGATTTATGATTTAATCAAGTTATAATCATCATCATGAATTATCCAATTACCGTTGTGTTTACTATCATTCTGTTTATCGCAATATGCGTTTTTATTAGATGCCTTTACGATTATAGCATCCGCCCTATACAAAATAGGATTCAACAGGAGCCAAATCAGTTGATGGCAGTTTAAATAGGTCCTAAGAACTCAGATCGCGAGCTTCAAAGGCTCATGTGCTAACCATTACACCATAAGACCACATTGGAAGCTACATTGCTTCACAATATATATACGTGGGTTGTCTTTAAGTTGTTTTTTATTGAATAATATAAATCACAAAATACAACTTATTCGAATATTGATGGATTATCTGACAACCAATACCAATCAATTTTCTCTGGATTCTGTTCTAGCAAGTGAATCGCATTTGGATTTGATGATAAACGAGACCAAACAATTTTATCTAAATTTGCTTCTAACAAATGAATCGCATTTGGATTGCTAGATAGGCAACACCAATCAATTTTATCTGGATTTTGTTCTAATAAGTGAATCGCATTTGGATTTAATGATAAGTGACACCAATCAATTTTATCTGGTTTTTGTTCTAACAAGTAAATCGCATTTGGATTTGGATTGCTAGATAATAGATGCCAATTAATTTTATCTGGATTTTGTTCTAACAACTGGAACGCATTTGGATTGATAGATAAGTATGTCCAATAATTTTTATCTGGATTTTGTTTTAATAAATGAATAGCATTTGGATTGCCTGATAACCATCGCCAATAAATTTTATCTGGATTTTGTTCTAATAAATGAACCGCATTTAGATTCTTGGATAAATGGAACCAATCAATTTTATTTGGATTTTGTTCTAATAAGTGAATAGCATTTGGGTTTAATGATAATTCATCCCAATGAATTTTATTAAGGTTTTGTTCCAATAAACTAATCGCATTCGGATTACGTGAAAGTAATTTCCAATCTAATTTATTTGACGGAATCCAATCACGTAATTTTACACATGGTTGATTCAAACAATACTTGTTATAACTATAATTATAATATGACATTTGTTATTAACTAATTATCCAAATAAAATTACTTCAATTTTTTCTAAAAAAACAACTTAAACAAACGTGGATAAAAAAAATTGAAAATCTTTTTTTGAAATACAATACAACAATATAAACTAACAAATGTCATATTGTAATTATTTGGGACCAATGTGTAAATTACGTGATTGGATTCTTTTAGAAAAAATATATTGGGGTTTACTTTCACGGAATCCAAATACGATTAGCTTATTAGAACAAAAACCAAATAAAATTAATTGGTCTCATTTATCAATGAATCCAAATGCTATTCACTTATTAGAAAAAAATATAAATAAAATTCATTGGATATTATTATCTGTAAATCCAAATGCGATTCATATATTAGAACAAAATCTAGATAAAATTAATTGGCCTCATTTATCAATGAATCCAAATGCTATACATTTGTTAGAACAAAAACCAGATAAAATTAATTGGGCTTTGTTATCGTTAAATCCAAATGCTATTCATATTTTGGAACAAAATCTTAATAAGATTAATTGGTGTTATTTATCAGCAAATCCAAATGCGATTCCTATTTTAGAACAGAATCCAGATAAAATTCATTGGTATAATTTATCAAGAAATCCAAATGCGATTCATTTATTAGAACAGAATCCAGATAAAATTCATTGGGATGAATTATCAAGAAATCCAAATGCGATTCATTTATTGGAACAAAATCCAGACAAAATTGATTGGTCTTGGTTATCAGAAAATCCATCAATATTCGAATATGATTATGAAGCAATGCGTTTACGGATGAAACCAGTGGCTGAAGAATTAATGGCAAACCGATTCCATCCACGAAATTTTGATAAATGGGTTGAATGGGGATTCGAAGAGTTTAACGAATGTGACTTCTAACAAACAAAATGACACGAATAATGGTCACAAATTTAATTATTATTTTAACATAACTAAGACACAACATTATTCTTTTTTCAAGCACCAGACGCCCATTTGACTTCGATTTTGATATCAAGAACAAAATATCTAATGGAAGTCAAATTGGCGTCTAGGAATGCTGGGGGTGTGGTGTTGAATCAGTTGTTTCTCGTGTGGAGTTTGTTAGTTTAATATGGAAATACATTACCATAATTCATGCGGAAAAGTTAGTTGGAAATTTTATTTAATGGTTGTTACAGTGGTTGTAATTTTTATCCACTTTTTCTGAAAGTATTTTTGAAAAGTGATTTTTGGACATTTTTCAAAAAATAAAAATGTCCAAAAATGGATTTCTGAAAAAACTTTTGTAAAAAAAGATTAAAAAAACACGTTGTGACGATAATGCTCACAAAATCATTTTTTCTTTGAAAAAATTGTGATTGTAATTTTTTCAAAAACAACTTAAAAAGATTTTATTTTATAATTCTATGGAACAAAAATGTGACCCAATGTTACCCCAAAAAACCCCAAAATTCTGTTGCGAATTATGTGACTTTAAATGCTCTAATAAAAAAGATTACGAAAGACATCTTAACACGAAAAAACATCAGTCAGTCACAAATTGTAACCCAAATGTAACCCAAATAAATGTCCAAAAATATTATTGTAAAAAATGTGATAGAAACTTCAATAATCATGTTAGTCTATGGAGACACAGAAAGACATGTATTGAAGTCTCAGATAAAGAAATTATTGACAAATTGTTGCTTCAAAACTCCGAATTGCAAAATATTATCCTCAATATTGCTAAAGATAAAAGTATTTCGAATACAACGAATTCACATAATAATATAAATAACAATAACAAGCATTTCAATCTAAACTTTTATTTGAATGAAACTTGCAAAGATGCTCTAAATATTGACGATTTTGTCAAGTCCATCAAAATAACTCTCAAAGATTTGGAAAGAACTGGTGAAAAAGGTTATGTAGAAGGTATATCAAACATTATCATAAAAAATCTTAATGATTTGGACGACCATCTGAGACCATTACATTGTAGTGACGCAAAAAGAGAAGTAATATATATCAAAAATAATAATGAATGGATAAAAGAAAGTCAAGACAAACCATTACTAACAAATGCTATTAAATCAGTTGCTCATAAAAATATGACTCTTATCAAAGAATGGACTAACAAATATCCTGATTGCACAAAGCCTTATTCAAATAAAAACGATACTTATTTACGAATAGTTAGCGAATCGATGAACGGATTTACTGATGATGAGAGTCTTAGAAATATAAAAAAGATTATTAGTATTGTAAGTAAGGAAGTTATTATAAACAAATTATAGGATTATATTATTGCGTGTGTTCTTTGTTATCGGTATTCATCTTCCATGTAGCCATATGTTTCGTCATATATGTCAGCCTCGGAACTACCATAAACTTCTTCTTGTCTTTGTTTCTCTTGTTTTATTTGCTTTAATTTTTTAGATTTTAGTTTTTGTTTCTCAATGTGGATTTCATGTTTTTCTTGGATTTTCAAATTTAATGGCTTTCTATTCAAACAACATTTATTATTTTTCATACAAAGTTCATTTTGTTTATTCAGCAATTCGAATGTTTCGTCGAATAATTGCTTTGATAATTCTAAATCGGAATCTTCAATTGCTTTTTGTTCTTCCAAACGTTTTAATTGTTCTTCTGTAATTTTCTTCTCGATAATATCCCAATTTTCCCAGTCTTCTTCGACAGAAGACCAATTCGACATCGTGTCATCACACTTATACTCGTTATTATCCATGTTATTATATTCTTTCGAATAAAAATATAATAATTGTATTCAATTTTTTTAATAATGTATCATTTGTTATCAATATTACTTTATTGATTACTAATACTTACTATTTACATGTTTATTTTGCGACACCATTTTGTCAAAAAAAATTGAAACGCATTTATTATACATTAAATTATAATACAATAAATTACATTATGATGGTTGAATTTATATTATCAATATCAAATCGCGCTAATTGCATATTCGAAGTATCAAATACTGGATTCAAAAGAGAACAGTTTTATAAAATACAAACATTAGAACAAGTTGTTGAATTAATGAATGAAAGATATTTTAATAGAGAAGATAGATGTGTTGTGGCGAAAATAATAAATATGAGTAATCAAGAACAATTAATAATAGAATTCATGGGTTATCCAAATCATCAAGGTTTATTTATAAAACAAACAAATCCTACCAAAAGTATAATTTACAATTCAGACAGTAAATATTCATACATGACAGAAGATATAAAATTATTGTTCCCATTAACAACAAATAAATTAGAAAAATATAACTTGGTAAAAATGTTTTTTGAAAAATATTAAATATAGTTATGATTTATATATTTTGTAACTATGTTTCAAACAATTTTCTAGATGTTCATACAAATCTCACTTTGTTTATTCAACAATTCGAATGTTTCGACAAATAATTTATTTTTGTTCTTTTAACCGTTTTAATTGTTCTTCTGAGATTATTATATTCTTTTTACACCTTTGGACATTTAAAACGCCGATTTTTATATAGTTAAAATTATATAAAAATAAATTATTACAATACCTTAATGAATAACGAAGGATATATTAAGGAACTAAATAATGAAATTTCTAAATTAAAAGAAAAACTTTTATTAACTGAAAATGAATTGAATGAAACAAAACATAAATTAGATACATATCAAACCAACTCTAAGAAATATTATGAAAACAATAAAGATAAAATAATTGAGAGAGTTAAAAATTATAATAAACAAAATAATTATAAACCCATAGTATCGTGTGATAAAAGAAAAGAATATAACAAAATAGCATATCAAAAAAGGAAAGAGAAGTTAGAAAAGGAAAAAATAGAAAACCAAAATATTTAGGAATAATTATTCTACAATAATATAATAAAAGTTTGTGTCTGCTCATGGTGGGGCTTGAACCCACGACCTCCGTGTTATAAGCACGGTATGCTAACCAACTACATCACACGAGCATGGATGCTTTTATCAT
>Ga0194118_10005109_pt1 | contig 13893 bp, 15 predicted proteins | sample TA2MahsurfametaG_2_FD_148662 | JGI IMG/M metagenome (GOLD analysis project Ga0194118, IMG submission 148662) | Freshwater microbial communities from Lake Tanganyika, Tanzania - TA2015013 Mahale N5 surface | ecosystem: Environmental > Aquatic > Freshwater > Lake | place: Tanzania: Lake...
CCCCAAAACCCCAAAACCCCTGATTAATATTTGAAAAATTTAAATTAAATTAAATGTAGATCAGCACAGAAAATGAATCAGCCTTAACTGCACGTTACACTGAGTCGCTGCAGAAATTTAGGAATAGTCATGCGAAAAACCAAAAGTTAATTAAGATTAGTCAGCTTGCTACTGGAAAAACTCAAATCGATGACTTCATTTTACCTAAGCCCGGTGAATTTTATCTCGTTAGCGCTAAAAAACCGCAAAAGTAAGTTATCGAATTTAGCTCTAAAGATGCGGGCCCAGATGTTCAAACAGTTCCCAGTCAAATAAAAGCATCCTAGATGGCAACTGAGTCAGCAAGATTTATGCAGGCAGGTGAGCTAAGAACATCTCTGACAACAAGCTTAAGGCAAATAACTTAGACCCGCCACGACATGCATATTTTGGCACAGACAACAAGACTCTTAAACGTGCCGCCGTAGCGAGTATTAGAGCGCAATATGTCGACAGGCGCACTTTTAAAGTCGTCGAGTTAGTCGGGCTTCTTGCTGCCCTAGCTGAGTTAGAGAGCGCATTCGTAGCTTCATACCGAGCGATCAGTGACTGAGTTGAAAAATGCCAGGGAGTCCAGGTAGCCTTAGGCGCACTCGTATAAAGTGGCACATATCGTTCGGTAGACATCTTACACCAAGAAAGAAGCTGCTCCGATACCATAGATCGTAAAACACTAACGAGACCTCCTCAGCCAGCAAAGTAAACTATCACCCTTCCTCTAAGAAGAAGACCGCATCCTAACACCAACACCCAGTCTACCTCTCCTCCAAAAACAATCCAGTCGCTAGCCCAGACCCCACTCATCTCTGCAGCAACCTGCAAAAAAGAACTCACAATAAGATTAAAAGAATTTCCTCACTTTAGAAGCTTATGACCCACTCTATGGTCAAGAACACTTACCGCAGTTGATCCTAAACTACTAAGACGAGGCAACAGGCTAAACTCTAGCTCTCTCACGGTGGTAAGCAGATGAGAGCGGATGGAAAGAGTGCATCGTTAAACAATTCGATGTGAAAAGTGACTTATTCTTGATCGAGTGGTTGTGCAATAGGAAACTAAAAAAAGTATCGAGATTAAACCTCATGTTTTTAAAAGAAGATAGAGATTAGTTCTTTATGAGGCTACAAAAAGCCGATGAAGCTAGAAGATTAGGCTAGTTAGTGCTGAAATACCTTGCTTTGCAGAATGACATTAATTTGGCTCAAACATCTGATTGCAAGAAGCAACCCCTTCCCCAACTCTAAGACAATAGTAAAACAAAAATCTCATTCTTGATAGCATCATTCCACTCTTTTGAAGAGGGAGTGGCGCAATAGAAATTCAAAAATCCATGCGAGTGGCTCTAGAGAGAAGCAAGTCTGCGATATGACTGCTAGTTCTTCGACTACTGGCATATATACAAACAGTTAGAGGTGTAGGAGGTTATCAGGAGAGTTGCTCAAGATCTATCTAAACGAAATTTTAATGTTAGGTTGTTGGCTTAACTTTTCAAAGAGGTTGAACATGACTATATGGAAGCTCACAAAAAGATAGCGATGGAGACGCAGTTACCCTACTCAGGCTCAAAGTACGATGAATTGGCTGAGATAATCCCAGAGGGCAAATTTATACCAATTTAGTATCAAATGCTAGCTCATTCTGAATCTTAGATCACTATCCCTAGACGTTAAACCTAATTCCCGTAGCTTCTAGAGTAACTAACAGCTCACTTATTTATTGCAGATGCTTAAAAGCTTAAAATACTCCAATTGTCCCAACAATTTATTTCTATGCTGCCTTAGAATGACTTCATGCAACTTTAATTTTCCACACCCTTAAGTCTCTAATATTTCACAAATTTGTAGAATATGCAGGCCAGAACAACATTTAAACTAATCACGAACCACTGTTTCGATTTAGAGTTTGAACTGCAAAAACTCATGAATCACGAACTTTAGCTCACATAAAAACGCAATCAGGAAGCACTATAAAATTTGAGTTACAAAGCGAACGAATTCGTTGCAAAGCCTATCTCTCAAACTTTCGTCAAACAAATGACACAATTCCAACGAGTGCTTCAGATGCGTTTGGAGTAAGCTGCTCGCTCGATGTTTTTGGAAAGCACAGAGCGCCTGTTTGAGATGTTGTAGTCAAGTGTGAGGCATGGTGCGAGTGGCTTTGAGGGTAGGGAGGGCCTATTGAGGATTACTCGCTGCGCTGTGGTGGAGACGAGATGTGTGAGGGAGCGAAGGTTTTAGTTTCAATTGTAAGCGAAGATTGTGGGAGGGGAGGAAATGAAGAGGATTGCTCTCGAGCCGAGTGTTGAATAGTTAAGACCTGTCTTTTAGAATCTGGTTGCTTAGTTTTTGACATAACTTGAGGATCTTCCTTGTTTAAACGCGGATCCGACAGTCCTCCCTCTACCCCAAGACCAAAAAACAAAACTCTTCCTCCCAAACGACCCCCTACCCCAAACCTAACACCAAAAAATCTAATCTTAATACGACTAGCTCCTGAACCTCCTCACAGATTTCGAGCACGAATGCGGGCAGTTCAAAGATCTGCTATCAATAGAACTAAAAAAATTCAAGAAGCACCACAAGCGCGCCAATCATTAAGTCAGCTACTACAAGGAGCTGATTGAGCAGTTTATACAAGTGTAGCTGAGTGCTGATGAGTTGTTCTTCTAGCCGGTCTTAAAAATGGGCAGTTTCATTGTTGACTGTAGTGGCGTCAAAGCCAAGATTGCCAAGAAGACTAAAGATATCTAATTGGTGCTCTTTGAGTGCATAAAAACCAAGATAGTCGAAACAAATGGACAGATAGAAAAAGAGGTTGAAGATGTGCTCGACGTGATCTCGCGCTAGAGAGAGTTCCGTAACATCGAGCACGTAACCGAGACCAGACTATACATCACCCAATCGCTGCCAGAAAAAATGAACCAAATAAGGGCCCTAATCAAGGATGCCATCTCCAAGATGACTCTACTTGAGAAGTACCAATGTTCCCTCGAGCAGTAGGAGATGGAAAACACCTGGCTTTCCATGAGTAAACCACTGCTGATATTTGAATCTTAAGGTGACTGTATGTAGTTGCTTGAACAGTACTAGGAGCAGTTTTTTGTTGAGCTAAAAGTGCAACAGTTGGCCCTGATCAAAGAACTGATTGAGATTGAGTCTGAGCTCGACTATATCGTAAGGTATGAGTCGATTGCTGTGTTCGAGGTGGCTGTAAATAAGTGTGACTAGGTGCTGGATCGGATTGATTAAGCTATCCAGACTGCAGCTGTGGTCAATCGGCGCGAAGCGCTCTACAATCAGAGCAGAAGTGACTATGGCAAGTTGCAGGATGTGCGAAAGAGATTCATACCGTTCAATACGCTGTGGAACTTAGCTAGAGACTACTTTTACTAGCAAAACTTGTGGATGAATGGTCCGATCGCCGAACTGGATCGTGAGAAAATGCCTAATCAGATAAATCAGGCCTGTCGTATGCTACTAAAGCTGGCTAAGAACGAATTGAGACTCATCGCAGGCATGTCAATCGTCATCTCTAATGAACTTCGCGATTTATACATGCAGCTTAAGCCGTATTTGCCTCTGATAATCTCATTGAAAAATCCGGATCTCCAGCAACGACACTGGGATATCATCAATAATATCCAGCAGGGTGAGATCAGAATCGAGAATGATTTATCGCAGTCGGTGAGCTAGCTAGTAAAATCAGGCGTGATGGAGATCTTGACTGAGATTGGTGCTGTGTCGGATATCGCCACCAAGGAGAAACAACTTGAGCTCTCGTTGAATAAGATGAGAGCCGAGTGGTCCACCATCAAATTCCAGTTCATCGAGTATGAGGGCTCTGTCACTATTCAGGGGCTGCAGCCGATCTGGGATATGCTGGATGAGCAGATACAGAAGACGATGATCATCGCGAGTTCCCCCTATGTTAAGTACTTGATCTAGGATGTTATATGGTGGAAGCAGCAATTGGTCAAAATGCAAGAAGTTCTGGAGGAGTGGTCTAAGGTGTAACGAGGATGGTGTTACTTGTTTCCGATTTTCAATGCGTCTGACATCTAACAGCAGTTAGCAGATGTAGCAACAACTTTCAACTCGGTCGACAAGATGTGGCGCGTCATAATGATAACGACGGTGTAGCAGCCGTAGGTGATCGAAGCGTGCAATCAGCTCAAACTATACGAGAACCTGCTCCAATGCAATCAAACCATGGACAAAGTCTAAAAACAATTGAACCAGTATCTTCATGAGAAGCGTCTATTATTTCCCAGGTTTTTCTTTTTATCAAATGACGACCTGCTACATATTTTATCCTAGACCAAAGATCCACTTAGAGTCCAAAATCACCTTAATAAGTGTTTCGAAGGCATCTACAAGCTAAATTTCTAGGGTCTGGAGGCAACCGGTATGTATTCGTAGCTCAACGAGTACGTGGCCTTCTCTGATCAGGTCAACCCCATTAAAAAAATAGACAAGAAAACAACTGAGGTCAGGCCGATCGAGGAGTGGCTCCTCGAAGTTGAGCAATAGATGCGTCTTAGTCTCCAGCGTGAAATTGATGAGGCGACCAGGACTTTCGCAAGTATTCCTAAGGAGGAATGGATAGGTTCATATGCACAGCAAGTAGTCCTGGTGATAGATCAACTGCAGTGGACACATTAAGTAGAGTTCGCTATCGAGAGGCAGTCCCAACAGTCAGCACTTTAAAAAGTCTATCAACAAGAAGAGCTAAAACTGCAAGAACTTGTTAAGATAATCCAGCATGCTAAAAAGGCAACTCCCATCGTGCAGATGACACTCAACTCGCTGATTGTGCTCGACGTGCACTCCAAAGATGTCACCTGGTCACTGTTGAAAAATTAGGAGGGAGGTAGACAAATCAAAGCTACAGACTTTGAGTGGTAGTCGCAGATGCGGCATTATGACCGGGCAGCTGACGGTAAAGTCGAACTATGGATGATGGATAGTGCGAGAGTATATGGCTATGAGTATTTAGGTAACCAGACGAGACTTGTGATAACGCCTTTGACCGATCGATGCTATAGAACACTGATGGGTGCATTAAAGCTCAACTTGGGTGGTGCACCTGAGGGTCCCGCCGGCACCGGCAAGACAGAAACGACGAAAGATCTCGCGAAAGCTGTTGCTAAACAGTGTCTCGTCTTCAACTGCTCCGAGCAGCTAGATTATTTAACTATGGGCAAATTCTTTAAGGGTCTTGCATGCTGTGGTGCATGGGCTTGCTTTGATGAATTCAATAGGATAGAGCTTGAGGTTTTGTCTGTTATTGCCGCACAAGTCCTAATGATCCAGACGGCTCTGATGAGAAAGAAACCATCAGCACTTTTTAACTTTGAGGATGAGATGATTATGATGCATGCGGGCTGTGCTATTTTTATTACGATGAATCCGGGGTATGCAGGCAGGTCAGAACTGCCAGACAATCTTAAAGCGTTATTTAGGCCGGTCGCGATGATGATTCCCAACTACGCTATGATCGCTGAGATTTCCCTTTACTCCTATGGTTTCCACAAAGCTCGCGATCTTTCAATTAAAATCACGCAGTCCCTTAAGCTTTCCTCAGAGCAGTTGTCAACGTAGTCACATTATGACTATGGTATGCGTGCAGTAAAATCAATAATACTCGCTGCAGGTGTCTACAAGACGGAGCACCCCGAGCAAGATGAATACATACTGGTGCTCAAGGCCATAATTGATTGTAATCTGCCGAAATTTATTACAGAGGACCAGCCACTTTTCCATGGCATCATAAATGATCTGTTTCCCGACACACAACAAAAAGAAACCCCGTACACTGCTGATTTAGTCATTGCGCTAGCTCAGGTGATGGAGGACAGATCGTTGACTAGAGTGCCAGAGTTCGAATTGAAAGCTATTTAGCTTTATGATACGATCAGAGTGAGACACGGTTTAATGATGGTGGGTGGAGCGATGGCTGGCAAGACTGAAGTTACTTAATCGTTGGCGGAGGCGCTAAGTAAAATTGAGATGAAGGTCAACTTGCACCGGATAAATCCAAAGTCGGTCACGATAGGACGTCTCTACGGTGATTTTGAAAAGATAACGAGAGATTGGCAGGATGGTATTCTCTCCAAGACAGTGAGAGGCGCTACAGAGCACGCTCACAGGAGCTGGATCATGTTAGATGGTCCCGTAGACGCTATTTGGATCGAAAATCTAAACACTGTCCTGGACGATAATAAGAAACTGTGTCTTATTTCCGGCGAAATAATTAAACTTACCTCTACGATGACGATGATGTTCGAGGTAGAGGACCTTTTGGAGGCATCGCCGGCAACAGTCTCTAGGTGCGGTATGGTGTACCTGAGCCCAGACTAGCTGGAGTGGAAGTGTCTAATTATGCCCTGGCTGCGCAGTTTACCACAAAGTCTCAAAGGAAATAAGCTAGACCACTACTACAAGGATCTTTTAAATTACTTCCTTCCACAGGTTATAGAGTTCTTATTCGGCAAGGATAAGTCACTTGAGGAGGAGATGCGTACCCAGTAACTCCAGTAGATAATCCCAGGTTCGAGAATTCAGCTCATAAAATCTTGTCTTAACATGTTTAAGTCACTTTTGATCACTACGCAGGAGCAGCTTTAGGAAACCAATTAGAACAACGAAGATGAGACTTTAGTTGAACCTCTTTCACAGTCACCCTACTATGATTTGGTAGAGCCAAGCAAACTAAACCACATCTTACAAGTTTTACTGCTTTCTTTAGTTTGGGGTTTTGGTGCTTGCTTGTCATCATAAGCTCGCAGACTCTACTCAAAGAAATTACATGAGTTGTTGGCCTAGATGCCACAGTCAGAATTGATTGTCAAGAAGAGGATTAATTGGGCAGTGTTACCCCAGTCACACAAAGACCTTTTTAGTCTAAATTACTGCAAGGCAGGTAAGTTGTGGGAGTGGCTTGAATGGGACCATAACCTTAGTTCTTACGATATGAAAGGCTATCTTAAATCTAATGACACATCGCTGGATGTTGTTAATGATGATCCTGACTAATCTAAATTTCAGGAGGTGGACGACAGCTATGAAATAGACTTTAACAGTATTTTGGTTGTCACTGCCGAAACCATGAAGCAGAAGTTTTACATCGAGACTATGATCAGACTTGGCAACTCAGTGCTGCTCTTGGGGGATACTGGAACGGGAAAGACCTAAATTGTTAAAAAACTCTTGCAATAGTTGGGGCAAGGCTGGGAAACAGGAGAGACTGTTCTTGCAGCGACCACAACAGCCTGGCAAGTTTAAAAGTATATCGAGACCTGTCTAGAGAAGCATAAAATGGGCGTTTATGGTCCAAAAAACCCCCAGAACTAACTTTTAATCTTTGTTGATGATCTAAATATGCCGTAGAAGGAGCGATACGGCGCCTAATCCTGTCTAGAACTCCTGAGGCAATTATTGGATATGAAAGGCTGCTTTAATAAGGCCAACGAGTGGTATAAAATTGAGTCACAACTATTCGTCAGTGCGATGCAGCAGCCAGGTGGCGGCCGCTCACTACCCTCTGCGAGACTTCTTAGGCATTTCAATATTTTCTATGTGCCTGAGTTTGATAGTCCCACATTAAATCGCATTTTCACCTTGGTCCTCGATTGGGGTCTAACTGCATATTGTGACGAATGGCGACAAAATATACAACTAATCACAACGGAGACCATCCAACTATTCAACCGTGTTTAGCAAAACCTTCTACCCTTGCCCAACAAGACTCACTACAGGTACAATCTGAGACAAGTCTCCGAAATGATTCAGGGCATGCTTGCAGTTCCAGACGACTAAGTTGCAAAGAGCACTGACAAACATGACTTACTTTCGAAGCTATGGGTACATGAAGCTATGCGAGTTTTCAGCGATAGGCTTATCAATAAGGAGGATTATGATCTTTTCATAAATAACTGTCTTTCGCAGGCGAAGTTTAAAGGCAATCCTAATGATTTGATCTTTTGCAACTTTTCAGATCCCAGCAGTTAAATATACTCGCTGGTTACTGATATGGAGTAAACAAAAAAATCACTTTTATAGCTTGTCGACCTCTACAATCAAGATAAGACGCAAAAGATTTAAATCTTCTTGTTTGACTACGTAATCTAGCACTTGGCCAGAGTATCACGCATTCTAAACAAGCCGGCGTAAGCGCACGGTTTACTTGTGGGTTTGGGCGAAAACGGCCGCAAGACAATCACAAAGCTGGCAGCATTTTTAAATGACTACACCTGTTACAGGATCGAGCCCTTTAAACAGTATGGTGTGCCAGAGTGGCAGGAGGATCTGAGAACATTGTATAAGGGGTTAGGCATCGATAATCGCAAGTAGATTTTCTTAATTGCAGATGATGATTTGCGTGGTGAATTCCAAGTGGAAGATATTCAAAATATCCTAAACGTTGGCGAAATAATTGGACTTTTCACTGATGAGGATATGGAAGAGATCAACTACGAGTTAGAAAAACAGCTTCGTGCCACAAAACAAAAAGGCAAACCATTCGAAATCTTCATGAAAAGGTGTAAACGCAATCTGCACCTAATTTTGGTGATGTCACCGGCTGGTAATGGACTTCAACTTATGTTTCGCAAATATCCGAGCCTCGTCAACTGCACATCGATCGACTGGTTTTTATCCTGGCCCTACGAAGCACTTAAAGCAATCGCCTAGGCACAGCTGAAAGACTTTTCACCCCTGATCCATGAAGTTTAGTCTAAAAGCGTTCATTCGTCTCCGATTTAGTCTTAAACGCCTAGTGTAGGACTGGAGCTGATTCAAGAAGAAGGCGATGACGATGAAAATAGACGTGAAATTCTGCTCAGTGAAGAGGACATTTCTGAGAGCTCGTCAATCGGTATTTCTATCGGTGAATTAGATGGTATGAGTGCAGTGGACCGAGTATCGTCAATATTCGCTTTGATGCACCAGTCACTAGCATAGTAGGCAGAGCTGTACTTCGTGGAGAGGGGTCGCCGTGTCTATGTAACAACGAGTGCCTTTATGAGGATTTTTAACACTTTTACCCGTTTGCTAAGCGATAAGATTGACCAGATTCAAAACGAGATGCTTAAGTTCAGCTAGGGCATTAAGAACCTAGAAATAGCCAAAGAGACAATCGATTAAATGTAGGAGAAGCTCGAAGCACTCAAACCTGTTCTTGACAAGAAATCACGCCAAGTCGAACAAATAATGTCTCACCTAAATTAAGAGTCAAAGGAGGTCTTGCGCCTAAAGGCTCAAGTTGATGCAGAGGCTGAGTAGGTGGAGATCAAGCGGCAAGCTGCCGAAGTGATGAAAAATGAGTGTCGCGAGCGATTACAAGAGGCCTAGCCACACTTCGAGAGAGCTGTCAAAGCTTTGAGGACGCTGACCACAAACGACTTTGTTATATTGAAGTCGCTGTAGAATCCACCTGATGGCGTTAAACTTGCTTTGGAGGCATGCTGTATAATGCTAGACATTGCACCAGACATCAACAAAGGACCCTAAGGCAAAATTGTTGATTATTGGGAAAAATCCAAAAAACTTATTAAAGATTATAAGAAGCTAATTTCGCGACTAGAAAATTACAACAAGGATAACATCCCTGAACAAATAATCAAGAAAATTCTGCCATACATTACCAATCCCCAATTCAATCCCGACATAATTAAGAATGCTTCAAACGCGGCTGAGGGCATTTGTAAGTGGTGCATCGCAATTTACAAGTATGACATCGTCTTCAAAGAGATCCAGCCAAAGCGTGAAGCACTTCAGGAAGCAACAAATAACCTGGCAATAGTCTAAGAGTAGCTCAGAGGGAAGTAGGAGGTACTCTTGGGCTTCATCAACAAAAATGAGCAGCTTCAGGCTGAGTATCAGAAACAGCTGGCCGAGAAGCAAGAGCTTATCAGTGAGCGGGATTAGGGACAAAAGAAGCTAAATAGAGCTGCGATACTGATGCAGTCAATCGGATCTGAGAAGGATAGATGGATCAATACAAGCCAGCGATTGCAAAGGGACAAGCACACTGTGCTAGGTGACATAATTATCGCAAGTGGCTTCATTATTTATTTGTCGGTTTTCGAAGGCAGCTACCGCTAAAGGATATGGCAACAAAAATGGTGTAAAATTTTGGATAGCTATGAAATTTATTTTTAGAGCCAACTATCAATAAGGTAATTGCTAACGACGGATGATCAAGTGCAGACTTAGATCTTGAAGGGCTTACCGAGCGACACTGTCAGCATTGACAATATGATAATAATGTAGTAGTCATCGCTGTACCCAATTTTCATCGACCCCTAGTAACTTGCATTCCGCTATTACAAACGACTGCTAACTTCAGAAAACGAAGAAGAACAGTTGCCTATCATTAAGCTGAACAAGCCTGGCGCCATGCATACTTTGCAGGCTTGCATTGAGTATGGCAAGAAGTGCATCATAATAAATTGTGGAGACTTCCAGCATGCAGCATTAAGAAGTATCTGCAGGCTGGAAGTGCTGGAGATAAACGGATTTGAGTACCTGAAATTTAACGATGAGTAAGTTGAGATTTCCAGGACATTCAAGCCATTCATGTTCACTCAGTTTGATAATCCGATGTTGTCGCCAGAGATTTAACAAGCAGCCTGTGTCCTGAATTTCTGCGTGACGAGTGAAGGACTCGAGGAACAACTACTTAGGACGATCTGCCAATTCGAATAGGCCAAAGAGGAGGTTGAAAGAGAAAAGCTCGCAAGGTAAAATCTTGAATACAACAGCTAAAGGCGAATGTATATGGACCAGATCCTTTAGATACTAAGAACAAGTAGCAGTGAGATTCTGGAGTCAGACAACTTCGTTAACACGATGGAAGAGTCACGCAAGATCACAAATGACATCGCTAATAAACTTTCTGTTGCGAAACATATCGAAGAGAGAATAGAGGCGAATTGCAAGATTTTGAGACCATTGGCTACGTAAGCTACAAAGCTATACTTTGTTGTGCAGAGTTTGGGATTGTTGGACCCGATGTACTAGTTCTCCATGGCTTGGTTCACTGGATTGTTCGCCACCATTTTCAGTGGTGATAAATAAACCTCGGATGAACTGGACAAAAAAAAGCCGAAGTAAGAGCAGAAAGTAGCTAAAGAAATCAGATAAATCCGCGTTAATCATCTAAAACGCAAATTCAGTGAGCTTTTGTACCGAAAAGTTCAAATGAGTTTATTTGAGCCCCACAAATTACTTTTCGCATTCTACATCTCCATAAAGCTTAATGAGCCCTCGCCAGTTACCGATTCAGATTTTTCTGCAAAATTAAAGCAGCTAGACTTTCTGATGCAAAAAGGCAAGCAGAAATCGTTTATAACTTCACAAAAACGCGAGTCTGTTAAAGATAGTGCTGGGATCAAACCTCGTAAATTGTCAGTTAAAGTTGACTCAAGAGCTGGCTCACGAGTATCGTACTCTAGTGGTGAAAATCTATTGCAAGCACAGGCAAATTTAATTGCAAATTAGCGAGAGGAGGACCGAGTCAAGATAGACTCTGAATTGTTAAAGTACGTTTTGACGGGGCTGCCTCCCAAGGAGCTGCAGCCGTACTCGGACCTTGATAACCCAAGCGCCCTGATCTCCACAGAGATGTGGGCCTAACTCCAGTAGTTGACAGCATTCGAGTAATTTGAAAGTCTTTAGGAGGATATAACTAGTAACTTGGAGGCATGGGAACGTTTCATTAGAATGTAAAACTTGGAATTACTGCCCGAGCCTTACTTATCCTAATTGCCTCACTTCGCCTTCATACCGCTGATTCGGATCGTGAAGCCAGAGCTGACGATGTAGTCGATCAAGCGATACATTAGGCGCGCTTTGGGACAGAGTTTTGTGACTCCCCAGATAACTTTGTTGCGGGAGATTTATGACTAAACGAATTTTGAGACGCCCATTCTCGTAATTTTAACACCGGGTAATGACCCTATGGTAGAGATACGAAAGTTGGCTGAGGAACAAAAAAGAATACCATTACCAGTTTCTCTAGGCAAAGGTTAAAGTGAAAAAGCAAAATATCATTTAAATGAAATGAGAAAGGCTGGTGGATGGATCGTCCTTTAAAACTGTCACTTAAGTAGCTCATTCCTGCCCGAATTAGAGTAAATTATAGAGAATTTAGCGGATAACAACAGCTCTGAAACAAGTAAAAAAGGTTATGAGCCGACACACATTGACTTCAGAATAATTCTAACCTCTGCGAGCATGCAGAACTTCCCACTAACCATTTTGCAAAAATCGATCAAGATGACAAGTGAACCGCCAAAGGGCATAAAGACGAGCCTAATCCGAACATACCAATCAATCCTTACTAACAAGTAAAACCTTGAATTCTATGAGTCGTGCAGGACACAAGAGTACTGGTAGCCACTCTTTTTCGCACTGAGTTTCTTCCATGCGATCGTTAGGGAACGGAGACGATACGGCTAGCTTGGCTGGAATTAGCCAACTTATGACTTTAATGAGTCTGATTTCAGAATATCCTAGCGCTAGCTGCAAAATATGGTCCAAACTCATGGTGATGTGCCCTATGAGGCTCTGAGATACCTTTGTGGCGAATGCAACTATGGTGGCCGTGTCACTGACGACTGTGATAGAAGGACGCTCACGACTCTAATTAAAGACTTCTACAACCCAAGTATATTCGAAGGTGAACGTCACTATCTTAGCGACCGCGACGAATTAAAGCACTATTCAATCGTTAAACTTGAACGGGCTAAAGACTACTTAGACTTCTGTTAGCAGTTGCCTGATGTCGATGAGGAGTCACCATATTTGGTCGGCCTGCACCAGAATGCCGTCATAATTCAATCAAAGGCAGAGGCTCTGTCGATATTTACAGGAGTGCTTTCCCTGTAAAACAGCGAGCTTAAAACAAACAAAAATTCATTATAGCTTAGGCAGTTAACCAGTGAGATTCAGTCACATCTTAGACCACAGTTCAGAGAAAAAGAAGTCAAGCGCAAGTATCCTTTCTCCTATAGTGAATCGATGAATGGGGTTCTGTTGTAGGAGCTCGCACGATACAACAAATTGACCAGAGTCATCCAGAACTCACTTGATTAGCTGTAGCTGACGATCGAGGGGAAAGCATTGTTGACCTAAGAGATTGAGAATTTATAATTTGCCATCATGAATAATTAGGTGCCTTCGATGTGGCTACGGAAGTCATATCCAACCCAAAAACCTTTGCTGCCCTACATCTTAGACTTAGGCAAAAGACTTGAGATGTTTGACCGATGGATTAGTGAGGGTATTCCCGAGGTGATCTGGATATCGGGCTTCTATTTTACACATAGTTTTATAGCTGGCATAAAACAAAACTTTGCTAGGACGAACAAATACCCATATGATCGAGTAGACCTGGTGTTTGAGGTACTAAAAATTACTCAATCAGTGCAAGGAACAGTCATAACGGGATTATTCTTGGAAGGGGCCAGCTGGGATAACATCGGCTAGGGTCTTTGTGAATCAGTCTTAAAGGTAATCCATGTCCCGATGCCGCACATAAATCTTGTCCCGGTTTTAGATAAGCCCCCGATCACAAACGACTACTATGAGTGTCCAACCTTCGTGACGAGTAAGAGAGCCGGTACATTAAGCACAACAGGCCACTCGACAAATTTCATTATGAACCTGGAATTAAAGTGTAACCCGGAGGGTAAGCCCGATGCTACACCTGAACATTGGATAAAACGCAGTGTTGCCCTTCTAAGCTAGCTGGACAGTTGAAATTCTATCATTAATGTTCGACCACATATTAAATTAAAAATAAAAAATGTTTGATAAAATATTTGGGGTTTTGGGGTTTTGGGGTTTTGGG
>Ga0194118_10005110_pt1 | contig 13889 bp, 15 predicted proteins | sample TA2MahsurfametaG_2_FD_148662 | JGI IMG/M metagenome (GOLD analysis project Ga0194118, IMG submission 148662) | Freshwater microbial communities from Lake Tanganyika, Tanzania - TA2015013 Mahale N5 surface | ecosystem: Environmental > Aquatic > Freshwater > Lake | place: Tanzania: Lake...
GTAGCCGGTGTTCTCGCACGTGCCGACGTCGAAGAGGAACATTGGTTGACTGCCGGCATCGCGCCGCAACTTCATGTGCTCGTGACTGGCAATGACATCTATGCACCGGTACGCCTGAACGACGCCGACACCGTGGCGCGTTTTGCCGCCCCAGAAAAGGTTCTGGCATCAGGCGTGCTCTGGGAAGAGAACCGCCGACAACTGGCGTTCAAACCGTTCGTCGTCAGCAAAAGATCGGGGCGGGGCGTCGTGATCGGCTTTGCTGCTGACCCCAACTTTCGCGCGCACATGGCGGGCCTCAACCTCATCTTCCTGAACGCCGTCTTCCGCGGCGCTGCCGTCACCTATGATGCGAATACGCGGCGGTGATCATCAAAAATCGAAAAAGGTCCGGATTTTTTCGGCCATAAGTTCTGGAATGACTTCGAAAAGCCCGAACCCGAAGTCAGGCATGTCGATCTGCGGAGCACCCTTCAGCGCCGGTAGCGCACGCAAGCTGATGTCCCACAGATCGTCGCGCGGGCGGATGAAGAGGATGGGTGCGCGCACGCCCTGCAGGGCAGCCAGCGTGTCGTAGTGGATCGCCGCAAAGGCGCCCCACCATGCCGTCTGCCCTGCCCCCAGCTTTTCGTTGAAGGTCCGGACTACCGAGTCCTCGCTCTGCCCGGGACCGCGCCACTGCATAGAGCGGCTCCACTCCGCGATTAGATGGGAGCCATCCTCGGCGCGCGGCGTCGGCCAAGGAATGGCACGAAAGCGCGCCTGCTCGGTCTCGTTGAACACGGGGATCCCGACCAGCACCAAGGCGCTGACAAGATCGGGATGCGCTTTGGCAAGTTCGATGGCGATGGCGGCACCGGTGTGATAACCCACGATCTGCACTTTCGAAAAACCCAGGGTTGTCACGAGCTCAGCCATCACCGTTGCATAGAAGGCGATATCGGGCTGCTCAGAGGGTACGTCGGAGTCGCCGAATCCTGGCGTATCCGGCGCGATAACCACGCGGTCGGCACCAAGCTCCGCCATGAACTCGACGAAAACCTGCGACGAATTCGGGCTTTGGTGCAGGAGCAGCACCGGCGGCTTTGTTTCACTGGTTGGCGCACGGGGCTCGGCGCGTCGCAAGTGCAGTTGTCCGTAACCGACCCGCACGAACTGTCGCTCGACACTCGTCGGGCGTCCCGAGAAGCGCCGCCGATCTGTAGGGTTAGCCATTTAGTAACGCTTGTGACACACCGCGACGAGTGCGGGCTGTCAGCTGACGCCAACGGAGACGGAATCGTCGGCGATCTGCACGACCTGTTTGCCAGTGTTTGCACTAGCGAATAGACGCTGCAACGCCGCTGGCATGCTTTCGAGACCCTGGATCCGGTCCTCGCGAGGCGCGAGACGACCATCCCTGATCCATCGCGCAAGCCTTGCTTCCGCCTCGGCGAAGCGCGACGCATAGGAGTAGATGTGAAAGCCGTGCATCCTCACATTCCGGTAGACGATGTTGAAGTAATTGGCGGGACCTTTCTTTGAATCGTTTGCAAGGTACTGGCTAATGCTACCGCAAATCGCGATTCGGCCTTCATGTGTCATGTTGTCGATGGCGGCCTCGAGTATCTCACCGCCGACATTATCGAAATAAACATTCAACCCATCGGGAGCCAGTGTCGCGATCCGGCTACGCACGTTTTCGCTGTTGTAGTTGATCGCCGCACGGTAGCGGAGACTCTCCACTGCAATGCTGCACTTGGCGTCGGAGCCAGCGATCCCCAGAGGGTCCGCACCTGCGATACGCGCGAGTTGCCCTACCACCGAACCTACGCCGCCGACCGCACCCGATACGAGGACGGTGTCCCCCGCCCGCACACGAGCGACATCAAATAATCCGAAGTAGGCCGTGAATCCCGTCAAGCCGAGAACACCGAGCCCGTTCGATATGGCTCCCGCCCAGTCGCGCATCTTGAAAACGAGACCTTTGCCATCGGAAATCGCGAACTTCTGCCAACCGAACGGCCCATGGACGACGTCGCCGACGGCGAAACCAGCATGTCGCGAAGCAACCACGAGACCGACGCCGCGGCCGCGCATCGTCTCGCCGATCGCTACCGGTTTCTCGATGACGCCACCGTCGAGCACGTACTGAGCCATCACCGGTGCCAGCGACAGGTAAATGACCTGCACCAGGAATTGACCGTCACCCATGCTCGGTACCGGCACTTCTTCCAGCCGGAAGTCGCTCTCTGCGACGAGCCCAACTGGCCTTCTCGCCAAAACCCATCTTGCGTTCATGGAGTAAGTCTGCGTGAGGCCGCCCATGAGTTTTACGCATATCTGGTAGTACTGGTCCGACCAAGCCGAAGACCGTGCGGACGCATATCGTGGATGACGCATGCGGCCCTTCCGCCGCCGAGGAGTCAAAATGACGCAGTCATCATCCGTTCTGGCGCTGGCAGTGATAGCTCTATCAGCACCCTCTCTCGCCCAGCAGCAAAGCCAAGGCGAATCGCCGGAAGCGAAGCTCGAGGAGATCGTGGTCACCGCACGGTTGCGGGCGGAGCGACTGCAGGATGTGCCCGCCTCGATCGCCGCATTCGACGAAACCACGATCGAGCGAGCACAGTTGAACACACTCGACAAGCTCTCTTTCCAGGTTCCCTCACTCGCAGCGAGTGACCCGTTCGGGCGTAACAACCTCTCGATCGCAATGCGCGGCGTGGGTCTTGCGGGTATCGGCGATGAGTTGCCGGTCGGTCTCTTCGTGGATGGCGTCTATGTCGCCGGACGTTCAAGCGGCAACTTGCTGATCACGGATGTCGAACGCATCGAGGTCGCCCGCGGACCGCAGAGTGCGCTCTATGGTCGCAATACGTTCGCCGGTGCGGTGAATTTCGTCACCCGCAAACCCTCGGACGAACTACGTGGATTCTTCGAGGGCTCTGCGGGCACCAAGGATCGATATGAGGTCCGTGGCGATTTATCCGGTCCGCTGATCGAGAATCGGCTGTACGCACAGATCGGTGGCGTGTGGCGTGACTGGGGTGGTTACTTTGACAACGTCGCCCTCGGCGGCGACTTGAACCGCCAGCGCACCCGCGCCCTCAGCAGCAAACTGCGCTTCACGCCCACCGACAATCTCGAGGCCCTGCTCACGGTCGCCTACTCCGAGGACGACGACACGCAGCCTGCTGCGTTCCTCGCGCCCGCCAATATCGGGCTCAACGTGTCGAACGGTGGTTCGCTCGGCTTCTTCAAAGGCACAGCGCCCGAAAAGCCCGTCGGTGGCGCAGCATGCTGCGTCGCCTCGAATGATGTCGGTGGCTTCCAGCGCGACGGCACGCGGGCAGCCCTCACCATCGACTATCGGCTGAACGACTCGCTGGCGCTGAAGTCGATTTCAGCGTGGTCGACCCAGGATCAGGTGTATGACCAGGACGTCGATTACCTCACCGACAAGTTGTTCGTCTTTGGTAACGTCATCGAGCGCGATGATCTCAGTCAGGAACTTCGCATCCAATACGACGGCGACAGCCTGCGCGCGTTGGCGGGTGTCTTCTACTACGAGTTCGACAACACCTTCACCGACCGCGGTGCGGGGCAGTTCTTCCTGCCGCCTGCGGCCCGCCAGCCGGTTCTTGCGCGGAATCAAAACTCGTTCCGCTCACGAACCAAGACCGAAGCCTATGCGCTCTTCGGTTCGATCGGCATGGATCTTGCGCAGAACGTCGAACTGACGGCCGACATTCGCTGGGGGAGCGAGAAAAAAACCTTCGATTACATCCGACAGATTCAGACCGGAAGGCCCGATGCCCGCCGCTCGAAGACCTGGGACTCCTGGACGCCACGACTGACCTTGGACTGGAAGCCTGAAGTCGACTCGCTTTATTACATTTCCGCGGCTCGGGGCTTCAAGACCGGCGGCTTCAATGATCAGATCAACGTCTTCGAAAGCGAGCGCACCTACGATCCGGAGTCGAACTGGACCTACGAACTCGGTACCAAGCACACCTTTCTCGACGACCGGTTGCAGGCCAACCTGACGCTCTTCTACATTGACTGGACCGACCAGCAAGTTGTGACGGCATCGGCCGCCGGTGCCGCCAACAACACCTACGTCGCCAACGCGGCGGAGTCGACATCGAAGGGCTTTGAGCTCGACTTGACCGCCACGCCGATGGATGGACTTCGGCTCAACGCGGCGCTCTCTTTGGCCGATGCCAAGTTCGACGATTTCATCGACCCGGCGCTTGCCGGACCGGACTTCAACCTGCCGGCGGCCAATCGACCGATCGTCGCCCTGCCCGGGCTCCAGCTCGCGAGACTGCCGAACGGTATCTTTGGCGCGGACGTCTCGGGCAACCGCATCCCGCGTACCTCCAAGTGGCAGTGGGCGCTGTCCAGCGAGTACAGCCGGCCGATCAGCTGGTTGGCAAACGCCGAGGGCTTCGTCCGTGCGGACTACACCTACCGCTCGACGCAGTATGCAGAGACCTCCAACCTCGCCGGCACAGGCAACCAGGAGAAAGTGAACCTGCGGCTCGGCGTGGAGACCTCGAGCTATTCGGTTAGTCTGTGGGTCGACAACCTGCTCGACGATCGCACCTCACCCGTGATCATCCGCCTGAGCGATTTCGGCAGCTTCTTCACCCCGCCCGTCGGCGTACTCAAGCGCGGCTTTCAGGTCACGCCCGCCGACGGCCGGACCTTCGGCGTCACGCTGCGCGTGAAGTTTGGAGCGGATCATTGAGGGTATTTTTAGTCGCTCTCCTGTTATCGCTGGTCGCCGCTCCGCTCTCCGCAGCGGCGACCGGCTGGCAGGAGGTCGTGCTGTCCGTCAGCGATCTGAATCGCACTGATGCATTTCTCAGGCGTGTCGGCGGCTGGGTTCGGGTCGAGTCGGGTCGACTCGATCCGGCCGAACTCGCACTCTGGGGTATCCCAAACGGCGTCACCGCCCGTTACGTCCTGCTGCGCGCCGCCGGCGAGTCCGCTGGCCTCGTGCGGGTGATCGAGTTCAGCGATGCACCACGCTTGCAACCATTGCGGGATGCCGCTCGCGTCTGGGAGTCGGGCGGAATCAGCGGTATCAACGTACGCATCCAATCCATCGAAGCAGCCCTGCCGGAGTTTCGGCGCGCCGGATGGCAAGGTCACAGTCAGCCGGTGAAGTTCTCGCTGCAGGAGTTCACCGTAGTCGAAATGATGCTGACGCAGAGCGACGGCATCACGCTCACTCCCATCGAGCGCGTCTCGCCACCGCTGACCGGATGGAACCTTGGGAGCGGCTTTTCACGTCCCTTCAACGCGTTTGAAGTGGCCGCCGACTTTGACCGGTCGATGCGTTTTTATGAGGGTGGTCTCGGTCTGCGCACGGTGCGCGACGAGTCCGCCCCGCTGGGTCCTGCAGGTCCTAATATCTTTGGTCTGCCTCACAACTTGCCGCCACGTGTCGATCGCCGACTGCGCTGGCTACACCCGGATGGCCCGGGCGCCCGCGACGGTACGATCGCCGTCATGTCGTTCAAGGGGATATCCGGTGCGGTACACACGCGGGTGCCGACTGCACACGCGCTCGGCATCATCAGCCTGCGCATGCCCGTCGACGACGCGGTCGCGGTAGCCGCGCGGCTGCAGACGATGGGCTACGCCACGGCGAGCGCGCCGCGTGTCCTGCGCATCCGCCCCTACGGTACGGTTTGCGCGTTCTCGGTCGCCTCGCCGGATGGCGCATGGTGGGATATCTTCTCCGCAAGTGGCCAAAGCACGAAAACCGCCTGTCGAGCTCCGTGAGTTGGAGCAATTCCTGGCCGTTGCGGAGGCGCAGAGCCTGTCGCGTGCGGCGCTCTCGCTTGGCTTGACGCAGTCCGGGCTCAGCCGGCAGATCGCCTCTCTCGAGTCGCGCTTGAACGTGCGACTGTTCGAGCGCACCGGCCGTGGCGTCGTGCTCACGCAGGCGGGGCGCGAGTTGCTCCCCTATGCGCAATCGATCCTCAAGCAGGCTCGAGAGGCGGAATCGAGACTCGCGGACATGCGTCGGATGCCATCCGGCCGCGTAGTCATCGGCGTCACGCCGACCGTCGCGCAGATGGTGACCGCACCGCTCATCGCAGCATCGCGTGAGCGGTATGCGGGTATCAGTCTCCTCGTGATGGAGTCCTCCGCCGCCGTCATCGGCGAGTGGCTCGCGGAGGGACGCGCCGATCTTGGCGTCTGCTACGCACCGCCCGAGCAGTTCGGCGCAGCGCTCGATGGCGAGAAACTGCTCGACGATACGCTGGGGCTGGTCAGCCGCGTTGCCGCCCTCTCCTCATCGAGCGGCAGCGCGCCGATCTCGCTGCGTGAAGCGGCGCGGCTGCCACTGATCCTGCCGAGCGGTTCGAATGGCATGCGCAAGCGACTCGATGCAGAAGCGGAAGCTTCGGGAATTCGTCTCAATGTCGTGATGGAAGTCGACTCACCGGCGGCGATTTACGCCGCGGTCTCCTCGGGTGTCGGACATACCGTTCTGCCCTGCCTCTCCGCACGGGCGGAGGCCGAGCTGCGTCGGCTCACGGTGCGCCCGCTCGCAAACCCCGCCTTCTCCGCGTGGCTCAGCCTTTACGTGGCCCGCACACGCCGCACCTCAAGCGCAGTCCGCGCGATCACCGATCTTGTCCGCTCGCGCGCCCGTGAGCTCGAACGGTAATCCCCCCATTTTTGGTGGTGTCGGGGATTTCAAAGAACGCCAGCACCCTTCCGTCGCCGCGCATGACTGCACTTTAGGCATTGCGCGCCTGAGCCTTCGTGTCTACAATGTAGACACTATTAAGGAAGTTGAACCCATGAAAGCCGTCATTCGAAAATGGGGTAACAGCCCAGCCCTGCGCCTGCCCACGGCGGTCCTGAAAGAGGCTGGGTATCAACTCGAGCAGAGGGTGGATCTAGTGGTCTCGCGAGGTCGGATCATCATCCAACCCTCCAAGAAGATTGAGTACGACCTAGACGCTCTGGTGAACGGTATCCATGCAGGCAATACCCATGATGAGGTCAACTTCGGACGACCCGTTGGTAACGAGGCACTTTGATGCCACCGCGTGCCTATGTGCCTGATACCGGCGACGTCGTGTGGCTGCAATTTGATCCGCAGGCCGGGCATGAACAGGCGGGACATCGTCCTGCCCTGGTGATCAGTCCGGCCAACTACAACGGCAAAACCAGCGTGATGGTCTGTTGCCCGTTGTCCACCAAGATCAAAGGGCATCCATTCGAGGTCGTCACCGAGGTCGACGGCATGGAGTGCGCGGTCCTTTCGGATCAAGTGAAGTCTCTCGATTGGAAAGTCCGACGCGCCAAGCGAAAGGCCGCAGTCAGCGCTGAAACCATGCTGCACGTCAAAGCAAAGATTAAGGCACTTCTGCAGATTACGTGACGAACTGGCCGCTTGGCCATCCATGGCCCCCGCCCCTCGCGCTCGCTCGGGGCGCGCTGCGCGCGTCCGATCCGGCTGTCCTGCCGAATCGTTGACGGTGAGTTCGTCCACGCACCCTGCTCCGGTCAAGAAGCATCGATTTTTTGGGAAGGCTGGGGATTCGAACTGCACTCCCCTCTATGGGTCGGGCGCATAGGAAATTCAAACGCCCCCCAAAGCCCGAAGACCAGACCGCGGCCAGCCAGGACGGGACGTCTGCGGCAGTGAGATTGTGGCTGCGGCGCCCATTCGGACCGCCACGCCCACTGGGCGCGCAGCATCGTCCGACCGCAGGCAACGCTGAGGTCTGCGGAAGCGGTGTCGATCAAGGCCGGCACGGGCCAGACGGTGTTCAGGCGGGGCGACTTCAGTCCTGCACCACCTCGCGCTACCGACCCCGAGGCGGTGGCTGCGGGTCCAGCCCCAGGTGGGTGAGGATCTTCTCGATCACCGGCCTCGATAGCGCCACCGGCACGATACGTCAGCACCCGCATGTCGGGATAGAGGGCAGCACTTGGCGCCCCGGGGCAACGCAGCATGAAGTCGCGGGCCCTGTGGCAGCGGCTGAACCTAGCTACACTGCGCCGATCGAGTCGAGGCCGGAAGCCATGCGCCGCGTCCACCGTTTTTTTCTTGTTGGCGTTGCCGTGATCCTGCTGGTTGGACTCGGCGGGTCCCTGTTCGTGCGCCAGCAGTTCGAAGCGCCTCCCAACCGGCTGAGTCTTGATCGCGCCGAGGGCACGATCCCGTTCGAGTGGACGGAGGACGACTACGGCGGCGTGCGCATTGTCGAAGAAGGAAAACGGCGCCACGTCGGAAACGTGACCGTCACCTCGGGCGATCTGATTGTCGGTTTCGCCTCGGCCCGCTTGGTCAAGACGGACTCGGCGGCCATCGATTGGGAAAAGGACGATGCCCCGCTGATCGGCACCCTGGGCTCGAACCTGCTGGAGGGCCGCGTCCTGATGATCGACTGTCCCGGCCGTTCGATCCGCGTGCTGCGCGAGGTCCCCGCCGCCGTAGCGCACCGCTCGTCGTCGACGTTCGCTACGCGCAGCGCCGCATCCTGCTCGCCGCCGCGTTCGTAGGCGACGACACGCAGCTCATATTCAATACCGGCTCGAGCGCCTTCCCGTTGCTGACCGATGAGGCCAGTTGGCTGCGCCTGTCCGGCGGCAGGAACCGGCGCACGTTCGGCGTGAACTCCTGGGGCAAGACCCTGACCGCGCATGTCGCGGACACGCCGGCGCAGATCACGCTGGGCGGACAGGTTTTGCCGCTGCGGCAGGTCTGCTACATCGAGGGCGCCAGTGCGATGCAGAACCTGCTGATGCGTTTTTCGGGCATGGGCGGGATGACCGGCAACGAGCTGTTCCTCGACAAGCTGCTCATCCTCGATGCCCGCGAGAGCCGCTACTGGTTGCTGGACCGGTCGCCGGATCGGGCGCCCAGCTGAGTTGCGGCATCTTTACTCGGGATCCATGAAGCCGCCGGCGCGATAAGTCAGCACCAGCGTGTCGCGATGGGCCACCGGCGCGGTGCCAACGATGGGCGTGGTCTCGTGCATCACACGGCGATCTCGGGCGCACACGCGCTTCTGACCAACATCGTGCTGGCCTGGAACACGAATCGCATGGACACCGTGGCGGCGCGGCCAAGCCTGGACGCTGAGGCCCGCGGCCACGTCCCGAAGGCCAGAGTCTAGGCGATGGGACGGTCAGCTGACCTTCAGCGGCGAACGATCACAGGCAGCCAACGACCCACAACTGAACTTCGACCCGCCTGACCCGCGGCCCCTAAGCGGCTTCTTCGGGGGAGGTTGTCAATCGCTGGCCGCACTGTCTGCCACGCGCACCATTGCGACTTGAGTTCGGCATCGGGCTGGGAATCTGATCTTTGACTTACAAGGTAAGCTGCGCTATTATGGCGCACTGTCCTGGCTGGTGAATCATCATGTCGACGCTGCTAGTCTCCTCCAAAGGTCAAATCGTTTTGCCCGCCGCATTGCGGCGCCGGCTCGGTTTGGGCGCAGGCGCCAGGATCGAAGTGGTCGAGGAGTCGGACGGATTGAAGTTGCGCGTCGTGCGGGCGGTCGCCACGGCCGACATGACCGAGCTGGCAGGCATGGTCAAGGCGCCGGCGCGTGGCGTTCCCCGCCGATTGGAAGACTTCGATCCGGCTTCGCTGCTCGCCCGTTCGCGGCGTGGCAAGCCATGAGGGCCCTGGATACGAATGTCTTGGCGAGGTTCTTCGTCGATGATGCCGACGATGCACAGGCCGCCAAGCAGCGGCCTTCCGCTGTCGCTGCGCTTTCCGAACGGTCCTTCGTCTCGGTGACCGTGCTGCTGGAACTAGAGTGGGTCATGCGCGGGTTCTATGGGTTGTCCACGCGAGACGTTTCCCGCGTCTTGCGGGCGCTCTCGAGCATCGAGCACATCACGCTCGAAGACCGCGACGCGGTACTGGTGGCGCTCGATGCGTTCGACAGAGGTCTTGACTTTTCTGATGCGCTGCACCTGGCGCGCAGTTCGCGTGCGTCCGGATTCGCGACTTTCGACCAACGACTGGCGAAGCGCGCAAAGGGTCTCAGGCTGGTGACGCCTGTGGAACTTCTGGCCTGACGCCGTCACGGCACCCGGGAGCGCCAGGGGTCGAAGTTCCGCGGCGAATTGCCGATCAGGAGAGCGTCAGGGGTCGTTCGCGCGACAGTCTCATCAAGCCATGAACAGGCGAGATGCCAGGAAGCTGCCGATCGGAAGCGCGGGCCTAACTCGATGGAAGACTCGCCAGCACTGGAGCGAACCTGACTCGCTCTCCGTACCGACCCCTGAAAAGTCAGGAGGTCCTGAGACAAAGCCCCGCGTGGTGCGGGGCTCCGGGCGCCCTCGAAGCTCGCTCAGCAGGTTCGAAGGTCTTGTTCTGGCGGAGAAGGTGAGATTGACTCGCGCCATCCATGGCCCTCGCCCCTCGAGCTCGCTCGGGTCCACGGAACCCCTGACTTTGGACAGGCTTCAGGATTCGAACAAAAACTCGCTCAGTCAGGCTCGGGACCGGAAAGCAACAAGATCTTTTTTGTGGTTTGTGGCGCTACGCGCTACAGTCCGTCGGTGATCAAGTCGTTCAGACACAAGGGCGTCGAGCGCTTCTTCCGAACCGGCAGTAAAGCCGGTATTCAAGCCGCACATGCCTCCCGGCTCGGACGGCAACTCGCCTTTTTGAGTAGCGCAAAAGCGCCTGCGGATATGAACGTTCCAGGTTGGAATCTGCATCCCCTCAAAGGGAAGCTTGAAAATCACTGGAGCATCAGTGTCAGTGGCAATTGGCGGCTGACATTCATGTTCGAGAACGGCGATGCCGTACTGGTCGACTATCAGGACTACCACTGAGGTTTTTTTTATGAACGCAATGCACAATCCCCCTCACCCAGGTCTCACGCTTCGGGATGACGTACTGCCCGCCCTTGGGCTACAGGTCGGTGAAGCGGCGGCTCAACTCGGCGTCGACCGTACAACGCTCTCGAAGGTACTCAACGGTCGTGGCGCAATCAGCCCAGCAATGGCGCTACGCATCGAACGCTGGCTCGGGCGCGATCGCGGCGGTGCCGCCGAGGTGTGGCTTGCGCAGCAGACCGCCTATGATCTTTGGCAAGCCAGATTGGCGCTGAAAAAGTCCAAGACTTTGCAGGGTGTGAAATCGGCCGCAAAGCGCGCCGCGTGACGCACCCGCTCAGATGGTAAGAATGACTCGGCGAGTTAGCCCTCGAACTCTGCTCACACCAATGAAATAAAAAAACGCTCTGGCAGTCTCGAGATACGAGAGCAACAAGCCTTGCAGTTACGCACCGAGCAATCGTGAAGGCATCGCCTCGCGCACAGGAGCCTTGCCGAGCCGGTGCATTAATTAATAAAGGATGTTGTGATATCATTTAATTATCGGGACGCTAAGGCAAGGATCCTTTACCAACTATGGCCAAGAACTCCTACTCGTCCCGACTCGGACGCAAAGTCACCATTGCCAGCGCTGGCGAGGCAACGACCGCCTTCGTGCCCCCGCCCTTGCCGCCGACCCCGAGCGTTGAGCTGCCGCGTCTCTATCGACAACTGGAGAACGCGAATCGAGCACTCGGTCGACTCGACGGCGTCACCTCGATCCTGCCGGACACCCCCTTGTTCCTATACATGTACGTGCGAAAGGAAGCCCTGCTGTCGTCACAAATCGAGGGCACGCAGTCCTCGCTTTCCGATCTGTTGCTCTTTGAAAACGAGGAAGCCCCCGGTGTACCGATCGATGACGTTCAGGAAGTCTCGAGTTACGTCGCTGCCATGGAGCACGGCCTTGAACGCATTCGCGCGGACTTCCCCATCTCGCTGCGACTGATTCGCGAGCTACACGACATTCTGCTGTCAAAGGGCCGCGGGAGCTCCAAGCGGCCCGGTGAGTTTCGGCGAACGCAGAACTGGATTGGCGGTACACGCCCAGGAAATGCTCTATTCGTTCCGCCCCCGCCAGAGCGCGTGCTGGAGTTGATGTCGGACCTAGAATCCTTCATCCATGACGAAAATATTGAGATTCCATCGCTCATCAAGGCGGGCTTGGTTCATGTGCAATTCGAAACCATTCACCCGTTCCTCGACGGAAACGGAAGACTCGGGCGGCTGCTGATCACCTTCTTCCTTTGCGCACAGGGGATCCTGAAAGAGCCGATTCTGTATCTCAGCCTCTATTTTAAAAGTCACCGGTTTCGATACTACGAACTCCTACAGGGCGTTCGAGAGCGCGGCGACTGGGAAGCCTGGCTTGAGTTTTTTCTGGATGGGATCACCGAGACATCCTTGCAAGCGGCCGATGCTGCGCGCGAAATTCTGAACTTGTTCGAGACTAATCGAATTCATATCGAGCAATTAGGACGCCCAGCGGCCTCAGCACTTCGTGTCCACCAGCTTCTGCAGCAGAAACCGATCATCAATATTCAAGGTGCTGCGAAAAAGCTCGGCATCTCAGTACCGACGATCACCAAGTCCGTGCAGCATCTCGAAGACCTCGGAATCGTGCGCGAAATTACCGGCAAGCAGCGTGGTCGCGCCTTCGCTTACAGCGGCTACCTTGAGATCTTGAGTCGCGGAACGGAGCCGCTTCGCTAGCGATGGGGGAGAAGATAATGAGCGCGATGAACTGGCGGGCAAACAACACCTACATCACTAACCGGCTCACGTCGGACGCGCCTCGGTTTTGAACACCGTTAGGGATTCGAACGTCATGCCGCGGTCAAGGATACTTTGATACCGAGACTCTGCAGGACCTTCAAAACAGTGTCGTAGCGCGGCTTAGCGCCTGGCGTCAGCGCCTTGTAGAGACTTTCTCGACCGAGCCCAGCCCCTTCGGCGATAACGCCCATTCCGCGTGCCTTCGCAACTTGCCCGATGGCTGTCAGGAAAACGTCGGGGTTCGGGTCCTCGAGTGCTGCGGTCAGATACTCTGCAACGACCTCGTCATCGTCGAGGAACGCGCTGGTATCGAATCGTTTAGTTTTTTGTTTGGCCATAATTTTTATCCTCCAAGATCTCTCAGGATTCGTCGCGCTCTTTCGATATCCCGCGATTGGGTCGATTTATCACCGCCGCAGAGCAAAAACAGCAACACCTTCCCACGCTGTACGAAATAAACGCGATAGCCGGCCCCAAAATGAATCCGCATCTCGCGGATTCCAGCTCCAACCGTCTAAACGTCGCCAAGGTTTCCAAGCTGAGCGGAGTCGAGACGAGCAAGAATTCGAGCGCGAGCTTTTCGGTCCTCCAAACCACGCAGCCAATCATCGAAGACGTCTGTGGATTGCAGCTCGTACACGTGATAGATGTATCCGATCGGATACGTTTGCGTCAACTGGCCGACACCTCAAAATTGTCGGAGAGGCTGAGATTGACTCGGGCCATCCATGGCCCTCGCCCCTCGCGCGCGCTCGGGGCGCGCTGCGCGCGTCTGATCCGGCTCTCCTGCCGGATCGTCGAACTCGGTGAGTTCGTCCACAGACCCTGCTCACACCAATGAAATAAAAAAGGGAGCACGGGGCTCCCTTTTTTATTTCATTTGGCGGCCCAGAAGCGATTGTTTAACTAACTCGCTCAGTTTTCGACCCCCCTATTTTTGGTGGGGTTGGGGATTCGAACCCATCAATCGCCAGGGTTCGCTCCTGATCCCATTGGTACGGCGGCCATAACCCTATGCGCCCGGCCCAAAGATGACCCAGACTGACGTGTCAGGGGTGTGGTTCTCGAATCGATGCGCCTCTCCCTTGGCAGCAAAGAGCAAGCCGCCAGGCGAAAACTTCACGCGCTCTCCCTCGCGAACAAAATCACCCTGACGTGAAACAACGACATAGACCTCGTCTCGGTCATGGGGTGTTTGCGGGTCCAGGCCAGGGGGTCGATACCAACGCACTTCCAACCCGGGCGTATTC
>Ga0194118_10005115_pt1 | contig 13882 bp, 8 predicted proteins | sample TA2MahsurfametaG_2_FD_148662 | JGI IMG/M metagenome (GOLD analysis project Ga0194118, IMG submission 148662) | Freshwater microbial communities from Lake Tanganyika, Tanzania - TA2015013 Mahale N5 surface | ecosystem: Environmental > Aquatic > Freshwater > Lake | place: Tanzania: Lake Tanganyika...
AAGATTAACAGGGGAAATCAATGGCATATATTGGCAGAGGTCTAGATAAAGGAAACTATTTAAAACTGGACGATTTACAATCCCAGTTTAATGGTTCGACCACGACCTTTAATCTGACATCTGGTGGGTCACATCCATTCTAAATTCGTTTAAGTAACGGCGGATCTGCATATAGTGATGGCGTAACAAATAATGGATCCGCATCGGGAACAATACGATTTGAGATTCCATTTATGCTCCAAATACTCTTTATTATCAATGCACTAATCACTCTGGAATGGGTAATATAATAAGTGTTTATCCAAACACCATCTAAGATGCTTAATAAATAAATAAAAACTTCCGTCAAATGGCTGCAATAATTACTGATCAACTTCGTATATTAAATGCAAAAAACTTTATAGCAGGAGTTGCTTCAACCAGTAACTCCTACTATTCATTTGTTGGACTTCCTAATCCTACCGATTATAATGTTGATTGGAATACAAGTCCACCATCACCAGTGGATAATTTCAATCAAGAAAATAATCATTGGGATACAATGATTGCACTGAAAAAGATATCAAAAACTGATGTAAGACAGGTTACTAGAAAAATTACATGGACTTCTGGTGTTACTTATGACATGTATCGTCATGATATAAGTGCAACTAATCCATCACAACCATCAAATGCAGTAGATTTATATTCAGCAAATTATTACGTACTTAACAGCGACTATAGAGTTTATATTTGTCTTCAGAATGGAACTTCTCCAGAAAATCCATCAGGTAGACCTTCTCTTGATGAACCAACTTTCACTGATCTAGAACCAAGAGAAGCGGGAACAAGTGGTGATGGATATATCTGGAAATATCTTTATACAATCAGTCCAAGTGACATTGTAAAGTTTGATTCTACAAATTACATGCCAGTTCCTCCCGACTGGGAGACAAGTTCTAGAGAAGCAGCAGTCAGAAACAATGCAGTAACAAGTGGACAACTAAAGATTGTAACGATTACAAACAGGGGTGTTGGACTAGGAACTGCAAATAGAACCTATACAAGAGTTCCAATCAGAGGTGATGGTTCTGGTGCAGAAGCAACAGTTGTTATTAATAATGACTCAAAGGTAGAAAGTGTAACTGTTTCCAATGGTGGATCTGGTTATACTTTTGGTACTTTAGATCTTGTTGGAGGTAATGTACCAACCGGGACAACTTCAGCAGTTTTCAATGTCATTATTCCACCTCAAGGAGGTCATGGTGCTGATATTTATAAAGAACTAGGTGCATATAACGTTCTTTTATATTCCAGAATTGAAAACGACACAGAAAATCCAGATTTTATTACAGGAAATCAAATTGCTAGAGTTGGTATTGTAGAAAGTCCTCTAAGTTATGATTCAGATAGTATTTTAACAATTGATAAAGCAAGTGCTGTTTATGCTCTTAAACTAACTGGAATTGGTTATAGTTCTGTCGTCTTTAATGCTGATACTCAAATTACACAAACAATTGGTGTTGGATCTACTGCTTTTGGTAGAGTTATTTCATATGACCAAAGTACAGGAGTTCTAAAGTATTGGCAGGATAGATTCCATTGTGGTTTCAACACTAATGGAACTCAAAATCCTTCACCAACTTATGGATTTACAATGCACAGATTTACATCTGACATTGGTAGTGGAGGATCTTTTAATATTTTAGGTGGAAGTGCAACTCTTGCAATTCAAACTACATTTGGAAGTTCAAGTAATCCAGGTATTAGTACCATAATAAATAGTAGGACATACTACTTGGGTCAACAATTTATTAAAGGTGTGTCTCAACCAGAAGTCCAAAAGTATTCTGGAAATGTTATTTACGTTGACAATAGACCATCAATTACTAGGTCAACAAACCAAAAAGAAGATATCAAAGTTATTTTGCAATTCTAAGGAATTATGTCTCAAGAAACCAACCTCAACGTAGCTCCATATTTTGATGACTACAATGAACCAGTAATTGGCGGTAAAGATAATAATTATTATAAAGTTCTTTTTAAACCAGGTTATCCTGTTCAAGCAAGAGAGCTGACAACTTTACAATCTATTTTACAAAATCAAGTTGAGCAATTTGGTAATCATTTTTTCAAAGAAGGTGCAAAGGTAATTCCTGGATCACTTTCCTTTATCAATCCTTTTTATTATGTTCAATTAGAAGAAAATTTCTTAGGTATTCCAATTGATCTTTATATAAACGAATTGATTGGAAAAAAAGTAAGAGGAGAAGTATCTGGTGTTGTTGGTATAGTAAAAAAGGTATTGAATAAAAGTGAATCGGACAGGGGTGTATACACATTATATATCGATTTACTTGATTCTGACTCCAACAACTTTACAAATTCCCAATTTGTTGACGGCGAGAATTTAATAACAGAAGAGTCAATTGCTTTTGGTTCTACTTTTATTTCATCAAATGAAGGATTTGCAAGAACTATTGCATTAAATGCAAGTGGAAAAGGGACTGCCTTTGCTTTAACTCAAGGTATTTACTTTTTAAGAGGTTATTTTGTTGCTGTAAAAGACGAAATTCTACTTTTAGATCAATATTCAACAACACCAAGTTATAGGGTTGGATTAAATGTTGTAGAAGAGATCATATCTGCAGACGTTGATCCAAATTTAAATGATAATGCGAATGGATTTAATAATTATGCTGCTCCAGGAGCAGATAGATTAAAGATATCTGCATTTCTAGATAAAAAACCAATAGATCAGTATGATAGTCAGGGATTTGTGGAACTCGCAAGAGTTGAAAATGGAACCCTAATAAAAATAAACAATAATACAGATTATAATCTTTTATCAAATGAACTTGCAAGAAGAACTTTTGATGAATCCGGTGATTATTACATCAAAGCATTCAATCTTTATGTAAGAGAAAGTTTGAATGACAACGAAGGAAATGATGGTATTTACAATAAAAATCAACAAACATCTAGTGGACTCGTACCATCAGAAGATTTGATGGTGTATAAGATATCACCCGGTAAAGCATATGTTCGTGGATATGAAGTTGAAACTTTATCACCTGCATTTTTAGATGTTCCTAAAACAAGAACAACTAGAACCATCGAAAACCAATCGGTTAATTTTAACTTCGGTTCGACTTTAACAGTAAATAATGTCCACGGATCTCCATCTTTAGGCATCAACACATCAACTACTATTAGCTTAAGAGATAGTAGAATAGGAATTAATTCTATCAGTCCTGCAGGAAAAGAAATTGGTGTCGCCAGAGTGTATGACTTTGCTCTAGAGGCAGGTTCATATGAACTCGATAATCAAGCACTTAATACTTGGGATATTTCTTTATATGACGTACAAACATATGGTGATTTAACAATTAATGAACCTATTACTCTGACTATTCCAACTTATGTCAGAGGAAATTCTAGTGGCGCTACTGCATTTCTTAAGCATCCAGTTAGTGCTGGAATAGCATTAACAGTATATCAAATATCTGGCAACTTTTTTAATGGAGAAAAGTTAATTTTTGATGGTACAACAGAAACTAGAGTGAGCACTGGTTATACTGATTATAGTATTTCTGATGTAAAATCTCTATATGGCATAGTTGGTACAGGAAGTACTTTTAATTCAGATGTTATTCAAACTCCATCAAGAGTAATTGGTAATGTAACCATTACTCCAGAATCTTCAGGAATTTGTACCATTACAAGTCCTCTAATTTCTTTCCCAGGAATTGTAACTTCTGGAAATATATTACAATATACAAGACCCGAGTTTTCAGTAAAGTCATTTGCAAAAGTTAATCAAATTTTTACAAACTCAATTATAGTTTCTGGTATAACAACTGTTACTGGAATTTGTGATGGTGGATTGCCACAATCTCAAATAACGGTCAATGATCTCACATTAGTGAGCTCATACCTACAAAAATCAAATAATGTTGTAGAATCAAGTTTATTCCAACCTTTACCAAAAATAAATGTTGAATCTGTAGATCTAACTGGTTCTAGCATCATAGTAAGAAAACAATATGATGTCACTATCACCGATAATTCTACTAATACTATTCAATCAGGAACTGATGAAGTTTTCTTACCATTTGATGAAGAAAGATACGTATTAACAAGATCTGATGGAAGTACTGAGGTTTTAACCCAGGATAAATTCCAATTCAGTGCCGGTTCTAATCAACTTACAATAAATGGACTTGGTTCAAATACTTCTGGAAAGCTAATAACTACACTTAGAAAATCTAATGTAACTGCAAAAACGAAAAGAAAGCAGAGAATAAGCACTCTTATTGTAGATAAATCAAAGTATGATTATTCTGGAACTGGTTCAACAACAGTAAATGATGGTTTGACATATGGTAATTATCCAATAGGAACCAGAGTTCAAGATGAAAGAATTTGTTTGAATGTTCCAGATGTAATTGATGTTTATGGAATATCTGAATCCAATGATACATCAGATCCTACATTATCAAAGATTACCATTGCATCAATGGATGGTCCAACATCTAAAACAGATGATCTAATCATAGGTGAAACATTTATAGGATCTATATCTGGTGCGAAGGGTCTATATGCAGAAAGGATTAATAGTGGTCAAATTTCCTTCGTTTACTTAAATTCGGCAACTTTCCAAGAACGTGAAAATATTAGTTTCAGTGAGTCCGGTGTAAATGGGATAGTTTCTATAATATCTCTGGGAAGTAAAAATATATCCAATAATTTTGTCTTAGATAAAGGACAAAAACTTACTCATTACGATTATTCAAGTATAAGAAGATTATCAAATAAAAAAGAACCTTCGAAAAAGTTAAAAGTAGTATTTTCTTACGGGTATTATGACTCTTCGGATGATGGTGATATTACTGTAGCAAATTCTTACGATTCTTTTAATTATGGTTCTGAAATTTCTTCAATTAGTGGATTTAGAAATACCGATATTATTGATGTTAGACCCAGAGTTAATAATTACACAGTTTCCGAAGGAGCAAGATCTCCATTTGAATTTGATGGTAGAAGTTTTACAAATGGAAACCACAGCTCTAAATTCATTTTAGCATCAGATGAATCAGAAACCATTTCATTTAGTTACTACTTACCAAGAATAGATAGAATTTATCTAACGAAGGATGGTGTTTTCCAAGTAAAATATGGTGCTCCTTCAGATACGCCGCAAATTCCAGAGGAAGTTTCTGGCGCATTGAACATAGCAAATATTGCAATTCCTCCTTATGTTTATAATACAAAGAATGTAAAAATAGATCATGTTGAGCACAAAAGATATCAAATGAATGATATCTTTAAACTTGAGAACAGAATTAAGAATCTTGAATATTATACTTCACTTTCTTTACTCGAAACTAATACTTCCAACTTGTTTATTTCAGATTCTAATGGCCAAAATAGATTCAAATCTGGATTCTTTATTGATAACTTCTCTTCTGTAGGAACGCAAGACAATAAAGTTGGCGTAAGGAATAGTGTTGACCTTAAAAATGGTCAGCTAAGACCTTCGCATTATACAACTCAACTTTCTTTGGAAGTTGGATCAAGTTCAATAGTTGGTTTAGCATCAACAAGTGTACAAAATCAAGATCAAAGATTTGTTAATGACATTGTTGGTACAAACATCAAAAGATCTGGAAGTGTCATAACACTCGACTATAATGATGTTTCTTGGTTAGAACAGCCATATGCAACAAGAGTAGAAAATGTAACTCCTTTCTTGGTTCAACTGTGGAGTGGAAGCATCAAACTAGAACCAGATACTGATGTATGGATTGACGTTAATCGTCTCGAACTTAAGGATGTGCAGATGGAAGGTAGCTTCCTCGGTGTAGCAGAAGCAATGAGAGCTGAAGTTACAACAACTGCAGATGGTTCTCGTCTTGGAATTAGTCCAGTTATTTGGAACTCATGGGAAACTACAGGTATAACGCAAGACATACGTTTAGATCTTGATGCCTCATTAAATACATCATCTTCTTCAGATACAAGTTTTTCGGATTTAAATACAGTAAATTCAAGCACAACTATTGATACTGGTGGATTTGAAAGTGGTAGAGGAATTCCAACTGAAACTACTACTACAAGTTTGACAACAAGAGATGTTACTACATCAGTCACTCAAACAACAGATTTAGAAATATCTGGATCTGTAAGTTTAACTACTAACTTGGACCAACAAAGAACTGGTGAAAGAAGAACAGTTCATGAACAGATAGACACGGAATCTCTAGGTGATAGAGTCGTAAGCCGTGATATCATCACATTCCAACGCTCCAGAAATATTGAATTCAATGCATCTAGATTGAAACCAAATACACAAGTATTTGCATTTTTTGATGATGTAGATGTCAATCTTTATTGCGTACCAAAACTATTAGAAATTTCCATGACTTCCGGAACTTTCTTAGTTGGTGAAGATGTTATTGGAGTGATGCCAGTAACAGAAAAAACTTCTTTAGAAGATAGATCTGATATAAGTTCTTCAACGTCAATTTCTTTCAGAGTTGCAGTTTCAAACCACAAATATGGTCCATATGATGCACCAACAGTGGTTTATGCAAATAGTCCTTACGATAGAAACAATACTGTTCCAGCAATTTATTCATCAACTAGCACTACTTTAAATATCGACACCTTTAGTTTACAGAACGATACTCAACCTCAATATTCTGGTAATATTCAACCGGGTATGATACTAAGAGGTCAAACAAGTGGTGCTGAAGCTATAATTACTGAAAATAGATTAATTACTGATTACCAAGGAGTTCTTATTGGATCTTTCTTTGTTCCAGATGGAAGTATTTCAAATAATCCAATATTTGAAACTGGAAGATCGGTATTTAGATTAACTAGCAGTTCTTCTAATTCAAAAATTCCTGGTGTTGTAACTACTGTTGCCGAAGAAATTTTCTATTCTCAAGGTGATATTGATAATACCCAAGAAGTTACTCTTTCTCTCAGAAATGCAAGAACTAGTTTTGAAGATTTTACAGAAACTAGAACACTCACATCATCCACTTCAGATTCTGCCACAGCAACAGCATCAAGTACAACTACTTCCAGTATCACTAGCGTTGATGTAGTCAATGCTAATGTTTCTACAACTACTGGATATAGAGACCCTCTTGCACAATCATTTATTGTTAGTGATGCTACTGGAATTTTTGCAACTAAGGTCGATGTATTCTTCAGAACAAAAGATACTACCCTCCCAGTGGAATTTTACATTAGTGAAGTTAATTTAGGTATTCCAACTAAAAAAATAATACCTTTTACTAATGTATCAGTTTATCCAGATCAAATTCAAACCTCAGAGGATGCATCAGTACCAACCACTATTCAATTTGAGGCTCCAGTTTACTTAGAGTCGCAAAAAGAATATGCATTAGTTCTTCTCTCTGATTCTACAGAATATACTGTTTGGATTTCAAGGCTTGGTGAATTTGATGTTCAAACTATAGACAATGAAAGCACTCAAGTTTTAGTTTCCACCCAACCTCTGCTAGGATCTCTATTCAAATCACAAAATGCTTCTACTTGGGATCCAAGTCAATATGAAGATCTTAAGTTCAAACTGTATAGAGCAGATTTTGTTGGAAATGGTTCTGCACTTTTCTTTAATCCTTCTTTACCAACGGATGTTTCTAGATTAACCTCAGATCCTTTTGATATTGATTCAAGAACTGTTAGAATTGGAATAGGAACTACTGTAAGGGATACTGATTTAACTAATGGCAATACAATTCTTCAATTAACTTCCGGTGCCCAAGGAAATTTGGTAGGAACAGCTGGAACCGCAAAAGGAGATTTGACTATTATTAATAGTGGTATAGGTTATACACCATCATCAGGTTCTTTAACTTTTAATAATTTAACTTTAAGTAATGTAGAAAGTTCTGGAAGAAATGCAACCGCAAATATTACAATAAGCAATGGAGTTGCAATTGCCGCAACTATCTTAGATGGTGGAACTGGTTATTCCGTTGGTGATGTTTTAACTGTATCTTCAATTGGAATATCATCGATTGGAAGAAATCTGAGATTGAGTGTTTCTGAATTAGATGGTATTAATGAACTTATAGTAACAGATGTTCAAGGTGAATTTACAGTTGGAGCTGGTTACACTATTCAATATGTCAATAATTCTGGAATAACAACTAATTTGAATGGTGGTTATGGTGGAAACGTACTTTTATCTTCACCAGAGGAAGTAGTATTTGATGGATTACATGCCAAGGTTCTTCATAGAAATCATGGTATGCACTCGGGTGTAAATCAAGTTGTAATAACTGGAGCAAAATCAAATATCACTCCAACCACACTTGCCACTAGCTATTCATCATCGTCAACTTCAGATATTGTTTTATCAAGTTCTACTAATTTCTCCACTTTTGAGGGAGTAAGTGTTGGAAGTACCAATCCAGGTTATGTTATCATTTCAAATGAAATTATCAAGTACACTGGAGTTTCTGGTAATTCGCTTACAGGAATAACTAGGGAAATTGGAGGAACAAAAGCATTCTCTTATAGTTCTGGCGATTTAGTTTATAAGTATGAATTAAATGAAGTATCACTATTGAGAATTAACAAAACACATACTTTAGGTGACGCATCAATTTCAGATCCAATTGGTCTTGATTATTATTATCTAAAGATTGATATGTCTGCTGGAACTGATACTACTGATAGAGAAACTGGTGTTGGTCTTCCAAAACGATTCTTTACTCAGAATGGAAAATTTGGTGAAAAGTCGGTTAATGCAACATATAATGTTGCATTTGATTTGATTACACCTAATTTTGGAGTAATTTCACCCAAATTTACAGCAACTTCTGCTTCGGTAAGAACTGTTTCTGGAAAGAGTATTGATGGTAATGAAGCACCATATGAAGATAAGGGATTCCAATCAATTTCACTAACAAATAAAGCAGTATACTTTGATTCTCCTCGTATAGTAGCTTCAAAAGTAAATGAAGATTCTAGATTAACTAGTTTGCCTGGAAATAAATCCTTTACTTTAAACGTAAACTTAGTTTCAGGTAATTCAAAAGTATCTCCATGCATCGATTTGAATAAAACTAGTGTTATTTTTACTACTAATAGGGTCAATAAACCCGTCTCTGATTATACTAAGAATTCTAGAGTCAACACTTATTATAATGATCCAAATGCTTGCATTTATGTTTCAAATCCGATATCACTGAAAAATCCAGCAACTGCATTGAAATTGCTTGTCTCTGGTTCAATTCATGAATCAAATGATATTAGAGCATTCTATGCAGTTCAAAGTGACTTATCTGAAGATCCAATCTTTGTTCCTTTCCCAGGATATCTAAACCTAGATTCTGTTGGTAAAAAAATAAATTCATCTGAAAGTAGTGGATTGCCAGATTCAGCCACTCCTAAGAATTCATCTTATGAATTCTTACCAACACCAAACTCGTTTATTGAATATGAATTTTCTGAGGATAATCTTCCAAACTTCAAAATCTTTAGAGTTAAGTTAATTTTGACTTCAACAAATCAGGCATATCCACCACTAATTCAAGATCTGAGAGCAATTGCTTTAGCTTAAAATGAACCTAGTACCAGTAGATGGAGAGAGAAATCTCTCCCGTGATATGAGAACAAACGCTATTGTTAATACTAATGAACAGGAATACAATGCCTATCTGGCTAGAAAAAATTCGTCATTGAATGAAAAACAAAGAATTGAAAATTTAGAGAATCAAATTAATGATGTTAAAGATGATCTAAGGGAAATAAAAATGCTACTTAGGAGTTTATCTCATGGATCCTGATAAAATTCAACTGGAAAATTTATCTAAAAATTTTGAATATGCAAAAGCATCAATGGAAATAGATTCTATTGATGATCTAGTAGATTTGAGAAATATTGCTAAATCATATATGAAATTATACATGAAGCAGCAAGAAGTTTTATCGGAAATGCTTTCTTCAACAAATCATAAATAATTTTAGAGGTAGTAAATAAATGGCGCAACCTTCTTCTAGACAAGAGTTAATAGATTATTGCAAAAGAAAACTGGGAGCGCCAGTTTTGGAGATCAACGTCGCAGACGAACAAATCGAAGATCTTGTAGATGATGCTATTCAGTTTTTCCAAGAAAGACACTTTGATGGTGTTTCTCAAATGTTTTTGAAATACCAAATAACTCAAGATGATATTGATAGAGGAAGGGCACCTAATGGAAATGATTCAGTTGCGGGAATAGTTACTAGCACTGCTACAGCAAATATTGCAGGATCAAATGTAACCTTTAACTATAAAGAAAATAGCAATTACTTACAAGTTCCACCATCAGTAATTGGTGTTACCAAAGTTTTTCACTTTGATGGAACAAACACTGTTACAAATAATATGTTCAGTGTTAAATATCAATTGTTCTTAAATGATATTTACTATTGGGGTTCTACCGAACTTTTAACTTATGCAATGATTAAAACATATCTTGAGGATATGGATTTTCTTCTAACAACTCAGAAGCAAATTCGTTTTAATCAGAGAATGGATAGGTTGTATCTTGATATTGATTGGGGAAGTGTCAATGTTAATGACTATTTGGTGATTGATTGCTACAGAACTTTAGATCCGAATGACTTTACAAGAGTTTGGAACGATTCTTTCTTAAAACCATACTTAACATCACTTATCAAAAGACAATGGGGACAAAACTTAATTAAATTCCAAGGAGTTAAACTTCCTGGAGGTGTAGAACTTAATGGCAGACAAATCTATGATGATGCACAAAGAGAAATTGATACAATCATGGAAAAAATGTCCAATACTTATGAACTTCCACCACTAGACATGATAGGATGATGTCATGCTTAATCCGTTTTTTCAGCAAGGATCAAAAACAGAACAAGGATTAATACAAGATCTCATTAATGAACAATTGAGAATGTATGGCGTAGAAGTATACTATCTTCCACGACAATATGTTACAGAAAAGAAAATTATAAAAGAAGTAATTGAATCTAAGTTTCAAAATGCATATCCTATTGAAGCATATGTAGACACATATGAAGGATATAATGGACTAGGAACTTTGATGTCAAAATTTGGCATCCAAGAGATGGATGATCTTATTTTGACTATATCAAAGGAAAGATTTGAAGAATATATATCTCCATTAATAAAAAATATTACTGACATAAAACTTTCAACAAGACCAAAGGAAGGTGACTTGATTTATTTTCCTCTGGGTGACAGATTATTTGAAATTAAGTATGTTGAGCACGAAAAACCATTTTATCAACTTCAAAAAAATTATGTCTATCAACTAACTTGCGAACTCTTCAGATATGAAGACGAAGTTATTGATACTAATGTAGACGAAATTGATGATAACATTGTAGATCAGGGTTATATTCAAACTCTTACAATGGTTGGAATTGCATCCACTGCCACAGCATTAACTGGAATCGTTAATGGTGGTGTCAGAAGAATTACTCTGACCAACAGAGGAAGTGGTTATACCTCAGCACCAAGAGTTGCTATATCATCAGCACCTATTGGTGGATTAACTGCTACAGGTATCGCAACAATAATTTCTGGAATTATTGATTGTAATGGAGTTACTTCAGATAAAATTCAAGGAGTTGAACTAACAAATCCAGGTTATGGATACACAGTTGCTCCTGGAGTTAGTTTTATTGGAGGTGGTGGAGCGGGTGCCGCTGCAACCACAGAAATTGCAAATGGAATGATTGGAATTGTTACATTAACAAGTGGTGGATCAGGATACTCTTCTCCACCACTTGTAACTATAAGTTCTCCTGGGATTGGAACAACAGCAATAGTAGTATCTTTGATTAATGCTGCAGGAATTGTTACATCTATTAGGGTTGTTGATGCTGGAGTTGGATATACTGTTGCACCTACAATTACTATTGGTTCACCAAATGTAGGAAGTGCCGGAACTTATATCTTTAACGAAGTTGTTACAGGTTCCATAAGTAGCACCACTGCAAGAGTTAAATCTTGGAGTTCTATTACAAATGTTTTAGAAGTATCTATAATTTCAGGTTCATTCGTTGCGGGAGAAACAATTGTAGGCGCCGCAAGTAGTGCAAGTAGGCAACTTAGAATTGTAAACACCGATGACACTAATGATCCTTATGCACAAAATGAAGAAATAGAAAATGAAGCAGATCAAATAATTGATTTTAGTGAAAGAAATCCATTTGGGATGCCATAGTATAAATAGATCTAACGATTTTGTTAAGTACATTACAAATATTTTAACATGTTTGAGTATTTTTACCACGAAATATTAAGAAGAACTATTGTTTCTTTTGGTTCTCTTTTTAATAATATTTCAATTAAGCACACAAATAACTCTGATGAGGTAGTTAGTGTCATCAAAGTTCCTCTTGCATATGGTCCCACTCAAAAATTTCTAGCAAGATTGGAACAATCTCCAGATCTTAATAAACCAGTTCAAATGAATCTCCCAAGAATGTCATTTGAATTTATTGGATTAAATTACGATTCCGGAAGAAAAATAACTCAAACTCAAACTTTTATAACTGCACCCACTTCAGATAAAACTCAAGAAAAAAAGGCATATATGCCAGTTCCTTATAACATGCAATTTGAACTTAGTATAATGACTAAGTTAAATGATGATATGCTTCAAATTGTTGAACAAATTTTACCATATTTCCAACCTTCTTATAACATGACGATTAACTTACTTGAAGATATTAGTGAAAAAAGAGATATACCTGTGGTATTGGATAGTATCACTATGAGTGATGACTATGAGGGTGACTTTAGTACAAGAAGAGCACTTATTTACACGTTAAGATTTACGGCAAAAACATATCTATTTGGACCCGTCCTATCTGCATCTTCCGATATTATCAAGAAAATTTCTGTTGGATTTATTGCTGCTTCTTCATCTGGAGCAGATTCAAAAGCAGGATCAAGAGATCTTACTTATTCTGTAGAACCAAGAGCAATCAAGAATTATACTGGAACTGTAACTACAAGTTTAGTTAATGATATTGGATTATCAGGAACTGAAATAACGGTTGCTGATGCATCTTCAATTCCAGAAAATACTTATATTGTTATTGATAATGAGGAAATGTATGTTGATTCCAAATCAGGAAATCTCCTTACCGTGATTAGAGGATCTGATCAAACTGTTGTATCCAATCATGTTTCTGGTGCAGATGTTAAGAAGATCACTAGTGAGGATAATCAACTTATTGAAGTTGGAGATGACTTTGGATTTGATGGCGGATTCTCATGAAAATGACAAAAAAATTTGATGATCTAAATGAAACATTCAACGTTTCTGGTGAAATAGTAGAAACAAAGGTAGAAAGTGTTGAAAAGGTTGAAAAAATTACGTCTTCTGTTGAGGATGTAAAAAAAGATTATGAATATACAAGAGGAAACTTATACTCTTTGATTGAAAAAGGACAGGAAGCAATCAACGGTATTCTAGAACTAGCACAAGAAAGTGAGATGCCAAGAGCATATGAAGTTGCAGGCCAACTTATTAAAAATGTTGCGGATGCAACAGATAAATTAATGGATTTGCAGAAGAAATTGAAAGATATAGAAGAAGAAAAACCAAAAGGTCCTACTACAGTAAATAATGCACTTTTTGTTGGATCCACAGCAGAACTAGCTAAACTTTTAAAACAACAAAAACCAGATGAAAACGTTTAAGCAATTTCAAGAAGAGTGGACTAATAAATATAAGAAGAGTATTGACTGCTCAAATCCGAAAGGATTTTCTCAACGTGCTCATTGTGCGGGAAAAAAGAAGTCTATGTCTGAAATGAATAATCCTCGTATTCCAAAAAAACCAGGACAACCAGATAA
>Ga0194118_10005118_pt1 | contig 13876 bp, 11 predicted proteins | sample TA2MahsurfametaG_2_FD_148662 | JGI IMG/M metagenome (GOLD analysis project Ga0194118, IMG submission 148662) | Freshwater microbial communities from Lake Tanganyika, Tanzania - TA2015013 Mahale N5 surface | ecosystem: Environmental > Aquatic > Freshwater > Lake | place: Tanzania: Lake...
GATGCCGAGTGGTATGTCCGGCTGTTACGGATCGGTCTGCGGGCCAAGACCCTGGGTGAGATCACATCCGTCTTTGCCGAGGACGGAGGAAATCTGGGAATGAGTCCGGCGGCGCGGGAGGAGCGGAGTCGGCTGAACCAAACAGCGCCCTCATGGATGCGAATTTTACGCCCCTGGTGGGTCATTTGGCATCGCTACCGGCGATTGGTTGGTGGCGGCCACAAAAAACAGGATATTTCATTAAGAATTCACAAAGCCGGGTTATCGGGCAGAAAAAAAATTACAGCTCGAGACTTGCGAACAACATGGCCTGGTCGACTAAGAAAATTTTAAATATTCGAGTGCCTGCTGGACTAGATCCAAGGCGTCGCCTGCGAACGTCTAATTGAATTTAGCGAAAAGTCACGAGAAATTGAGGAAGGGTCATAAGTCTCCGTCAAGTCATTAAGCATTCGCTCGCTTGCTCCAAGAATTGAAATGACCGGACACATTACAGATAAGGTGATCCAGTAGTCCCCAAAAACAACAAAGAAAGCAACGCTTTGTTGAAAGAGAATTGCAAAAGCCCAGATTTGAACTGGAGCGAGTTCACTGGGCTGATATTTTAAGATTGTCTTTGCGGCAAACCAAACCGTCGCCAAACAAAAAGCGATAAAAAATGCAGTGCCAATAACTCCTGAAGTTTGGAGAGCAAAAATATCTCCTTCATGAGGTTGCTTCATCTCAAGAAAGGACCGAACGTCGTCCCATTCATCTTTTTCAGCAACAGCTACGATTCTTAGAAAATACTCAGTAGTTCTCTTGGCATAATCAGGATCAAAACCGAAACCTGTCCCCAAAAAAGGCGCTTTTTTAAAATACTCCAAAAAAAACAACTCCCGTATCCTATCCCGCCATTTGCTGGAGCCTTCCGCTTCAGCGGCCGCGGACTGTTCCCAGTTGCCGGGAAGGAAGGAAAAAGCCCTTTGAATACTCCGCGGATAGTCGACCAAAGAACCTTGAGTCGCTGCTATAAAGAATACTACCAGAGCTCCGGCCGGCACTAATAAAAACGCCTTTATACGAGCCGTAGCGAATAGAGCTACCGCGAAGATAGCGCTAAAATTAAACAAGGCGCTCCGAAAGCCACTAAATGCGCACGTTATAAAAGAAAAAATTAATGCTGGGGGAATCCAAAGTCGAGCAGGATTTAACCAAGTATAAAAGGGGAAGTATGACAATATTACCAAGCAAAGGGCTTGGCCTAAAATTCGAAAGGGAGTAAAACGCGTAACAGCTTCAAAGCCACCAAAATTTCCCTGAAGCGTCTTGCCAAACTCTCCAATATTTACAGCACTATAAACTTGATATACGTATGGGGCGCTTAAAGGAAAAAGTGTCGTGAGGGTATCAGGAATCAGGTCCATAAAAACCCCGGCAAAAAAAATTAAAGGAATTTTTTGGAAATCCCTCCACGAGGCCCCTGAGAAGGAAGAAAGAAGCGGAATTGTGGCAACAGCGAGAAGGATGCTCACATACTTTCTCCCGCCCCAACCCGTGCCACCTAGCGCACGTATCCCGATATCTCCTGAGGAGACCCAATGGAATAAAAGAATTGCTAAAAGGCCTGAGAGAGGGAGCCAGATGATTTTCGGACCAAACCGCCAATGGATTTGCCGGCCCATGACTAACTGGATGAAAATATACGCCATGACAGAAACAACAGCGGCCTCCTGCATGGAGAGATTAAGGGGCAAAAAATTAAGCCGCCCCTCAATAGGCAAACTGAACGGGATGATCATCCAGCAGCGGTCTTTGAGGACAAAAAGAAAAAAGAACAGGCCCCCAATGCTCAAAAGAATAAAAAAGGGAATCGCATTGCCTTCAATCATTTCTGAAACCAACCAAGGAGCGAACACAAAGAAGCCAAGGGTAATAAGGCCAATGCAAAGTTTTTGTACAGTAAGGTTCTGCATCATCCTTATGGTAGGCCTAGACCAAGGCCTAAGCAAAGGGGGCAATTTGAATCAAAGAAGCGATGGCCGAATCCAAAGTGCATCCATCTGGACTGCCTGACCCCGACAATCCTGAAGACAAGGGTAAATATTATGTAAAATCATGCCACAATCTTTCTCCAAAAGATTGCGAAGAGATGAAAAACCCGATTGACCTTGGTACATCTCTCCCAGCATCACTTCTGCGTAAATAGCAGTGACATATTGTTTAAATAAGTGAATACCCCCGCGAACCACCTTTTCCTCGGCCCCCTGGGTATCGCATTTGACCAAAATGGAATGGGCGCGAGGCTGCGGCTGGCGCGCAAACCAGGTATCCAGCTTGCAGACAGCGACTTCAATCGAAGCGAAATGTTCAGTGTCTTTTTTGAAAGAATCCAAGTTGCCGGCAGCGTTTTCCAGCAAGGAGGAGGTCTGCTCGTTGCGGTTGACAAAAAACCTGGCGGCGCCGTCCTCATCGGAAAGAGCAAGCTGCTCGAAGCGAACTTTAGGAAAGTGGCTTAGCGTTTTTCGGGCGACTTTTAGGTTTTGTTCAAGCGGGTCGAAGGCGACGGTTGGGCAACAAACGCCTGCCTCAAGAAAACGGACGAGGGTATCTCCATGGTGACATCCAATATCAAGGAAAAGATCTGCCTTGGCCCTTTGGGCTACCCTTGCCAAATCATCGAATGGATCTGGTTGGCCCATGCTGTGCAAAAGCCGGCTCCGCCACCTCCGAAGCGCAGCGCGCAGGGGGGGCCATTTTAAAAGCCGGAGATACAGGGATTTAGCTATCAGACTCTTTCAATATGCACGAAGGGCTGCTTCTGATCAACAATGGCACCCCCTAACCCATCCTAGAAATGCGAAACAACTCGTATCCCAATTGAAAAAAGGCAATAAAGGAGTTGATGACAGATGCTTTATCCAAGGTTGCAAGAAGGCAGCGCAAAGCTTCGGAGAGCCGGCTAAAAAATGGTTGGTCATTTGTCGGCGCTTTTTCTTAGGGGAGTTGCCCACAAGGCCGGGACAGAAAATAAGCGCATGAAAAACCTTTGTAGAGGATACGGCTCAATTGCCTTCTGTGTTCTTGTGGCGTTACACTGTGCACAGCGTAATGCCCAGCCTACGGCTTTTGTTTCGTGCCGGCATCTTTTACCGTGAGCCGATCCCACCTCGCGCAACTACTTTTTTCCATCCTGGCTTTTTTTGCGAGGCGGCGTCCCATTTCGGCTCAAAAATCACTGGATGAGGCGGAAAGGATTCTTCTTTTCAAGCCGGACGGGATTGGTGATTTCATTTTATGGTCCGCGTTATTCCAGGAGCTAGACCGACGCTGCTCGAATGCGAGGATCACGATCCTTTGTTGCGCTCCCACCGGAGAATTGGTTCGGCGCATGTTTGCAAATTGGAAAGTAGTGCAGATTCCGCGCCGCCCCAAAAATATTCCCAGCTTTCTTTGGATGCTTTTCAAGCACCCCAATCTTTGTCTGATCAAAAAGCAAGATGTCCTTTTGGACCTTCGACCCCATCGGGCCTCATGGGAGCTCTTGTATGTGATTTTCTTGCGTGCGGCGTACAAAGTAGGACTACAAAGATCAGCACCCACATTCCGCGGCACAGTTCTCCCCGAAAAAAGCTTTTTTGACCTATACATCCCCGAGGCTGAAGCCTGCCGAACCAAATCGGATGGCCAAGATTGTGCCGAACTTAACTCTGTCCGGCAACTTTCCGCCCGGCTTTGGAGGTCAGCCCCGACTTCAAATATGCCGGATTTACGCTTTTTCTCCTGGCCTCTCCCCAAGATGCCCGCGGATAAAAAGTTTTGGGTGATTGGCCCCTTTTCGGGCAACGCAATCCGGGACTACCCCCTGCCAAAATGGAAAGAAGTCTTGCAGCAGTTGGTTTCGCAAGTTCCTGGCCCGGACTGTTTGCTGATTTGCGGGGCACCCTCCCAAAGAAATCAGGCAGAGCATTTTAAACAAAGTTTACAGGGTGTTCTGCCTGTAGAAAATCTCAGTGGGCGCCATCAACTTGATGAAACTGCGGGGGTTTTGCTCCAAAGCGAACTTGTGTTCGCAACCGAATCGGCCTTGGCCCATCTTTCCGTCGCCCTGCGAAGGCCGACCGTGGCGATTCTGGGCGGGGGTCACTATGGGTTGTTTGCTCCTTGGGGTACAAACCATGCGCCTGTTCACTGGCTCAAGAACCACATTAATTGCTATGGATGCAATTGGCGATGCATCTATCCATCCGCCATTTGCATAAGCGATATTCCTCCGGATCAAATCATAAAAAAATCACTTCAACTTTTGGCTCGTCCTGCTTCTTAAGCAGTGCCAGGCGATCTCGGCTAATGGAAAATGATCCGCGCGGAAGTCAAGATTCCCCCTACAATTAAAATCACAAAGAGAACTCGGGCGGCTGGCGGGATTAAATTAACCAAGGGTATGGCTGCAGCTTTGCGGATTGCCAAATAATTACCGACAAGCCCGCCCAAAAAAGGGCCAAGTGCCACGGCAAAAACAAAGGCTTCGAAACCGCCTTGCCAGAAAGCCGCAGCCAGACAGATAAAAAGCGAGGCAATGTCCAGAAGCGGCCCAAATCGAATTGGGTTCCATAAGACGAGAATTTTAGTTGCCTCAGCAAGGGCACGGTGCAGGGTTCCGACGAGTAGCATCAAGGTGACGGCGATGGTTCCGCCAAGCGGCCAATTAATTTTCCCGTGAGTCCAAACCCGGATGAATAAATCGTTCCCCACTAAGAGGATCAAGGCCAACCCCGCACAAAAAACCATTGACCAGCCCAGTAATTGACCGAAGCGGTTGAACATGCGGTCCCGTAGGCCTGCCTCCAAAAGCTCGCTTAGGCCGCTAAATGAGCTTTCAAAAAGCTTGGAGAGGATTTGGGACAAAACAGTGGCTGCCTTAGCACCGACGTTCCAAACCGCCACCATCTCTAGGCCAAAGCAACGACTTAGAAAAACGGATTGCAAAAGCCCTCCCCCAATTACAGCAGTTGGGCCGACAGCAAAAGATAGGCTTTCCGAAACTGTTTGAATCAATGACTTTGCGGTAAAGTCTCGCTTCTTAAAAAGCTCGGATAAAAATCCCAGCCTCCAAACACCATAGATGGACAAAAGCACTGTCAATGCGCTTTGCAAAACGGTTCCTGCCATCAGGCTCCAAAGTCCCCAGCCCTTGCGCAATCCCAGCCATGCCAGCACAAGAGAGAGAAAGAAAGTGATCGCATTTCCCAAATAGTTAAGTTCATAACGCTGTGCTGCAAGGAGGATTGATGCAAAAGGGCGAAAGCAAAAAGAAATCCCCAAAGTGATGGCTTGGACAATTAGTAGTTTGCTAAATAACTCCTGCTGGCTTGCTGGAATTGATAGCAAAGCCCCTAACCACGGCCCCGCGAAACTGAACATAGCGACTGTAAGGCCCTGAAGCCCGGCGAGAAAAAGGGCGACTTGGAACTTTGCCCGAAAAGATTCAAAATTCCTTTGTTTTACGGGCGCAACAAAAAACCGGATGCTTGATGCGGAGAGCCCTAAATCGACAGCCCCCAGCCAGATGCCGATCTGGTTGATGAGTATCCACAGACCAAGTGTCGAACTATCAGCATATGCTAAAACAAGAGGAACAACTCCCAATGAGTAAAAGGTGGCGGAGGCAAATAAAACCAAGGAGCTTCCCAAAGTCCGCAGATATCTTCCTGTCCGTGTTGCTGTATCCAGCCAATGGGGGTCAGACACATCTTAATTATCCCCAAGACAGCCATCCGATACAAGCTACTGCGCCCACTGGGCCTGATACCACTACAAGGGGAAAACCCATCCAATTGGGGTCAATTTTTTCAACCACAGAATCAGGCGAGGCAAAGAATATTATTCGTTCCGCTTTCTAGCTTAAAGAGAGGTAATTGTGATTGAAAATTCGACTTATCGCTGTACTAAAAAAGCGAGGAGGCTGGGAATCAAAAAATTACTTTAAATTTCGCAGAATCCAAGCAATTATTTAAAAGTCCAACTTTAAAACCCAGAAAGAGTTGTCTGCATTAAATAATTTGCGATATTAAAAAACAAAATACCTTGCAGCCATTTTTCTTTCCTGCCAAGCCTAGCCTACCTGGCCAAAATCAGCCCTAATTTGAAACTACTCTCTTTATTGCAGGGCCACCATCCCGAGGACCAGATCGGATTCCACCAAAGCGGGGCAAAACTGGTTCAAGAGGGCTTTCTCGGGGATTACCACGCAGTCCCATTTTTGGCGGCCGACCAAAAACCGAAAAATAATCCTACTTATGATACTATTTTGGAAATTGCCAAAAAGCAAAAACCAGATTTTATTTTTTTCCAACACTTCCATTTTCATAGAATACCGGACCCTACTGTTCTGATCGGGGCTTTGCGCCGCATTGTTCCAGAGGCTGTTTTGTTTGTAAGTAGCGGAGACTCATTTGGAAGGTGGACGCGCCCATTGCCAAGAAGTTTAATTCAGGCCTCTCGAGCCGCAGATCTTACGTTCCTAAGCGGGATGGGTTATGTCGCTGATCATCTCGCAAAAAAGGGGGGAAAAAACATTTCCCTCATGCCGCACGGCTTTTGTCCGGTCCGATTTCCAAAAAAAACTAGCCTGTCCCCCCAGCCCGCAGTTGACTGGGAGGTCGTCTGTGTGGCGAGTAATTACCGTGTAAGAAACCCCTTCAGCTACCTTTACCAGCGGAAACTTGCGAGAATACGTGAAGTTCAGAAATTGTGGCGGCGTTATGGCAAAAGATTCGCGCTTTTTGGAAAGGGCTGGGAAGGGTTTCCCGGCTGGAGGGGACCACTGCCCTATGAGAATCAGGGCGACATATTTCGTTCCTCACGAGTTGTGGTTGGTGGCCACCCGGGTGGAGGAATGGATTACTACCTGTCAGACAGAGAATTTATTGCCATGGCAAGTGGAACTCCTTTCGTTGAATACTGGACCCCGAGAATCAACACAATATTCCAAGATGAAAATCATTGGTACCTTTATCGCGATGAAGCAGGGATGATTCAAAAAATAGATCGAATATTGGAGGACTCTGCGGGTACTTTCAATAGCATGGCAAAAAGCACCGAAGCGTATGTCCGCGCCAAGCACTCAAATTATCATCGATTAAAAGAAATGTTACGGATCGCCCAAAAGTTTTCCGCCGCAAGAGCTGCCGGCGAAAAATATAAGCCAATTTTAGAATTTTTTCTTCCCCAAGTGAATTGGGCTACAGAGGAAAAGTTTGCCCTAAGAGGCTGGGAATCGCAGTGCTGGAAAAATATCAATAAGATCTGTCCTTGCCTTTGAACCTCTCATACCATCAAAAGATATTGCTCGGATGTGTTTTTGGGCTTCCCGCGCAAGAGTGGTGTAGATTCCTGATCCAAATTTATGGGTTAAAAGTGTTTGGGGTGCGGCAAGCCCGGAATCTGAAATTAAATTTTCACCCCAAAAAATTAAAAGGTTTTGGAATTGCGCTCCGGGCAGGCTCGTCAGATGTCGATGTTCTTGCCGACCTGTTGGCTTTCGAGAGATATCTGCCTGAAGAGCTCAACCCTCAGCCCCAATTTATTTTGGATCTTGGAGCAAATATTGGTTGTTCTACTGCCCATTTTGCTTCCCTGTTTCCAGAGGCTCGAATTTTCGGGGTCGAGCTTGAAACAAATAACTATGAACTCGCTTTGCAAAATACCTCCTTTTATGGCAGCCGGATCACATTAATACACGGAGGGGTGTGGAGTTCGGCCGGCAGAGCATTCTTTTCTGGAATCAACAATGACGCCTTTTCCATATGTCTAAACACAGAAAATGGGCGTGAAGTAACCACCTTTACGGTAGATGAGCTAATCGACGGCCATGGAATTCCAAGGCTTGATTATGTTAAAGTAGATATTGAGGGGGCAGAGCAGGAGGTTCTTTTAAATTGCGAGCCCAAGTGGCTCGAAAAAGTCTTGCGCCTATCAGTCGAGATTCACAATGCCGAGATAAAGCCGAAGATTTCCCAGCGACTGGCAAGTTATGGATTCCGAGTCAGAGACTCGTCCCGGCATTGGTGTGGACTGATGGCGACCCGGGTCCGATAAGCATCGGACTATTGACACCACTTTCAAGAAAACCAAAGCTTGAAAGAAGCCACACGGGCTCAAAATATTTACAAAACCGTACGCTCTCCTAGCGGTTAATTTGTTTGGGAAAGGCTCAAGGAAAAATGTTTAAAAATAAAGAGGCAACATTCCTTGGGTTGAAGCATTTTATGGCTCGAGAGGAAAAGCCGGCAGACTTGGTCGAATCAGGCAGTTGAGCGGGCCAGCCCTCCAAGGAAACGTTCTGCAAATCCAAAAAAGAGGTATTCAGGAAAGAGCGAAAAAAAGTCAACGCCACAAGATTGGGAGGACCGAGGGGAACACAGCCACAGCAGAGTGCCTCCGCGGTCGCAAGACCAAAGCTTTCGTAGCGAGAAGAAGAAAGAAATATCGTTGATTCTTGCATCTGGCGGGCAACGAGTTCTGCGGGAAGCGGATTTAAAAACGTTATGCGGGAAGAAGGGGCTTTTGAGGGAAGTCCCGATCCAATCACAAGCGCATTCCAATTTTGATGATGCTCCAAAAACCGCTTGATGCTTCGCAGAAGATGGGGAAGGTTTTTTTGGTACGACTCCCAGCGGCCCACAGATATGATCTGTGGTCTTTTGGGGATGGTGGGGTCATATCTAAAGATGTCTGTCTGAATCGGGTGGGGAATACAGTGGATTCGAGAGGAATCAGCGCGGATTCGCCTGGCCAGCCTTTTCCACAGCCGTGTGGCGCGGGGCGTTTCAACAGTCAAAGCTGGAATCAATCGGAGGGTTCTAGTCAAGCGCGCCTCAATCCAAGGAGTGATCAGGATTGAGGCACAGGAGTAAAAAACCGAAGCCGGGGCTGAAACAGAGGCCGGCCATTGATAACTGCGATCGCGGAAGTAGTCGTACCGGCGCTGAGCGTAGACACGGAGGCCACAAGAGGCGGTGCGCATGCCGTCACTGTCGGCCCGCTCGATCACACGCGGGGTGGCGGAGAGGGCTGCGCGGCGGATGGCGTCGTATTTAGGACGAGTCCAAAGGCCGAGGATGACGAGGTCGGGTCTCTGATTTCTCCACCAGGATAGTGAGCCTGCTTCGTCTCGATTAATGAGCAAAACCGGGCGACCCTCGGGGTCTTTGGAATGAGTTGTGCGATAGCAAACTAGGAAAGCATCATGACCAAGATCCCGAAATCCCAGAACAGTTAAAGCCAAGTCTCTCCCCCACCACCCCGCGCCGCTTCCGTAGGGCAGGGGCGTAAAACAAAGAATCTTCATTAGCTAGAAAAAGTATGGAGCCTGGTTTTTTATGCAGACCCCGAAACACCCTGAATTATCTGGGGACAAAAACGCATTTGAAGGGGTTTCTAATCGAGTTGCTCATCCCTTTAAACAATGATGAAAACCGCTAAGGCTTGCGGGCAGCAACCATATACTGGGCGCCAAGCGGAAAACGGCAAAGTTTGGCCTCTAGAAATCTCAAGACTCTTAAAAAATTCGGAAAGATGAAAAAGTAATAAACTCCCAAGACTTCAAAACCCGAAGCCCTTAAAAGCTGGGTGGCTGTGCGGTAACTGAGACCATCGTGATTATTGGGCTCATGCGCAACCCCCCCGAAAAAAATGAGGATAGCCAAAATCAGGAAAGAACCAGGAAGCCATTTTCTAAAGCGCTGAAACCGCCAGTTCCTCCAAGTACGGTGCTGGTAAAAAGCAGGGTAGTACCCCTTCAGATAAAATAAGATAAAGACAATGATGCAAAAAGACGCAACGAGATAGCCAAAGGCATTGAGGGATCGAATGAGGCTGAGTCCCCAGCCCGTCAAGCAGTATCCGGCGGCAGTGAGGATATAAATGTCAAGAAGAGGCCGGAACATACAAAACAGATTCTAGGCAGTGAGTTGTTGCGCAGGAGATAGAAAAACAACCTTAAGGCGGGTGTTTTCACCGTCTGGTCGGCCGTTTATTATTAAACGATGCTTGGCAAGGTAGTCTTGACTCACCCCCCAGGGAGGCGTGCCTTTAATGGCAAGGAATTGTTGCAGGCCTGCACGAAGTATCCGGCCTCGGACCGCCCTATTTTTTGGGCTGGTTACGCAGAGCTCTGCCGAGTGGATCTTAATGGCAAAATGGCTCTGGAAATCTGCGGGGGGCATGGGGAACTGGCTTTCCGGCTAGCGAATACGTTTCCGGCGGCTAAGATAATTGGCCTTGATCTTTATGTACCGGAGCAACCAGCCAAGGAGGGTTGGCTGGCCCAGTGCCCCAACCTTTCTTATGTGGCTGGTTCCGCCTTTGACCTATCCCGCTTTCCACCCAACTCGCTTGATTTGATTTGGGGGCAGGCGGCCTTGCATCATTTGGCTCATTCCACCGATGAGTTGGGCAGAGAAGCGATGCGGGTTTTAAAACCAGGGGGAAGGCTGATGTTTATTTTTGAGCCCTTGGGGCATAATCTCTTAGTAGCAGCGATTCGTGCGATGCGGATGTCGCTGGCGGAGATGGTGGATGAGAGCAATCTCTTCCTTTCCCAGATTGAAAAACTGGCTGCTCCGTTTTCAGAATGCCAGGTGCAGGTTTTCAATTTATTTACATATCCCATGAAGGCTTTTGCAGAGCGAATTCCCTTGGTGAATCAGTTGGTGGAGAAAACAGATGCGAAGCTGTTTCAGGCCTTTCCAGCCATTCGACGGTATGCCGCGAACTGCAATATTATTATAACAAAATAAAATTAATTCATGCTCATCAAGCTTTTAAAAGCACATCGAAGGACCGAAACTTACGCTTAACTAACTTTAATCAAAAAGAAACTTATATTTTAAGCCAAATTTAAAAAACCTATAATTAAGTAAACCATAGCCAATAGAAGAACGGCGGCTTGCAGTTTCGTGGGAATCAACCCCCACAAGCTACGCCCGGTGCCGCGCTGGAAAGCAAGTGTGTTGGCGCAGATCCCGATCAAAAACGGCCCCATAGCAACTGCACCCACAAAAACCGAGAATTTACCAATAAAAGCGGCGACTCCAATCAAACAGCAAAAGAAGCAGAAATCCAAAGCAGGGGTAATTCGAATTGCAGGCCATAACACGAGCATTTTCATGGCCTCAGAAAGCGCTAAATGAGAGATCGTCAAGAGAAGCATAAGACCCACCCACCAGGTGCCCCATTCCGGCCAAAGCACTTTTCCGGAGGTCCAAATCGAAATAAACGGACCATTAAAAAACAAAAGGAGGAAAGCCAAACCTCCAGATGCGGCCAGAGCCCAACCGACCACCTGCCCAAAACGCAAAAGCATAAGATCGCGCCTTCCGGTCTCAACTAGCTCGCTGAGACCTGAAAAAGAGCTCTCAAAAAGCTTGGAAAGAACTTGCGAAAGGATCATTGCGGCCTTTGCGCCGACATTCCAAAGCGCAACCCCCTCAAGCCCAAAAAGACGGGAAAGCACCGATGACTGCACGAGTCCGGTCGCAGTGGCAAAAAGGGGCGCGCTTGCAAAAGAAAGACTTTCGCGGGCGATAGTAGAAAAATCCGAGCCCCGGATCCGCCAGCCGGCAAAGAGACCCGAGAGAAACTTCATCTTGGCCACGCCCCAGACCGCAAAAAAGAGCTGTCCGCAGCCCACCAGAACATTGCCCGCAAACAGCCCCCAAATCCCCCATCCATTAAGGAATCCAAACCAACCCAAAAAAATTGCAGCAATGAGGAAGATCGAATTCCAAATGTAATTAAGTGCGAATCTTTGGGCAGCTAGCAGAATTGAATTAAACGGCCGGAGGGGGAAAGTCACGCCCACCAAGATCGATTGCGCGGAAAATAGCGTAATGAATTCCGTCCTAAGACTTGGAGGGATGTCCCAGATTTGTGCAACCAAACTGGATCCGCCCCAGCCCGCCAAAGCAATGGCCAGACCTTGTAGAACTGAAATGGCTAAGGTGGTTTGGAAGCGGGGGGCCAATTTTATTGGCTCGGCCGCGGCCACAGGGCCAACAAACTGCCGGATCGAAGAATGACTAAGACCTGCATCAATGGCGGTTAAATAAGTTGTAACTTGTGAAACCAAAAGCCACATTCCAAGCGTTTCTTGGCCGGCGAAGTGCAGGATAATCGGAATTGTTAAAAATGAATAAAGCGTGGCCGCTCCCAAAAGAAAATATGAGCTGCCAAGGGTTCGGAAAAACCGCCCGGTGCGCGTAGTGTTATTAAAAAGCATGCTAAAATTCATCTTTTGGCAAAAAATGGGTAAGCAGCAAAAATGTCTTTTGTGAAATCTTTAAGATTGATTGCAGAGTAATAAGATATTCTTTTAAAAGGCTTATTGTGAATTGGCGACACTATACTTAAGAGCATGGGTGTTGTAATTAGCGGCGAGGCATTTTTTGAGAATCGTAGGCTTTTTAAACCACAACTATCCATAGTTGATACTTAATGGTAATCTTTGCCTAGTAGCCCAAAGATCTATGAAAAAATCCCCAGTAACATTTTTAGTGCCTGCATTTAATGTTGAACAGCATTTAAAAAGCTGTTTAAAAGGCATTTACAATCAAACCTTTAAAAATTTTAAAGTGCTGATCATCAATGATGGATCGAATGATGAGACGCCAAAAATCTTGCGTCAAATCGATGATCCTCGTTTCCACATCATTCATCAGAAGCGAAATATGGGTTACATTCACTGCCTTAACTTGGGCTTGTCGCTTATAAAAACAAAGTACACAGCCCGACTTGATTCTGATGACATACCGATGCCCAGACGCCTAGAGGCTCAATTAAAATTTCTTGAAAAAAATCCTTCGGTCAGCGTAGTAGGATCAAGAATGGCATATATTTATGGAGCTGAAAAGATTTTTAGCTTCGGATTTCTCGGCAAGGAGTTAATTCCATCTTTTTGTCCCCCAATGAACCAAAAGCCTTTTTGGGACCCCGCGACTGACGGCGAAACTATCCCCCACTCCTCGGCCACTTTTCGCACAAGCACAATCAGGAAAGTGGGTGGTTATCGCGACTTATATCCCGCAGAAGACATGGACCTCTGGTACCGCTTGGCAGCGATAGGTAAAAAACTAGCTTGTTTACCAGAAATTCTCACCCTCTATCGAATAAATCCTCAAGGGGTAACTTCGTCGGCGCTTTTCCGTCAGGCAATGATTACAGAATTTGTGAAACAGTCCCTTTATTCCAAAACTCAAAACAAAAAAATGACAAGCTTTAAAAGATTTTCGAAGCACTTTCAGCTTTCTCCAAGTGCAGCAAACGCCCTTAAGCTCAAGAGTGATCTTCGGAGGGCAATGGGTAAGCTGTTAAATCAACAATTTGTACCGGCGGCCCGAATAATTTTGAGCATCGTTTGTAATAGCCCGGCGGGTTTGTTAGCGAAAGTAAAGTCTAGATTTTTTATTACCGGACCTCGGTTAAACCATCAGAACATTTTTTGAGTTTTTGCCCAGAACGAAAAATGTGGTGTCCTGCCCAAACGAGCCGGTCAACGATAAATCCAAACATGCTTCACCGTAACACAAAAAACTTTTCGCCATCAGATTTATAAAAGCATTAGACTGGAAAGCATCTGCCTTTCTTGGCATTTTTAAAAAATGTTAGGAGGGTCCGAAAAAATAAACGTCTTAAGTGTTGAGCTGTTCCCCGCTGATTACTTTACGGCCGTGGGCAGGCTCATTCGTTTAGCCGGGGCCTCTAGGCCGGCGGCGGTGGCGGCGTGCAACACGCACATCATCGCGCTGGCGAGGCAGAGGCCAGATTTCCGGGCGGCGTTGCAAAAGTTCGACGTGCTGCTGCCGGACGGAATGCCGCTGGTCTGGGCGATGCGGAA
>Ga0194118_10005123_pt1 | contig 13873 bp, 12 predicted proteins | sample TA2MahsurfametaG_2_FD_148662 | JGI IMG/M metagenome (GOLD analysis project Ga0194118, IMG submission 148662) | Freshwater microbial communities from Lake Tanganyika, Tanzania - TA2015013 Mahale N5 surface | ecosystem: Environmental > Aquatic > Freshwater > Lake | place: Tanzania: Lake...
GGCACACGGACAGCTCTTTTCGACAAATCCCGAGCAAAGGGTCGATCCTGCACGGTATTGAGACGACAACCAATGGCGGGCATACAAACTTTGCAAATATGTACGCCGCCTATGAGGATCTGAGTGTGGAGCAAAAGCATGCTCTCGAAGGACTAAAGGTAATCCACGACCACGATTTCATTATCAAACAATCAAAAGAGCTCTCAAGCAGAGAAGACAAAGGCAATTACGTACAACTCCCTCCTGTAAGCCACCCTCTTATTCAACGCCATCCCATTACAGGTAGGCCAAGCCTGTTCCTTTCGCCTCACACGATGGTTTGTATCGAAGGCATGCCTGAGGTGAGCAGCCGAAAACTACTTGATGAATTGATAGCACACGCGATTCAACCCAAATACGTTTATCGACACATCTGGCGTGATCACGACGTGATTATGTGGGACAACCGCTGTACGATGCATTCGGTTGAGCCATTTGATAACAACAGCATTCGTCGAATCATGCATCGGGTCACCCTTGTAGGCGAAGCAGCACCTGTAGCTGCCTAGAGTCGACGCGATGATAAAAGCCTAAACGATCTTGATTGGTTTTACGGGAGGCATCAGGCATGGCAAAGGAAGCAAGCTGTAGCCAAGAAACGAGCGTTGACATTATTGTGGTTGGCGCGGGGTTTGGTGGGCTCTATGCATTACACAAGCTGCGTTCGCTTGGCTGTCAGATTAAGGTGCTTGAAGCGGGAAGTGGTGTAGGCGGGACTTGGTATTGGAATCGGTATCCCGGTGCACGTTGTGATGTAGAGAGTCTGGAGTATTCGTACTCATTTTCCGAGTCATTACAACAGGACTGGGAATGGCCTGAACGGTTCTCGGGCCAAGCTGACATACTTACCTATGCAAATCATGTAGCCGACCGCTTCGACCTACGCCGTGATATTCACTTCAACACCAAGGTCGTGTCTGCAGTTTATAAAGGGCCTAGCAACCAATGGAAAATCACGACCGATACTGGAGAATGTTTCAGTGCCAGGTTCTGCGTGATGGCAACGGGGAATTTATCGCTCCCCCGTGTTCCAAATTTTAAAGGACTGCCCTCGTTCAAGGGCCAGTGGTACCACACAGGACAGTGGCCAAAGCATAAGGTTGACTTCACTGGACTGCGAGTCGGCGTTATCGGAACAGGATCTTCCGCCATACAACTCATACCCGTCGTTGCCAAGGAAGCCAAGGAGTTGACCGTGTTCCAAAGGACTGCAAACTTCAGTCTACCTTCAGGGAATTCGGCGCTTGATCGTGACTTTGTTAACAAGTTTAAATCGCGCTATGCCGCACACCGTTTGGAAGCCGAGAGAACGCCCTTTGGCATTGCAGGTCATCCGCCACCCACCCAATTTTCCAGAGAAGCAACACCCGAAGAGCGCGAACAAGCCTACAAAGCGCGCTGGGGGACAGGAGGTAACATCGCATTCCTCTATGCTTATAAGGATTTACTAACTGATAAAGAAGCTAACGAAATCGCCAGTGAGTTTGTGCGCCAACAGATCCGGAAAACCGTCAAGGATCCGACAGTCGCTGAGCTCTTAGCACCAAAGGATCACTATATTGGTACTAAACGCCTGTGCCTTGATTCGGGCTACTACGAAACGTTTAATCACAGTCATGTTCACTTAGTGGATGTAAAGACGCATCCTATCGAGGAGATCACCGAGACTGGGATTCGCACGAGGCATCAAGACTACAGGCTTGATGCAATCATCTTTGCAACAGGTTTCGATGCAATGACCGGTGCTCTACTAGACATCGACATTCGCGTTGATGAAGGACCAAGTCTAAGGGAACACTGGGCCAATGGGCCGACCACTTTCCTCGGAATTTTTATCGCTGGTTTTCCAAATCTTTTTATGATCACGGGGCCAGGAAGTCCATCAGTCAAGTCCAACATGATCGCTGCCATTGAACAGCATGTTGACTGGATTCATAATTTACTAGCCCAGGTTGAGTCTACCGGGGTCAACAGGGTCGAAGCGACATCACAAGCTGAATCAACATGGGTCAACCACGTCACTGAGGTTGCAAATGGCACGCTTTATCCGCTCACTAATTCTTGGTACACCGGCTCGAATATTCCAGGAAAACCAAGAGTGTTTATGCCCTATGTTGCAGGACTCGATAAGTACCGTGATCATTGTGCGCAGTTGGCACGCGAGGCTTATCCTGGTTTGAAGTTTTCATCTCCAAGCGCGGCTAAACATTAGTGATTGAGAAATGCGACGCGCAAAGCCAAACTAGTCTCGACAACGGGACTGACCATCTCATTGGGAGGAACTGATGGATCGACGTAAATTTGTTACAGCATCGGGATTTGCACTCGCTGGCACACTTCTGCCAATCCACGCTAACGCACAAAAGCTAAGCTCGGAGGCAAAAATTCTCTGTGGCTTTCCCGCTGGTGGTACCGCCGACCTACTAAGTCGAGTATTCGCAGAGGGCGCGCGAAGCGAAGTTGGCCAGGCAGTCGTTGTGGAAACCAAAACCGGCGCGAGCGGTTTTATCGCCAACCAGGCTTTATCGAACGCGAGCAACGACGGCCGAACCGTAGGCTTAGTTGCCATGGCATCCATGTGTGTTGCTCCAGTAATGCCAGGACAGAAAATTCCTATTAATGTCGATACTGATCTAACACCTATAGGGAACTTCGCTGGCATCACAAATATCCTTGTGATAGGTAAGCATACCAAGTTCCGAAGCGTTCCAGAACTTATTGAACAGGCCAAGAAAAATCCCGGCAAGATCACCTACGCCTCCTCAGGAAATGGCACATCACAGCATCTGTCAGGCGAACTTTTTAAGAAACTAGCCGGGATCGATCTTTTACATGTACCTTATAGAGGCGGAGCACCTGCAATCCTAGATATTGTTGCCGGGAATTGCGACATCATGTTCGGAAATATGCCTGAGTATTTGCCTCAAATAAACGCGGGCAATCTTATTCCGCTGGCATTCGGGTCGCCGAGACCGTCACCACTTTTCCCGAACTTGCCATTAATGTCATCGGTGCTGCCGGACTTCGTCGTCATCAACTGGTTTGCCATTTATGGTCCTAAGACGATGAGTGCAGAGTGGGTCACCTTCTGGAATCGGACCCTGAGAAGCATCGTCGGAAAATCTGAGGTTCAAAAGCGCTTTCTTGACAACGGCATTGACATTATCGTTAGTTCACCGGAAGAACTCCGTTCGACTGTCTCATTGGACAGAAGAAAATGGCAAAGCGTCATCCAATCAGCTGGCATTCGCGCAGATTAAAGGTCTTTTATGCCAAAGATAAAGTCGGTTAAATGCCATCCCGTCAGCGCCCCGATAGAGAGACCTTTCACCTCATCAAGGGGTTGGCTCTACAAAACTCGGGGCTCGTGCATTGTTGAAATAGAAACAAATGATGGCTTGGTTGGTTGGGGAGAATGCTACGGACCAGCGCTAATTGCTAAGAGTTATATCGATACACAGTTTTCACCCAGGCTAATTGGAAGAGATCCATTTGATGTTGAGGTCATCTGGGAAGATCTCTACAACAGGATGAAAGACTATGGGTCAAGCGGCATGGTCATATCAGCCATGAGTGGTATAGACATTGCGCTTTGGGACATCATTGGCAAAGAATCCAGAAAACCGATTCATAAACTGATTGGCGGTTGCTTTCGCAGTGAAGTGCAATGCTACGCAACCGGTCTTTATTTCATCGATATGGATCGACTCATTGAAGAAGCCGTAGAAGAAGCCTGTGGGTACGCTGACGAAGGGTTTCCTGCAATCAAGATGAAAATCGGACTCGGCGACATAAGGTTCGACATAAAGCGAGTTGAAGCCGTACGAAAGTCCATACCGGATAACATTCGCTTAATGGTTGATGCAAACCATTGCTATAGCGTAGCCCAGGCAATTAGGATAGGTCGCGAATTAGAACAATTAAATGTCGAATGGTTTGAAGAACCGATATCGCCCGAGGATTTAGACGGTTATATTGAAGTTTCACGTGCGCTCGACATTGCGATAGCGGGCGGTGAGAATGAATTCACGCGATGGGGTTTTCGGGATATTGTTGCTAGAAAGGCGATGGATATTATTCAGCCCGATGTCTGCGCTGCCGGCGGTATCAGCGAATGCCGAAAGATCGCTGCCTTAGCGCTCGCTCATGGCGTTGAGTGTGTACCTCATGCATGGGGTTCGGTAATCGGACTTGCTGCAACACTCCACTTTCTTGCAGCTTTACCCGACCAACCACCAAGTTTCAGGCCTATGCCCCCTTTGCTTGAATTTGAGCAGTGCGAGAATCCCTTTCGTGACCTCTTGAGTAAGGAACCTATTACCCATCGGTCTGGGCTCGTTCAGATTCCTACTGGGGATGGGCTAGGGATTGAGATTGATCGACACATATTAGAACGGTTTCGAATTAGTTAAGTATGGGAGTAAGCATGGTGCAAATCCGATCGATCGAAGCGATTCCCTTGTCGTTTCGTTTACCTGAAGGAAAAACGGTTCGACTCGGTGTTGGAGCTACGACAAAAAGGGATGCGATTATCGTTAAAGTCGTATCAGATGATGGTGTTATTGGCTACGGTGAAGCCCATCCTGGACGCAGTCCTGGTGCAATCGTTAGCCTCATACACAACACCCTTGCTCCCATGCTGACTGGGCTTAGTGTCCACGACACCAATAGCGTTTGGACACGCGTTAACCGAATGCAACTGTCTAGCCATGGATTAGGGGCTGGGGCGGCACTCGCCTTGTCAGGTATCGATATGGCACTTTGGGACTTAAGGGCTAAGTCGCTTGGGATTCCTCTCTACAGCCTTTTAGGAGGAAGTCGAAAGCCTATTGCTGCTTATGCGGGTGGCATTTCAATGGGCTTTCAGGCCCCCGACGCGCTGGCAGATGAAGCACAAAGCTACGTCGACCGCGGCTATCGTGCAGTCAAGCTACGACTTGGGGATAATCCAAAGGATGATATTGCCCGGGTTCAAAGGGTGAGGACCCAACTCGGAGATCAGATTACGATACTAGTTGATGCGAACACGAGTTATAGCGTTAGTGATGTAAGAGCAGTACTACCAAGCCTGGAAGATTGTAAGGTTGCTTGGCTTGAGGAGCCATTCGGATGTAACGACTTTGGCGCTTACAGACAGGCAGCGCAACTTACGAAAGGCGTAGCACTAGCGGCGGGAGAAAATCACTACACCAGGTTTGAGTTTGCCCGATTGATCGAGGAGCGCGCCGTCAGCATCCTTCAACCTGATCTATCCAAATCAGGAGGAATCAGCGAAGGACTAAAAATCGCTGCGATGGCATCAGCCTGGGGACTTCCGGTGCATCCGCACAGTTCTGCGACAGGCATCAACCACCTCGCATCGATTCATTTTCTGGCTTCAATCGACAATGGCGGATACTTTGAGGCCTGTGTTTCAGCATTTAATCCCTTGCGCGACATGTTTGGATCACCCTTCAGCATTGATCAAGAGGGATTTGTCCAACCTAGTACAGTGCCGGGTATTGGGCTTGAAATCGATGAATCAGTCTTTGCGAAATTCCCATTTATTGACGGTCCTGGCTACCTTGTTAAGTTCTAGAACTAGAATGAACTCGACATGAAAGAAAATGATTCTAAGTCTAAGCGTGCGACAGTACTCCTCACCAATCCGATTTATCCAAGATGGCAGGACTATCTTTCGGATCGTTGCAGGGTCTTGATGCCAGAAGACTCCGGACCCTCTGGCTTAATGGATATTGCGCATCAAGCCAATTACATCATTGTCCGTTCACCATTACCCCCTGAGCTTTTTGAGCGAGCAAACCGCCTGAAGGCGGTTATACGCCATGGTGCTGGCTTGGACATGATCCCAATGTCGGCTGCAAATAAGTTCAAGATTGCTGTGGCAAACGCACCCGGCGCAAACGCAAGGACAGTCGCTGAATATGTCATCGGCCAGCTGATTAATCTCTCGCGCCACTTGGTTCAGGTGCACAACGCACTCAATCAATACGACTGGGCAACCGCGCGGGCACTTAGTTCGAATGCGACAGAACTCAAAGGCAAATGTCTTGTCATCGTCGGTGTCGGTGCTATCGGGTCCATGATTGCCAAAATTTGTAGCATTGGTTTTAACATGCGAGTGATCGGTGTAACGCAGACATCTACTAGGTATTCGGATTTCATTGAATACAAATCTCTGGGTGAGGCACTTGGCCAAGCGGATTATCTTGTCTTATCATGCCCCCTCAATGAAAAAACACAAGGACTTATTGACCACAAAGCCCTCCAAATGTTGAAGCGGGGCGCAAAGCTAATCAACGTCTCTCGAGGAGCCGTCATTGATGAGCAAGCGCTAATCTCCGCGCTAAAAGAGGGGCAACTTGGGGGAGCTGCGCTTGATGTATTCCATGTTCAGCCGTTACCTGAAACTTCACCACTAAGAAACATGCAGCAGATCGTTTTATCGCCTCATTTAGCTGGCATTACCGATGAAAGCATGGAGGTCATGAGCGAAATGGTGGTCAGACAAATTGAAGCCATGGAAGAAGGAAAACTACCTGAGCATCTGATCAACAAGGAACAGGGTGAGGCTATCGAGCGACGCTGGCAAATGATCGATACATCTGCAAACGTAACCTGATCATGAAGATAAAAAAGGTCCTAGCTCATTGGGTCCATGTTCCGATTCCTTACGAAAATCAACACGTCTCTGATTTTGGCAGGGTCTCGTCCTTCGACGCAGTGATCGTCCGGATAGAAACGAGTTGTGGGATCGTCGGATGGGGAGAGGCCAAGGAGGAAGTTGGTAGTGCTTCGAACTGCTCTGCCCTAACTAGCTTAATCAATCAACGGATAGGGCCTTCGCTAGTCGGTGAGGACCCTCGCGACATTAACCGTCTTGCTGACACAATATATAACGGTAGCCGTGCACATTACGCCCTCCGCGAAGGACATGTCTTCCCAATCTTAGGAAGAAGAGGCATCACAGTCGCCGGCATGAGCGGCATCGATATCGCGTTGTGGGACATCCTCGGCAAATCACTTGGCGCGCCGGTCTGGAGGTTGTTAGGTGGCAGGAGATCGGATCGCATGCCCGCATACGCTTCAGGTGGTTGGGCGGGTGTTGACCTAATCGGAGATCAGTTGCTTGGCTATGTGCAGCGCGGCGGTTTTAGTGCGGTAAAGATGAGAGTGGGCATCATTGATGGTTCACCCAGTCATTCCGCCCGTCGTGTCCACGCCGCGAGGGAAGCACTTGGACCAACGATCGGACTTGCATGTGATGCCCATGGTACCTTCACGGTTTCAGAAGCCAAGCAGTTTTGCAGACTTGCCGAAGACGCAAATCTACTATGGTTCGAGGAACCCGTTAGTGCAGACGACAAGCGCGGGCTTGCCGAGGTCCGGAGATCAACATCAATTCCTATAGCGACTGGCGAGAGTGAATTCAACCGATTCGATTATCGAGAACTCGCAGAGTTAGGAGCAGCAGACATTTTTCAGCCAGACTTAGCCATATGCGGCGGTGTCACAGAGGCAATGAGAATTGGCGCAATCGCATCTGCTTGGAATCTTCGGCTTGCCCCGCATCTTTGGACTGGTGCCCTCGCTTTTGCTGCGGGAATGCATGTTGCGGCAGCTTCACCTGCGGGCTGGATCCTAGAGTACTCATTAGGAGCAAACCCTTTACTTCAAGAACTTGCTCAAGAGCAGTTTAAGGTGGAGGAAGGAATGATTGAAATACCAGATCGACCTGGCTTGGGTGTTACCGTCAAAGAGTCGTTTATCGATCGTTATACTGTGTCTTGATGTTAAGTTGTTTGAACCATTAATTAGAATTACTCGTCGGCTACTAAGCGATACCGCCTTCCCCGAGCCTTAACCGGATCAAGCAAGGTAAGATCATTGGGCTCTATTGAAAACCCTTCTGGATACGGTGCCCGCACTGCCATCCCGATCGACTTCATCACACGGTTATCGCGATAATAGCAACGCGTGATAACGCTAACCAAGCTTGCGCAAAGATCGGGCCGCGTCGATGTCAGCATAGCGGCCAGAGCAGCAGCATCACTTTGCTGCGCTTGTTTTATAAGCGATAACGCTTCTCGAATGGCAGGCAGATCACGCCCCAGCGAAGCCAGAAGATCGGCAAAGATGAGCGGATCATCGGCACCTGGCACACCAAAGGCTTCGCTTTGCGGAATCATGAGACCAGCAACTTGACGCAATAAACCGACCTCCTCGGCGCTGAGTCCAGATTGAGTGTCGGCGCTGGTCAATGGACTGAGGGACACTATTGCAAAAGGCGAAACCGTCTTCATTGGGTTTTTCTAGCTCCATGCTCACTTAATCGTCAAAAAGATGCGTAAGACGCTGCTTGATCTGATCCGCTATATAAAGTGCAATTGCTTGTATGGTTGCTGTGGGATTCACGCCACCGGAGGTAACAAAAACACTAGCATCCACAATAAAAAGATTTTTTACGTCGTGCGCTCGTCCCCAGGGGTTAACGACCGACTCCTCTGGATCTTTACCCATGCGCGCCGTCCCCATCAAATGCCAGCCGGCATAACTTAACGGGGACTCTGTCGCGATATCCCGGGCACCAGCGGTTACTAAGATTTCTTCCGCCTTAGTTTGAGCGAAGGCCATCATCCGCTTACTGTTTTCACTTAATCGATAGTGAATGCGTGGCGCTGGAATCCCGTGCGCGTCTTTGAGCACAGGATCAAGCTCAACCCGATTATGCAATTCAGGGAGATCCTCGCAGATAGCGAGCATGCCGGCAGATCGATCAAATATTCGCCTAAAGGCTGCATGATGGTCCTCTCCCCAAGGGATTTTCCCCCAAGCCATGCCAGACATCGCCGTCTGAACTGGCCCTTGACCACGACCAAACTGCCAGGTAAAGCCTCGAACAAAATCTCTTGAACGATCTGTTTCATAGAACTCCTGACTCCAGGCGACAATATGAGAGCCACGATAACCATCTAAGGGCTCATCAAAGTAGCCTCTTGCGAGCGCATAGGGATGAAACATCAAGCGCTTGCCAACCAGACCACTTGAATTGGCAAGTCCATGTGGAAAGCGTGAAGAAGTTGAGTTCAAGAGCAAACGCGGCGTGCCGATACCGTTACAAGCCATGATCACCACTTCGGCAGCTTGAAACTGTTCCTTGCCCAATTCGTCATAATAAATAACACCCGTGGCCCTGCCGTCTTTGTTCGTACAAATCTCGCGAACACGGCAGCGTGTTCGAAGCGCAACACGCTGCCTTAGAGCCTCTGGCCAATAAGTAATATCGGTGCTCGCCTTCGCTCCTTGAGAACAACCTGCGATGCAGTGGCCCAGATGGATACAAGGCGCTCTGCCCTCATAGGCCTGCGTTGCGATCGCAGCGTCGGCTGGCCACCAGTGCCAACCGAGTTGATTCATCGCCCTGCCAAATAGCCGCCCAGTTTTACCCATGCTCAGCGGCGGCAAGATAGCGGCTTTGGGTGGATACGCAGGATCACCGGCAAGACTTGCAACACCCATCATCCGATCGTTGAGCTCAAAATAGGGCTCAAGCGTCTGATAAGAAATAGGCCAGTCATCAGCAACACCATCGAGGGTTCGGACCTGAAAATCAGAGGGATGCATCCGAGGAAAGTGGGCAGCGTAAAGAATCGTGCCGCCACCTACAGCGTTATAGTTTGCAACCTTAATTGGGGAATCATCTTCTTGAATCGGATAGTCCGCTGGCAAGCCCCGCCTGTTGGGGCTGATACTGAAGTCGCCGTACTGCCGCTCCTCCCAATCGCGGCCATGACTCGGAAACTCGCTTTGCCGAACCCAGTCTCCCTGTTCCAGACAGAGAATGCGCATCCGTGTTTCTGCAAGACTCCAGGCGACAGCCGCGCCAGATGCTCCCGCTCCAATAATGAGAACGTCAACAGGCTCCATGGACTAAGGCCCTCTGTCTAGGATGCTCTGTTGCGGTACGAATAACCAATCTGCCGCATTTAATCGTCGATCAGGTTTGTGTCCGACTTCGTCCCATCAGGCCATGAAGCTTGATTGGGGGATGCGCAAGAATCGCCTCCTCGATGGGCTCAGTCCCCCAGCCTGGTCGATCAGGCATCAGCAAATGGCCATCCTCATACGAGGGCACATGGGTAAACAATTCATGATCCCAAGAGATCCGGTCGATATCTACTTCCATGATGCGCAAATTAGGCACAGCAGCACAAAAGTGCGCATTCATCATCGTGCAAAGATGGCCGTAAAAATTATGGCAAGCAACGTTCACCTCATGGGCATCCGCAACCGCTGCGATCTTCATCGACTGCCAAACACCGTTCCAAGGCGTATCGATAATCGCTACGTCGATTGCTTGGCGCCTAAAAAAGGGCAAGAACTGTTGGACACCGATGAGTGTTTCACACGAGGCAATGGGATGTGGACTATGCGAGCGAATGAAGGCCAATGCATCGGGATCACGGCTATCGATCTCGACCCAAAATAAATCATGATCAGAAGTCCCACGCAAAATTTTCAAATAGCCTTCAGTTTTTGCATTGAAATTCAAATCGAGCAAGATTTCGAGATCCGGGCCGGCTGATTCGCGAATCGTTTGCAAATGTTCTCGTAAACCATTCAAAATCTTTTTTTCGACATTCAAAGGCGGCGAAAATGGATTCCCAAATCCAGGCGCCCAGCCTGCGATGCCAGCTTGTTCATAGCGCCAGATATTGGTTTTTACGGCCTTAAATCCGCGCTCAACAGCCTCTTTGGCCATCGCCCGAACGCCCGATTGATCCCTTATTTCGGGCTGGTAGAAAGGAATCCGACCGGCGCGCCATGTCACGAAATGCGACCAATAAACTGGCAGACGATCGCGTATCTTCCCACCCAAGAGTTCGTAACAAGGCAGCCCTAAGGTCTTTGCTTTGGCATCAAGCAAGGCATTCTCGATAGCCCCGAGTGCCTGCCCTACCACACCGCCCGCACCGGGACGGGTCGCACTAAAAAGCTCCTCGCGGATGCGCTCGTGCTGCATGACCGACTGACCAATCACGCGTGGGCTAAGTTGCTCAATGACCGCTGCAACACCCGGTGAGCCAAATCCCTCATCGAATTCACTCCACCCCACCACGCCCTCATCGGTAAGCAACTTCACAAAATAGTAATTCCGCCACCCTGCACTACATGAGAGCGTCGTTAGGCTTACGATGTTTGTGTTCTTCACAAGCGAACTCCTTTGATACATGCCTGAGGCAGGAAAGCTTAATCTTGCACATTTGCGGGCCGTTGTTGAGCGCGCTTGCCGCATCAACACCCGCTTTTGCAATAAGATGGAACAAACATCAACTCAACTTAGCTTTCATGTCGACCATAGCGCCAACCGGATTTGTGATCTACGCTTTAGAACTCCATACTGTCTCTCGTTTTTATGCGCGTTTATTGCTTGCAAAGATCATCGAAGCGGATACCAAACACCAAGTCCTCGCCTGGGATGATGGTCAGCTTGTGATTCACGCCATTCCAGCCGAGTTCGCAAAAGGCATACGTATCGAAAGTCCACCTGTACCCCGGCAAGAGCAGGCTATCAAGCCTTGGTTCAAGGTCAATCACTTGCTCGATGCCCGTTGGACCACCGAATTTTGTGGCGGGAAAGTTTGCGGCGAGGTTTGGCTTGGCCCTGGTTACAAGGCACTTGATGTATGTGACCCAGAGGGCAATGTACTCCAGTTACGCGAGCATACGACCGAGCCTAAGTGAGGTGTTATCCTCAGATCCGATCCCATTGAATCAATGGGACTTGCGATCGGTCTAATCCTAAGACGGTTTGTAAGCTCAATCGTTTGGCGTCAGGTGAGGCTGTGCCCTTTAATCGAAGCGAAGGCGCATGTTTGCGCTGAATTTCAAATTCTATATCACTTCCACTTACCCGCCCCTCGCCAATTGGGTGAGTAAGTCCTTGATTGACAGTTCTTAATTCAATCATTTGATGCGACTGAATGAGCTCGATTGAATCGGATCCAAGGCCAATGTCAGCGGGGATTCGCCATCGACCGCCCACCCGCGCAGGTACGATCCACAACATCGCCAGCTCATTGGGCACATGGGCGATTATATGATCAGGGCGCCACGAACCGAGATCAAAACGGTTCGATAGCACTCTCGTGCCGGGTCGCAGTTGCTCAAGTCGTGGGGAAAGTTTGGCATTGAGTGATTCACCAAGGTACAAGGTAACCACGCTGGCATCAGAAAAGTCAACTTGAAAGAGGTCAGCCTTCTTGAAACTGACCCGATCGGCGACACCAGCGCGTATAGCATGACGCTTGGAGAGTTCGACCAAATCAGCGTTATATTCAATACCGATAGCTTTAGCGCCGAAATACTGGGCAGCCAGTATTGGGATAATGCCATCACCCGATCCAAGATCATAGACAAGATCGGAAGCTTCAGTCTTTGCCGCTTGAAGCATTGCCATCGAGATCGCACGGCTTGAAGGCATCCACATGACGTCCTTCCCAGCGCTGGCCAACTGCAGGCGATACAAATCATCCCCGTAATTGGTGCTCGTGCATGCGATGAGCGTACAGGATGATAATGTTAATCCTGCTTTACGAAGAAAGCCTCGGCGGTGTGGCTCGGATTCTTGCATCGTGCAATGTTTGGTGGATAGGCTAAAGATTACTGCCAAATGCTAGATAAGCGCCAAACTTTAAACCCATTTTGCAAGTCGGACGGCCATGGCAGAGCCCTGACCAACCAGTGAACACCAAAGCCTAAACATAAAGCCAGGCCGTGTAGCCCCCAGCTTATCGAGCGCATCATCACGGTGCTCGAGTTCATCATGGCGAAAAGCTTCAAGCATTGCCAAGAGATTGGGATACTCGCCGAACACATGTTGAGGCGTTTCAGCCTTTAGTCCACATTGAATGTCGCTATGACATGCTGATTGACTCGAGCGTTCAGGCCCTGCTTTAATCAAGTCTTCTTTCAAACGCTCGATTTGCTCTAAATAATGAACATCGACAAATTGTTCGACGGCAGCAATGGTTCCGAGCATCCAACGACGTCCAAGCAGCGCTGGAATACTACCGGTCATAATCCCTGCTAAAACCCATAGCGGTAGCAGGCGGCTTCGGAATCGCCAGGGCAAAATGCGATTCATGGCATCAAGATGGATTTGCTCTTGACGGCGGTGCGACTCGAGCATGGCACACAAATCAGGGTCACGGGTAAACCAGCGCATGCTGCGATAAATCCACACAGCTCCCGTCTCACCCGCATGATCTGATCGAATCGCGGCAACCATATGGGCAGGCAACCAATCGGGTCTAAACCAGCTTGACGCCCAGATCTGCAGCGAAGGACGGATACGCAAAAACATGGCATACACTGCATCCATAAGCCAAAGCCCACCGGGCAAGCGACCCAACAAGGCTAAAGCTCGCCAACTCGGCGCAAGCCGGCTCCAAAGCCGAACAAAGGCTGGTGCACCATGAAACCACTGACCATCATGGCTATAGATATGAAATCGTTGCAATAACTGCATTCGATCAGGCTGATATCCCTTCGAGACTCTAGGGATTTCGAGCGCAGGCATCGACAAATCATGCCAAACAATATCTGGCGGCGAGGCCCGCCGATATACAGCGACTTCGCGAACGCAAAGTGGACACGACCCATCAAAATAGACTTGCATGATGTCGCCTATGATAAGTACTTTGACAAATGCTTGTCGGAAGCGGGCCTAAACCTAGGGGCATATGATGTTGATCCCGGATGATTTCCATGCGCTTGTTGTAGGGTCCTCCGGTGCCTTGGGAGGTGCGTTTGTGAAACATCTACGCATGGA
>Ga0194118_10005133_pt1 | contig 13857 bp, 9 predicted proteins | sample TA2MahsurfametaG_2_FD_148662 | JGI IMG/M metagenome (GOLD analysis project Ga0194118, IMG submission 148662) | Freshwater microbial communities from Lake Tanganyika, Tanzania - TA2015013 Mahale N5 surface | ecosystem: Environmental > Aquatic > Freshwater > Lake | place: Tanzania: Lake Tanganyika...
GGCAAGTGGCCGCAAGGCGAGCAGTACCTGTTCAAGTGCGTCGGGAGTATGCGCATAGTCAACCACCACCAGGGGTGTGCTGCCACCGCCAAGGCGCTCCATCCGGCCATCCACCGGGCGCAACCCCGAAAGTGCTCCGAGCGCCTGCTCGACGGGCCGGCCGAGCGCAATCCAGCTCGCCGCAACCGCCAGAGCGTTCAGCGCATTGAAGCGTCCGAGAAGCGACAGTGTCTGCACGCCGCTTTGGACTTTGTGCCGCTCCCCCCCCTCGAGTGCAAGGTAGCGCCAGCGCAGGCGCATACCGCAGGGGTCGTCTTCCACCTCGGCCTCGGGAAAAGCCCAGAGCAGGGCCGAAAGGGCTGGATTGCGTTGTGCGAGCTCTCGAGCGCGGGTGCGCGACCGATCGAAATCCTCGCCCAGGCCGTAAAAGAGGAGCGCGGCTCCAGAGGGACAAGCGTCCACCATCGTTGGCGTCCAGGCGTCGTCGAGATGGATAACCGCGTGCGCCCCCCAGGGTGATCGCCCGAGCAGGCGAAAGAGCGTTGACTTCGCTTGCGCATAGTTCTGCATGCTGCCGTGGTAGTCGAGGTGATCGCGGCTCAGCTGGGTGTAGACCGCGACTGCGGGCATAGAGCCCTGGAGCCTTCCCTGGTGTAATCCGATCGACGAGGCCTCGATCGACACCAGTTGCGCCCCGCGTTCGGCAACATCGCGAAGTTGCGTTTGCAAGGCAACCGCATCGGGGGTGGTGAGCGCAGCGACTGAGCCGTCCTCGCGGGTGCGTGGCGGGTCATCGGGCACCGCTTCAGGATCGAAGAAGCGCTCGCCAAGCGTCCCGATCACCGCCGAGGGCGCACTCCAGTGCGCCGCCATCCAATACGAAACGCTCGTCTTGCCGTTCGTGCCCGTTACCGCCACAAGCGGGATGCAGTGCGAGGGATGACCATAGAACGCTCCCGCGAGATGCCCCACAAAGCGATGCAGCGAGGGGAGGATGAACACACGCGGGTCGCTGCCGACGTACCCGTTGGGACCCCGGGTGGCCGCGGATGCGTTTCCCTGGGCGGCAGTGTCTGCAGAGTCGGGTGAGGCGGAAGGCAAGGGGTCGGAACGATCGTGCGCAGGACTCCGCGCAAGACACTGCGCGTCGCACAGCACGGCACACGCGCCCCGCTGCAGAGCTTGCGCGATGAAGCCCGCCCCGTTGTGGCGACGCCCCGAAAGCGCAATGAAGACGTCTCCGGCCCTGACTGCACGGCTGTCTGCGCGCAACCGCGCCCGCGCCCCCACGCGGGGACGAAGCCAGTCCAGCGCCTGCCGTACCAGCCGGTCGTCGAAGGCCGACAGGCACTGCGTTGAAAGTGAAGGGGCCGGTGCCACTGCCGGATCCGGTTCCGGTACCGGGATCAGGCCCGGCTCCAGGTCCGGGATCAGGTCGGGGATCAGGTCCGGTGCCGGCACGGCCTCGGCCCTGTGCGCGTCGGTGCGCTTCACCGCACCCGCTCCTGGCCCACCATCTGCGTGGCGCGGGCCGACGCGCTCAGCGTGCCAGCCTCCTCCTCCAGAGCAATCGACGGGGGTGCCGGTTCACGTACCGGCTGCGCCACGGTGAAGGCCTGCATCGAAGCATCCGGCATCACCCGCATGGTGCGGAGACTCTCGCCGCCGATCCGTGCAAAGATCGGTGCTGCGACAAGGCCCCCGAAGTACTTGCCGGCCGAGGGCTCGTCGACCATCACCGCGATAATGATCCGCGGGTCGGAAACCGGTGCAAAGCCCACGAACGACGCCACATACTTGTTTGCATAGCGTCCGTTTTCGAGCTTGTGTGCGGTGCCGGTCTTTCCAGCCACCCGGTAGCCCTGGATCTGCGCCTGCGGTGCGGTACCCCCGGGGCCGGCAGCGAGTTCGAGCATGCGGCGGACCGTCTTGGCGGTTTCGGCGCGGATCACCGGGTCGCCTTGCGCCTTTGCGGCGTGACGCAGCATCGTGACCGGGATCAGCTCGCCGTCGCGCGCGAAAATCGAGTAGGCGCGGGCCAACTGCAGCAGTGAAACCGAAATCCCGTGACCATACGACATGGTGGCCTGCTCGATCGGCTTCCAGGTGCGATGGGGCCTGACCCGCCCCGCAACAGCCCCGGGAAAGCCGATGTCGGGAACCTGCCCGAACCCTACCTGCATGAAGAGTTGCCACATCTCCTGCGGCGGGATCTGCAGCGCCATCTTGGCGGTGCCGATGTTGGAGGATTTCTGCAGGATCTGCTCCACGGTCAGCACACCGTAGGCGTGCGCGTCGCTGATCGTGTGACTGCCGATGGTCATTCGGCCGGGTGCAACATTGAAGGTGGACTCCGGGCGCACCCGGGCGCTGTTGAGCGCGAGGGCCGTGGTGAAGGGCTTCATCGTCGAACCGGGCTCGAAGATGTCGGTGATCACCCGGTTGCGCAATTGGGCTCCGGATAGATGTGCGCGCTGATTCGGGTTGTAGCTCGGCCAGTTGGCGAGCGCGAGCAACTCGCCGGTTTCAACGTCGATGACCACCGCGGCTGCGGCCTTGGCCCGGTGTTCCTCGACCGCATCACGGATCGCATTGAAGGCAATGAACTGGATCCTGCTGTCGATCGACAGCGCAATGTCTGTGCCGTGCTGCGGGTCACGAACCTCCCGTACATCCTCGATGATGCGACCCAGACGGTCGCGGATCACCACCCGCGAGCCGGCGATGCCCGAGAGGTGTTTCTCCTTGGAGAGCTCGATCCCCTCCTGGCCGCTGTCTTCCACGTTGGTGAAACCCACCACATGCGCGGCCGTCTCGCCTTCGGGGTAATAGCGCTTGTACTCCCGGCGCAAGTGCACGCCCGGAATCTGCAAGGACTCGACCTGACGTGCGAGATCGCTGTCGACCTGGCGACGCAGGTAGACGAAGGTCTTTTCCTCCTGTCCCACCCGCTGATGGAGGTCGGACACCTTCATGCCGAGCAGTCTGGAGAGTTGCAGAACCTGCGCCTCGCTCGCACGGTACTCCGGGGGGTTCACCCAGACCGCGCTTGCGGGCAGGCTGGTGGCGAGGGTTTGCCCGTTACGGTCGAGGATCTTGCCGCGCGAGGCGGGGAGCTCGAGCGTCCTCTGGTAGCGCACCTGACCCTCGCGCTGCAGATAGTCCTGCGAGAACACCTGCAGCCACACGGCGCGCGCAATCAGCGCAACAAAGCCCAGCGTCAGAAGGAAGAAGGCAATGCGCGAGCGCAACGCCGACAGCCGCACCTGCAGCAATGGCGTGGCGTTCATCGACACAGGTCGGGCACGCCGCGGAGCCTGGTTCATGGCGCTGCTCCTGAGCCCGCCGCAGTCGGGGAGCTCGCAGTGCTTGCAGCGGTTGCAGGATTGGCAACATTGCCGGGATTTGCTGGAATGGCAGCGTTTCCAGCCTGTGCAGGAATGGAAGCGTTTGCGGGTCTGGCGGGATTTGCAGGATTTGCGGGACTTACGGGACTTACGGGACCTGCGGGATTTGCCGCATGCGCCGCATCGGTCGTACCCGCCGCAGTTGGTGCTGCCTCGGTGGCCCACGCAAGCGGCGGGGTCTGCCGACGCGTCGCCACCGGAGGTATGGTGAGGTACATCGTTCGGTCGGCCGATGCGGAGCCCATGCCCAGATCGCGCCGTGCGCGCTGATCGATCATCGAGGCCTTGGCCAGTCGTAACTGATCCAGCTGCAACTGCTTGAACTGGATGTCGAGTTCCCGGCTGCGGGTCTGCATCCTTTCGAGCTCGATGAAGAGCTTGCGCGCGCGGTGTTGCGAGTCGACGAGCAAAAGCGCGCACGCTACAAGCACTGGCACCAGCAGAACATTGAGGCGGTAGTGCACTTCAGCGGCCCGGGTCATGGCGCTTGCGCGCATACCGCAGCACCGCCGAACGCGCCCGCGGATTACGCTCGACTTCAAGTGCATCGGCCAGCACCCGCTGCGGCGCTTCGAAGGGCCAGTCACGCCGCTCGGGAACCCCGGTGACCGGATCGGTTTTGGCGCGCGCACCGCTTGCCTGCGCCAGATAGTGCTTCACCCTTCGATCCTCGAGCGAGTGAAAGCTGATCACCGCGAGCACCCCACCGGGCTTGAGGCATTCACGCGCTGCTTCGAGACCCGCATCGAGTTCGGCCGATTCCTGGTTGACCTGCATCCGGATCGCCTGAAAACTGCGGGTGGCCGGATCCTTGGCCTCGTCGCGACCCCTGGCCTTGCGCCGGAGCACCTTGCGCACCAGTTCGGCAAGCTCTCCCGTGCTGCGCAAGGCCTGATCCCCGAACCTCTCCCTGTGATCCTGGATCGCCTGCGCGATGGCACGCGCGTGCCGCTCTTCACCGTTGCTCCGCAGCACTGCCGTGAGTTCCTCGACCTCCGCCTGCAGTAGCCATTGGCGCGCGCTGATCCCTTCGTTGGGGTTCATGCGCATGTCGAGCGGCCCGTCGTGTCGAAAGCTGAAACCCCTTGCGGGATCGTCGAGCTGCGGCGAGGACACGCCAAGGTCGAAGAGCACGCCGTCGAGCGCCGGCACTTCAAGGCGATTCAAGACTGCGGCGATCTGGGCAAAGCGTGACTGCATCAGATCGACGCGTGCCGCCGGCCTGCCATCGTCACGCTGCCAGGCAAGCGACCGGCCGTAGGCCACCGCTTGAGGATCACGGTCGATCGCAATCAAGCGACCCTCCCTGCCAAGGCGCGCATGGATCGCCACTGCATGGCCCCCGCGGCCAAAGGTGGCGTCGAGATAGCAGCCGCAAGGATCAACGCCGAGTGCCGCGATCGTTGCTTCGAGCAAGACCGGCTGGTGTAAAGCATGGTGCACCCGCCCTGCCTAGAAGCTGAATCCGGACAAGGCCTCGGGCATACCGGCGGCGATCGCCTGCTTCTCCCTTGCACCCAGCGCATCGGGATCCCAGAGCTCGAAGTGCGATCCCATGCCCATGAAAACCAGCTGTCGCTCGATCCGGGAGGCTTGCCGCAACTCGGGCGAAATGAGGATGCGACCCGATCCATCCATCTCGACGTCTTCGGCACTGCCCAGGAAGATGCGCTGCCAGTCGCGCGCGGCAATGGGAAAAGCGCGGATCTCCGTGCGCTTTGACTCCCACACCGGACGCGGAAAAAGAAGCAGGCATCCGTCCGGGTGGCGGGTGAGCGTGAGCGCCCCGGCGCACTGCGCGCTGAGATCGTCGCGATGCCTCGAGGGGACGGTAACCCGCCCCTTGGCGTCCAGGTGCAGAGACGACGTTCCCTGAAACATGATCGACGTTGCGCCCGAACTTCAGGCGCACGCTTACCCCGCAAAGTCAGCCCTGTTTGCCCCGCCGGACGATTTGCCCAGCACCCCGATCAACACGGTAGGAGGCAGTGTACCCCACAATTTGCCACTTTTTCCTACAATTCCCCACTTTACATCAGCAAAGAGGCGAAGTCAAGTCGGTGGTCGAAAGATTTCTCAACCATGACAGCGACTTAGCTGGTGGGGAAAGCGGGTCTGTAGGCCGGATTCTGTGAGGCTTCGTAAAGCCCGACGGTCATTCCTCTGGGCCGTGCATTGCTGCACGGCTCTAGCCACCGACCCGCATGCGCATCGCGGAAGGACGACCCGCCGGGACCCCCGAGGGGGTCCCTTCGCATGCCTACTTGGTGTTGCTCCGGGTGGGGTTTGACCTGCCGTCGCTGTCGCCAGCGGCGCGGTGGGCTCTTACCCCACCTTTTCACCCTTGCCTGCCGTGCTTGCACAACGGCCGGCGGTATCTTTTCTGTGCCACTTTCCGTCGCCTTGGGCCACCCACGAACGCCTGCGCCCGTGTGCAGCTTGCTGCGCCTGGCCGTTAGCCAGCACCCTGTCCGATGGAGTCCGGACCTTCCTCTGCCGCCTCATGTGGAAGCCGCAGCGACCGTCCAACCCGCTTTCCCCGCAAAAATGGTACCGCAAGAGCCGGGCGATGCAGACTCTTGCCTGCGGGCGACCGTGCAAGGGCCTCAGGGTCCTTGCAGGGCGAGGGCCTCCGGATGGTCCTCCATGTAGGCCCTGAGGATCTCGGCAAAGTCGCGATCCGCCTCGAGCCCCATCGCGCAGGCGCGTGCGGTGTCGAAACGCGCCGCCCAGGTGCGGACCAGGCGCACCACAGCCGGGTCCGTGCGTTCTTCGACCAGCGCAAGCGCTCGCTCGCCGACCGCTTCGCGCATCGCCGCAAGCTCCTCACGCATCGTGACGGTGAGCCCGGGAAGGTTGATCGCGCGATGCCAGCCCCACTGTTGCGCATCGATCTCGAGGGCGCGGATCAGCATGCGCACCACTGCACGCGGTGAGGCCACCCACATCGCCGTGTCCGGGTCAACCGGCAACACCGCGGCGCGGCCCGCGAGCGGCTCGCGGATGATGTTCGAGGCAAAGCCCGAAGCGGCCCCGTTGGGTTTGCCCGGACGGACCACCACGGTCGGGATCCTCACCGATCGACCGTCGACGAAACCCTTGCGGGTGTAGTCCTGCACCAGCTGCTCGCCGATGTACTTCTGAATGCCGTAGGACCCCTGCGGGGTGGGTGTGGTGTGGTCCGTGACCACCTCGGGAAGGCTCCCACCGAACACTGCGATCGAGCTCGCAAAGAGCAGCCGCATTGGGCTGGCAGATCCTTGCAGCTGCCGGCGCGCACGGCAGGCCTGAAGCAGGTTGCGGGTACCGTCGAGGTTCACGCGAAGCCCGAGATCGAAGTCGGCCTCGGCAGTGCCGCTCACGACCGCTGCAAGGTGGATGACGGCGGCCGTGTTGTCGCGAAACAGTGCACTCACCTGGTGAGGATCGGCGATATCGCCGCAGCAGTAGCGCACACGCGGATCCAGGATCGCACCAGGCATCACGTCGAAGGCGGTGATGGCCTCGATCGGCTGCGCCGGTGCCGGCTCGAGCGCAAGCCCGCTCATCTTCAGCAGGTGCGCGATGCACTGCTGCCCCAGGAAACCCGAACCGCCCGTAACCACAATGTGCATAGCGCCTCCCTTTTGCTGGTCTTGCATGGCTCACCCTGCAAACGGACGCCGCCGCGGCGTGATCCGTCCCCTGAAGCGCGTCAGACCTTGACCCGCGATCTTCCGCGAGCCTCACGGAAGACCGAGGCGTCATCATAGAACGTTGCATCACGGTTCGCAGCGCACCAGCCGGGTATGCCGAGCACCGGAAGGGGATGCAAGGCAAACCGGCCGATGCTGTGCTGACCACTATCGGCAAGGGTTGAAAGACGCTCGGCGAGGAGCCGGTCAACGGCTGCCACATCGCGCATGCCTGCGACTGCGAGCGGCGCTGGCGTCGACGTTGACGGTGACGCTGACGGTGACGTTGACGTTGACGTTGACTTTGGCGGTGACGGTGACGATCGCGGTGACGTCGGCGTTGGCGTTGTATCTCGCGACTCGAGGATCAGCACATGCGCGGTGATCGCCTTGAAGGGACGCATCATTTTGTGCAGGAGCGCATGCCCGAAGAGATGCAAGGCTTGAGGCCACCGTGCCCGCCCCTCGAACAGGAGGGCGTTCCAGCGCCGTGCGCGAAGCCAACTGCAAAGCTCCGGGTCGGGCTCCACCCAGATCATCCCGTTCTCGTCGAGCAGCGTCAGGCGGTCACGTAGCGCGCCCCGCGTGCCCGAAGGGCTCGCGGTAGCGCAACCATGCAGGCGGTTGATCTGCGCCTTGCTGCGCGGCCAATGCAGCCAGATGATCGCGTTGAAAAGGTCGTGCCAGGCCCCGTCACCCACCACCCGGGTGGGGACTGCGCCGCTTGCCTCAATACCCGCTTCGTAGGGTTGGCCTGCGCACTCGCGTGCGTCGATGAAACGAATCGGCATGCCCTGTGCGGTGCAGCAACGCCGTTGTTGGGCCTCCTGGTTGAGCCACGCGAGCCTTGCAGTGGGCGAGGGGCACGCGGCGGAGCAGGCAAGGCTGTCTGCAATCCCTGCCCACCAGGGCTCATCCCATCGGCGTTCAGGGTTCATCGCTCCCGCACGGAACGATCACGCCAATCACGCGTCAACTTCATGCCAGTCCGGCCAACAGCCTGCCGAAGGCGGACGCACCGGCGGGCTTGCTGCCCTGAAGGCGAAGTTGCCACTAGCCGGTCGCCGCGCCGATCAGCCCTTCGAAGCGCCAGGGCAGGTGCTCCCCCGCTGCGAGCGGAACAATGCTGTTGCCCCGACCGAAGGGCAAGGCATGGGGAACCTCGCTGGCTTCGCGCAGCATGCTCACGCGCCTCGTGTGCGGCGCGAGGCCGTAGAACCGCGCGCCGAACACCGCAGCAAAGTCGGCCAATCGGTCAAGGGCTCCGGCAGCCTCAAAAGCCGTCGCGTAAAGCGCGAGCGCGTGCGGAGCGCTGTAGCAACCGGCGCAGGCGGCTGCGTGTTCCTTGAGCCGGGCTGCGTGCGGTGCAGAGTCCGTACCCAGGAAAAACCTCGGCAAGCCCGAAACTGCCGCCTCCAGCAGCGCCTGCCGGTGCACTTCGCGCTTGAGCACCGGCAGGCAGTACCAGTGCGGACGCAAACCCCCGCGAAAGATCGCGTTACGGTTGTAGAGCAGGTGCTGCGGCGTGATCGTTGCTGCCGTGGGCCCTTCAGCCTGGCGGACGAACTGCGCAGCCTGCCGGGTGGTGATGTGTTCAAACACGATTCGCAGGGCAGGAAATCGGGCGCGCATCCCTTCCAGCACCCGATCGATGAACACCGCTTCGCGGTCGAACACGTCGATATCGGCGTCGGTGACCTCTCCGTGCACCAGCAGGGGCAGCGATCGCTTCTGCATGCGCTCGAGCACCGGACCGAGTCGTCCCACCTCGCTTACCCCCGCATCGGCATGGGTGGTGGCCCCGGCCGGATAGAGCTTGACCGCGTGAACCAGCCCCGAGTCGGCCGCTGCGTCAATGTCGGCGGCTGTGGTGTGGTCGGTGAGATAAAGCGTCATGAGGGGCTCGAAGCGCAGCGCCTCTTCGAGCAACCAGGCGCGACGCTCCGGTTCGCAGCGCAGTACTGGGGGCTGGTCGCTGGCCGTTACCGGGCTGTGCGCCGTTGCGACGGCTGCACGCAAGGCCTCACGGATGCGCGTGCGGTAGTCGCGCGCCTGATCGCACCGCACCACGGGAGGCTTGAGGTTGGGCATCACGATCGCCCGCCCGAACTGCAAGGCGCTGGCCAGCACGACATGGCGCAGCGCAGCACCGTCCCGAAGATGCAAATGCCAGTCGTCGGGAAGCGGGAGTTCGATCCGGGTGGCGGAACTTTCGGGCTCACCCGGCGGACTCAGTGGATTTCCGCCGCCGCATTCGGTGGAGTTCATGGTGCGTGCACGGATTCAGGAAGCCCTTGGCAGGACGACGATCGCGCGGTAGTCGTTGACGTTGGTGAGCGTGGGCCCGGTGTGCACAAGATCCCCGCTCGCAAAGAAAAAACCCCATGCATCGTGCTGGCGCAAGTGTTCGCGGGTGTCGACGCCTGCAGCCCGGGCGCGGCCAAACGTGCCAGGGTCAAAGAGCGCGCCGGCGTTATCCTGTGAGCCGTCGATCCCGTCGGTGTCTGCCGCAAGCGCCCAGACGCGATCCTGAGGGCCCAGCGCTTGCAGCAGGGCAAGCAGGAACTCGCTGCACCGCCCCCCCCGCGCTGGGGCCTGGCCGCGGCGCGCCGACGATGCCGCCAGGGTAACGGTGCACTCACCTCCGCTCAGAAAGACGAGCGGCGGCTGAAAGCCGGGATTGCGCCCGCCGAGTGCTTCGCGCACCAGCGCGGCCATCACCAGCGCCACCTGCGAGGCTTCACCGCAGATGGTGTCGCCGAGAATCACCGGTCGGACACCCCGGGCCTGCCAGAATTCGGCGGCGCGAACGAGGCTGCGCGCCGGTGCGCCGATGATACGGTTGCTCACGCCAAGAAAGACCGGATCGCCGGGTTTGGGCGTTTCCTCGCGTTCGCCGCGCGCGCCCGCCCGCAGATGAGCCGCCACATCGGGCGGTGGCTCCACGCCCCAGTGCGCCAATACCTCGACGGCGTCCTGGAAGCTGCTCGGATCCGGAGCACAGGGCCCCGAGGCGATGGCCGAGGGATCGTCGCCGGTAACGTCCGAGATGATCAATGCGCATACCGAAGCGCCGCGCAAAGCCGCCGCGCGGGCCAGCTGACCACCCTGGATTCGCGAGAGGTGCTTGCGCACAATGTTCATCGCTTCGATCGGCGCACCGCTGGCGAGAAGCTGCCCGGTGAGTTGCCGGACCGACGCCAGGCTGACACCCTCGACAGGAAGGGTGAGGAGCGCCGATCCGCCACCCGAGATCAGGGCAATGAGCTGATCGCCTTCGCCAACTCCAGCCGCGAGCGCAAGCATCCGCGCTGCGGCCTGATGTCCGGCAGCGTCGGGCACCGGATGCGCGGCCTCCACGATCCGCACCGCCGCGCAGGGCGCAGCATGCCCATAGCGGGTCACGACGAGTCCCTCCAGTGTGCCGCCCCCCGCGATCCGCACCGGCTCAGTTCCACGGGCTGCGGCCGCGCCAACCTCATTCGGAACCGCCAAAGCCACGCCGGGCCCAAGCCAGGCGCGTTCGAGGGCTAGCGCCATCTGCGCCGAGGCCTTGCCCGCGCCCACCACGCAATTGCGCCCACCGCTGGGAGCGGGCAGTGCTTCGGCCACCACCTTCAGGGGGTCGGCCGCCGCAACTGCGGCGTGAAAACTCTCGATCAGCGCCTCACGCATCGCAGTCACACCCGAGTGGACCCCGGCGCATCGCTCAGCCCAGCGCCTCGACCACGGCCCTGCCGACCTCTTCGGTGGACGCCCTGCCCCCCATGTCGGGCGTGCGAGGCCCCTGTTCGGTCACCGTTTCGATCGCCCGCAACACCGCATCGTGGGCCTGCCGATGCCCCAGGTGGTCGAGCATCATGGCAGCCGACCAGATCTGTCCGATGGGATTTGCAACCCCCTTTCCCGCGATATCCGGCGCCGAGCCGTGCACCGGCTCAAAAAGCGAGGGAAATCTACCCTCTGGATTGATATTGCCTGAAGGAGCAATCCCGATCGTGCCGGTGCACGCCGGCCCAAGGTCCGAGAGGATGTCCCCGAAGAGGTTGGATGCCACCACCACGTCGAACCAGTCGGGATTGCGCACGAAGTGTGCGGTCAGGATGTCGATGTGAAACTTGTCCACCTGCACCTGCGGATAGTTCTTGTGCATCTCTGCAACGCGCTCGTCCCAGTAGGGCATGGAGATGAAGATACCGTTGCTCTTGGTGGCTGAAGTGAGTTTGCGTCTCGGGCGCCGCGCTGCGAGTTCGAAGGCATAGCGCAGAACCCTGTCAACACCATGGCGGGTAAAGATCGCCTCCTGCAAAACAAACTCCCGCTCGGTGCCGGCGAAAGCCCTTCCACCTACCCGCGAGTACTCGCCCTCGGTGTTCTCGCGCACAACATGGAAGTCGATGTCACCCGGGTTGCGGTTGGCCAGTGGTGACGGCACCCCGGGCATGAGTCGTACCGGGCGCAGATTGATGTACTGATCAAACTCGCGGCGAAAGAGGAGCAGCGAACCCCAAAGCGAGACATGGTCGGGCACGGTGGCCGGCCAGCCCACGGCACCGAAGAGAATCGCATCGTGCCCGCCGATCTGTGCCTTCCAGTCCTCCGGCATCATGCGGCCGTGTCGCTGGTGGTAGTCACAGCTGGCAAAGTCGAAGCGATCCAACGCGAGCACGAGCCCGAAGCGTTGCGCCACCACCTCGAGCACAGCCAGCGCAGGAGGCATCACCTCCTTGCCGATCCCATCGCCCGGGAGTACCGCAATCCGGTGCGCTCTCCGGGGTGCTTGGTGGTTTGTGCCTGAGGTGTCCTGCGAGGCGGTCGACATGGGGAGGGACTCCAGGGTGGGGGGATCGGGGGAACTGCCCCGATAGGCAGCAGACGTCTGGAGGAGCATGCCACAGGCGTTGCGGGTTTCACCGCGGGAGCGCGATTGCCCCTCCTGCCGGGCCATCGTCTTTTTGCTGCATCGTCCAGAGGCTCGCGTAAAGACCCTCGCGGGCAAGGAGCTCCTCGTGGCGACCCGACTCCACGATCCGTCCCTGATCGAGCACCAGTATCCGGTCGGCGTCTGCGATGGTTGAGAGCCGATGCGCGATCACCAGCGTGGTGCGGCCCCGCGCCGCCTGGCGTAGCGCCTCCTGCACTGCCTGCTCATTGCGCGAGTCGAGTGCCGAGGTCGCCTCGTCGAGAATAAGGATCGGCGGATTCTTGAGCAGCATGCGTGCGATCGCAACCCGCTGCTTTTCCCCGCCCGAGAGCTTGAGCCCGCGTTCACCCACCGAGGTCTGCAGACCCTCCGGGAGGCTCGCCACGAAGCGGCTGAGCTGGGCTGCCTCGATCACATGGGCGATCTCCGCCTCGCTTGCCTGCGGCCGACCGTAGGCGATGTTGTAGCGCAGCGTCTCGTTGAAGAGCACGGTGTCCTGTGGAACGAGACCGATCACCGATCGCAGGCTCGACTGCCGGTAGTCGCGCACATCGCACCCATCAACCTCCACAACACCCTCCTGCGGGTCATAGAAGCGGAAGACAAGCCTTGTGATCGTGGACTTTCCCGCCCCGCTCGGCCCAACCACAGCGAGTTGTTCGCCTGGCCGAACACTGAAGCTCAGTCCGTCGAGTACCCGGCGCGCGCCGTCGTAGGAGAAGCGTACCCCGCGAAAGGCAAGCGAAAGTCCGTGCGCGGGGGCGCTTGCCGCACCGCTCCCCGCGTAAACACCCTGCTCCACCCCGCCCGTAGCCACAACGCCGGGCTGCACCCCGCTCCCAGCGCGGGGGACGGCCTGGGCCCTGGCGATGCCCCCCACCTCGCGGGCGTTGGCGCGGTCGGCCACCTCACGCGGTTGCTCGAGCAGACGAAACATGTTTTCCACGTCCACCGTCCCTTGCTTGAGTTCGCGGTACAGCACGCCAAGGAAGTTGAGTGGAAGGTAGAGCTGGATCATGAACGCATTGACCAGCACAAGGTCGCCGAGCGTCATGGTGCCGGCCACGACGCCCTCGGTAGCGCGCCACACCATCAGCGTCACGGCCACCGCGATGATGCTGCTCTGACCCAGGTTCAGAAGCGACAACGACGATTGCGAGCGCAGCGTTACGCGTTGCAACTGGCGCAGGCTCGCGTCGTAGCGCTCGGCCTCGTAGGCTTCGTTGCCGAAGATCTTCACCGTCTCGTAGTTGATCAGCGCATCGACCGTATGGGTGCTCGCGCGCGACTCCTGCTCGTTCATCTGTCGCCGGAAAGCGGTGCGCCACTCGGTGACGCGAATCGTGAAGACAGCGTAGACCACCACCGCCGCCACCGCGATCCAGGCAAAGGCTGCCTCGTAGGCCCACGCGAGGTAGAACATCACCAGGCTGATTTCCACCATCGTGGGCAAGACGCTGTAGACCGTGTAGGACACCAGCGTGTGCAACCCGCGCGCGCCGCGTTCGAGGTCGCGCGAGAGTCCGCCCATGCGCTTTTGCAGGTGAAAGGCAAGCGACAACTCGAGCAGGTGCCTGAAGCTTTCGAGCGAAAGCGATCGGGCCACCCCCTCGGTGACCCGGGCGAAGACCCATTCGCGCAACTCGGTAAAGAGCGTGATCGCCACCCGCAGCACGCCGTAGGCCAGCAGCAGCATCACGGGTACCACAAGGAGGATCTGCACATCGCCGGGCTTGAGGTCGAGACGATCCACGATCGCCTTGAGAATCATCGGCACGCCGAGATTGGCCACCTTGGCCGATACCAGCAGTCCAAGCGCTAGCGCGATGCGCAGCTTCCACGGTGCGCGATA
>Ga0194118_10005137_pt1 | contig 13850 bp, 17 predicted proteins | sample TA2MahsurfametaG_2_FD_148662 | JGI IMG/M metagenome (GOLD analysis project Ga0194118, IMG submission 148662) | Freshwater microbial communities from Lake Tanganyika, Tanzania - TA2015013 Mahale N5 surface | ecosystem: Environmental > Aquatic > Freshwater > Lake | place: Tanzania: Lake...
TATATTTTTATAACGAATCATTGAAATAAATATGTCTAAATTTCTGCATATATTCGTCTTTTAAAATATGTGTTTTTAAATAATGTTCTGTCATTTTATCTTCTAACATATGAACAATGAAAAAAATTGAGTAAATACCACATTCTGTATTTCCGTATTGGTGTTCAATACCTTGATTACTATCAACCTTAAAATTTATTTTTGGATTAATATTCAAACCTTGATCTTTAATCCTATTAATTAAATTTTCAATTTCTTTGGGCGCTGGGTCTCCTGTACTATCAAAGAAAAATATTTTACCCTTTCTAATATTAATAAACATTGATATCCAATGTTGACCTGGTTTATTATGAGGATCAGTATTAAAAATAATTCCTATTTTAGTTTTACCTTGTTTGATTAATTTTTCTAGATTAAAATTACACAATTCTTCCCAAACGCATTCTCCGTATAATTTCTTTGTATCAAAATCAATGGGAGATGGACCAATAAAATCAAACTCCTTATAAGCTTTCTCATATTGTTTCATAACCTTCATAATATCTGTACTGGATAACCATTCATTTGGATTTTTTTTCCATTCTGCAGGTGATTCCGGAGCAAAAGAATCTGTCAACTCGCTTTCAAGTTGTCCAAACGCACCTTTTTGTCGTAACCAACACGCTTCATTATTACATATATCTTTTAAATATTCACTTAATTTTTTATGAATTTCTTTTGGAGAATTTGAATTTATTTTTACATCAGGATGTCTGGCATTCCAACGGTCCCTTAATTGAATAAGTGATTTATTCGTATAACAAGTAAATTCATTCAACTCGTCTTTACTTTTTGGACTGCAGTTTATTTTTTTAATAGTTTTGTTTTTACCTGAACCACGTTTTACTCTATTATTTGCTGTTTTATTTTTGGATTTATTCTTTATAATTGTTTTTTTATTTCTTTGTCTTTTGAGTGTCTTCATAAATAATAGTGATATTCTTTTTTTTCTCAATGTCTTTTATTCCCTTATTTTTTAATTCTGGACTCATAATATCAACTTCTCTCGATTTTGGAAAAATAACATTATCTGCTTTTTTATTTCCTTTTCGTTTAATATATTTATCTAAAGTTGGTAGATCCATTTTAACCGAACGCATGATTATTTTGTCTGCTTCCATAGAATTTCCAGATATGTCTATATTATCGTTTCTACATATTTCGTCAGGAAATTCCACGTCTTTATATTCCTCTTGTAATAAGTCATTATTGTCGACAATTTTGAAATAGTGTATAGCTGATTTAATAAATGTATCATATGCATATTTAACATCAGGTGACAATTCTTTCGGAGTATTATTAGTTATTAATTCCTTAAATAAATTGAAAATACGTTTTCTATAAAATTGGAATTCTTCTTTATTTATTTGTTTTTCTCTCTGTTTCATTACATGTTTTCCCATAGTTTCCTTGTTTAAAAGACAATCTAACGTTATCTGATCAACCAATGATTGAGACATATAATAAAATCATAAATTTAATTTTATATTTATCCTTGTTTTCATTTTAACAATTCTGTTTTGTTATATCCTTAACTTGACATCTTGTACTATTGAAAAATATAGATGTCCCACATATACTATCTGATGGATTTGGATTAAATGAATCAAATGTTTCACTCCTAAATAACATTTCATGTGGATTTGGTTGTGATGTAGGTTGAAATTTATATGTATATAAATCACTATTTGAGCTAGGAACATATGTTGCTTGACTACATTTTTGCAGAGCATATATTTGGTTTCTTAATTCAGATTCAGTATTAATATTTGACGCAAAACCAGACCATGGTGATTGCGTGTTTCCTGGGTTAAATACTTGATGAACATTATATGTTGGTAATTGTGCGAATGGAACATTTATCGGTTTTCTAGGGTCTACAATAGGAAAATAAGAATACTTTGTCATTACCGGTCTCACATCTAAATATGGTTGCAGTAGTTGCGATGGAATATTTCTATCATATATACGATTATTTGTTTGTCTATGAATTTCCGATACAGGTTCTTGAGCCATTTGATATATTTATATATTATTATTTTTTATAAAAAGCTTAAAGCCTAAACCATTATTTTAATATTATATGTGTGGAATTTTTGCTTTACTAAATTCAAATGTTCATTCACAAATTAATATGGGTATGATTGCAGAGGTATTTCAAAGAGGTAAAAATAGAGGACCTGAAACTTCTAAATTAGTTTCTTATTCTAATCAAGAGATAGTTTTAGGTTTTCACCGCTTAGCCATTAATGGACTAAATGAAGAAGCTAACCAACCACTTATTTTAAATGGAGTAGAGTTAATATGTAATGGAGAAATATATAATTATAAGAATTTATATAAATCTATGAATGTTACACCTAACACTGATTCAGATTGCGAAGTTATAATTCATTTATATTTAAAATATGGTATTGAACAAACATTGGTTATGCTTGATGGTGAATTTGCGTTTATTCTATATGATAGAAAAGAAAGCAAAATATTTGCAGCAAGAGACCCTTATGGAGTAAGACCTTTGTACAAACTTAGTAAAAATAGTAATACTTCTTCTGATAATATTAATTCTGATTTTACTTGTGTAGAAGGTTTTGCTTCTGAACTTAAAATGCTTGAACCATTTTATAATTTGGACCCGGAAAAATCTTATGTAAATCAGTTTCAACCAGGAACTTATTCTGTCTTTACATATAACTCTGATAAACAGTGGTTCTCTTCTATAAATAATCTGGCTTATTTTATTCCTACATTTCCTAATAGTGAAATTGTACATATTTTAACTATAACAAGTACAAAGGAATACAAAGATGTATTATATTCCAGAATTACATCTGCATTATCTGGTGCTGTTCTTAAACGATGTCAAACTACTGAACGCCCAGTTGCATGTTTATTGAGTGGAGGACTTGATAGTAGTTTGGTTGCTGCTTTGGTAAGTGAATATTTTAAAACCTTTAAAAGTACAGCAGAACGTGTTGAAACTTATAGTATTGGGCTTGAAAATTCGGAAGATATTAAATATGCACGAATAGTTGCTGATTATATCGGATCAAAACACACCGAAATTATTGTCACTGAAAAACAAATGTTTGACGCTATTCCAGAGGTAATTAAAGCGATTGAAAGCTATGATACAACTACAGTGAGAGCAAGTATTGGAAATTATTTAATCGGAAAATATATTGCTGCTAATTCTCAGGCAAAGGTGATTTTTAATGGTGACGGTTCGGATGAATTATTTGGTGGTTATTTATATATGAATAAATGCCCTGATGATATTGAGTTTGATAAGGAAACACGGCGATTATTAAAAGATATTCATATATTTGATGTTTTACGATGTGACAAATCCATTTCATCGAACGGTCTAGAACCGCGTACAGCATTTTTAGACAGGAACTTTGTCAATATTGTTTTATCCATCCATCCATATTTTCGTAATCATAAAAATTATTTTCAACAATTAGAAAAATATTTGTTACGTAATAGCTTTAAAAAAGAATTTTATACAGATTGTCTTGGCAGACAAATTTTGCCAGATGAAATATTATGGAGAAGAAAAGAAGCATTTAGTGATGGGGTCAGTTCACATGGGCGTTCATTATTTACTATTTTACAAGAATTTATAGCTAAACACTATGGTGAAGTAGAACCAATGCCTAATAAACCATGTATCGAGTTAGAAAAAAGATATTACAAGGAAATTTTTGACAAGGAATATCCAAACTGTTCACATATTTTGCCTTATTATTGGATGCCAAAATATACTAACGCAAGTGATCCTAGTGCTAGAACTTTAGATTTATATAAATAATGTAATATATAATTAAATTTAATTAATATTTACTTGTAAATATATACCTTTTATCTTGTATTAATATATGATTAAATCCCAACTCCATCGATTGCAGGAAATATTATTTAATATTTTTATTGTCGTCTCTTATTCTCTAATTATTTTTTCTTTTCTTGGCTTATCTCAATCAGCCGAACAATATTTGCAATCTTTAGATTATTATGTTAGAATATATATTTGCTTATTTTTGATATGGAGATTTAATCCTTTTAGAAGTAGTTATGAATTCACTGATTTAGACCGTAAAATAGCATTTAGTGGTGGTCTATTAATCTTAACAACGTCAGCATTAAATGAATATTTAACTGATATTAAGAATGTTATTAAACAAACTTTTTAAGAGTTTTATTTTTTTTATTACATCTATTTTTAATAGTTCTATTTTTTGTAGACTGATTAAAAAATGCTTGTAAATGTGAGATTATATGTTTTCCAAGCACTTTGTCAACTTCATATTCTTTTTCATCCTTTGAAATCACCTTGTAGTTATATAATTTTATATGTTCCATCATAAAGCTATTGAAATCAGTTTCAAGACCCAATATTTTTTTTCCTATTTCTGATCCTGAAAAGTGTTCTAACATATATTCGAATGGCAAGTCATAGTAATAAGGTTTAATATTTATATAATAGATGTTATTGTGTGCCATATCTGGAAAAAAATTATCATCCATAAAACAAATTTCGGCGTCAATTGGTATTTTAGTACATTTAATTAAATCTTTATGTGTTTTATCTTGACTGGTTCTACATATTTCTACACGTTTACCATTTATTTTAAATGCTGCAATAATCTGATCTACTAATTTGTAATTAATTTTGTTTTCAAAATATTTTATTATATGTTGTGCCCATTCACGAGGACCACTGTTATTTGTATAGATCATCATTTTATGGCAAGAATTCATTTTTTTTTTTCTCTTTAAGTATGTTAAAATATTTATTATATTTGGTCTAAGAAATTCTGGAAATAAATCAAGTATCTGATTAAAGTCACTTTGGGTTAGATGATTTTTATTTTTAATTTTTAAATAATTCGATAAGCTATCCCAAAATATGCTATATTGAGTAAAATAGCCAAGTGTTTCATCTAAATCAAATACTACTACTTTCATAACTAATATATATTGAGAAATTATTTTTAATTATCCGTAATATAGTGTAGTATAGTGTAGTATAATGTAAATTAATTATTTTGAATTTAATAATTTTTGTGAATAGATATTTAATTATTTTATTTGTAAAATATATACATCCATGTCCGAACTTACAAATAGTGATTATAAGAAAATTTTAGAGTTTTATAATAAACCTATACCTAAATCTAAGCGCTTGTTAAAGGTACAAGCGGAAAAACTACTCGTCAGCAAATTATGCCGTTGTATTAAAAAAGTGGACAAAGAAAATGAAGCTCGTGCAATTGGTATATGTACAAAAACAATCATTAATAGTAAGGGACTTATACGTGGAAAATTCACATGTAAAAAAAGACAAGAAATTAATCTTAAAAAGAAAAATAATATGACAAGAAAAAGTAGAAAATAATTATATCAAACTATAATAAGATGAAATATGTTGATATAATTATTATTGGAAGTGGTATGTCTGGACTATACAGTGCATTTCACATTAAACAGTTCTCTCCAGGTACTTCTTTTTTAATTTTAGAAAAACATAAAAAAACATGGATTGGTGGTAGAACCAGTAATGAAATGTTTTACGGAACTGAAATTGTTACTGGTGCAGGAATTGGAAGAAAATCTAAGGACAAATTATTGCATAAATTGCTGACATACTTTAAATTAACTTCACCAGAATATATTGTTAACCCATATAAGTCTAGATTAGTACATTCTGTCGATATTAATAAAGTTATGGATCATTTAAGAAAAGAATATAAAACATTTGAGAAAGACAGACCTGTAACATTTAAGCAGTTTGCTACTAAAATTCTTGGAGAGAAAAATTATAATAATTTCATTATTTCTGCTGGGTACACTGACTATGAAAATGAAGATGCATTTGAAACATTATACTATTATGGAATGGAAGATAATGCTTGCTGTTGGAAAGCATTTCATGTTCCTTGGCGAAAACTTGTATTGAAATTATACCATCATATTGGGGCTGAACATTTTAAATTTTCTTCTAAAGTACTTGGTATTACTAAGACACAGGAGAACCCGTGTAGATTTTCAATTGACACTGAAAATGGGACCAAATATGTGTGTAATAAGGTGATTATTGCATCTACTATTTATACTGTGAGAAAGTTGTTACCATCTTATCCTATTTATAATGATATTGAAGGGCAACCTTTTTTGCGTTTGTATGCAAAATTTACCAAAAGTTCAATCCCTATTTTAAAAGAATATATAAAAGGTTTTACATTTGTACCTGGGCCTTTACAGCGAATTATTCCGATGGATCCTGATAATGGAGTTTATATGATTGCTTATAATGATAATAATAATGCAATTGCACTTAAAAATAATCTACAAAATACGCAATCTAATAGGCATTTATATGAAAGACTTTTAGAAATGTCTTTGGGTATACCTGAAAATTCGCTGCATATTATTGCTATTAAGGATTATTATTGGCCTATTGGTACACATTATTACAAACCATTAAATAAAGACCTGTATAGTTCAAGAGAAAAATTTATAGATAAAGCTCAACACCCAGAGGAAGGTATTTTAGTTGTAGGAGAAGCAGTAAGTCGCAATCAGGGTTGGACACTTGGTGCTTTAGAGAGCGTAAAAGCTGTTGTCACTAAACAATGGGTTAAAAAAGAGTGTTAGACCAATTTACACCCTTGAAGATTTTAAATGGAATAGAAATAACTTAAATAACTTAAATAAATTATTTTATTAAATATATAATGGATTATCGTTTTGGACCAAATAAACCCAAATTCACAGGAAGTGATAAAGAATGGAATAAATTAAAACAAGAAATCGCTTGGTGGAATGAAGAGACATCTAATTATCCTTTTGTTACTGTAATCTGCCCTCATTGTGGAACAAAAAATATACACAAAGATGATGGATTAGATACCCATAGAGAGTGTCATTTGATGTTAGATAAGAAAGGTAAAAAAATATATTATGATTGTCCTGGTTACTATATATGTAGATATATCAATACACCAAGATAGTGCCATTTTAAATGGTGTAAAATAAAATTATATAATATTTATATTACAATATAATGTAAATATTATTCTAATCTATACTATTTCCATATTATTTTCTAGAAGTCCAGGCATATTATATTTATGTTTTATAAAATCATCTACTATTTCAAAACAACCTTCAACCCAACCTTGATTTAAAGTAATATCATTATTTAAATAACAAATATTGTCATTTATATTAATCAAATCTTGAATTATTGAATTAGTTGATTGTTCAAAATTACCAGATTTCCACAAAGTCATTCCATTTTTCCAATAAGTCCAAGAAATACCATCAGGAAATGGTATATTTATATTATAATTTTGAAAAAATTGATTTAACATATCAATTAATGTATTTACCATATTCATTGTTTGATCATTTACTGGAATAAAATCAATTTGGTTTTCATATGGAATAAAATTAGACCAAAATAAGCCTTGATTTGCTGCTGCATATATCATTAAAGTATTATTATTGTAAAACCATAACTGACCAAGATTTAAATCAGTTGTGCATCTTCCGCCAAAAAACCCAAGTTCATTCCACCAATTGTTTTTATAATGTAAAAAAATTTTAAACAGAACAAACTCTCTTATATTTTTAGATATAGAATAAGTAAATTTATTACTAAATCCTTGAATATTACATATAACATCTGTTGGTGTGCATATATATAATTTTTTTGTAGTAATATGGAAATTTTGTTTAGTATTTATGTCACATGCATAAACAGAGACTTTATTATAATTACTTTCTTTAAATTTATAAAAGTTAGTATTGTTAATAATTAAGTTATTTTGATCTGTCTTATTTGAAGATAATTCATTAAATGAAATTTTTTTGAAATTATTCATTAGTTTAATAGGTATTTGCTGATATCCATGTTTAACAAAATGTTGTTGTTCAGATGGTTTTTTTGATTTGCTATTAAGGCTCATTTCTTCAATAGCACAGCATAAAAATTGTTCATCTTTATCAAACATATTTCCATATCCACTAATATCTAAATATCTTTTCCAATTATCACTTGAAATAGGTACAAGTCCATTATTAGTTACTTCATGTTTAAAATTAAGTGCTGTAAGATTTATATAATTATATAATTGTTTTTTATATTTAATCATATCTTTACTATCAATATTAAACCCTAAATTTTTAAATACATGAGTTATATTTTCTTTAAGTATAGCTCCAACATCTTCATTTTTTTCATATTCTTTTAAATGATATACAGTATCCGTTTCAGGAAAAAGATTATCATTTCTAAAAGTACGTTGTCTTGCATAGAATAAATTATTATCACTAATAAATGGAACAAGTACTGTTTCTAAATTTAACTCATTTACCATCTTATTAACACATGGATGTATATTTGGAAAAAATCGCATTCCACCATGTTCATCTGCTATTTCTAATGGATTTTCAGATGAATTTGATTTATGATTTACTGACAAGAGCCTACCACCAATGCGATCATTTTTTTCTAGAACAAGTATTTTTTGATTTGGAAATTGAGTAGATAATCTATTTGAAAGATATGCTCCAGTGACACCAGCACCAATAATAACAATATCAAATTCTTGACTAATATTTGTAATTTGATATAAATTTTGATAAATATAGAAAATTATTACAGCTAAAATTATGAAAATTATGAAAAGTATAAAAATCATTAAATAATCATTTTTTTTCATGTTATTTTATTATAAATATTATAAATATTATATATATTATTATTTTATAATTTTTATAATTGACTTGTTATTTAAACAAATAATACAGATGATATCCAATTGATGCGAACCCCAACATTAATAATATTTCAAAGAATTTTCTCGTAGTCTTCTCTCCATTATAACCAATATATATTAATAAAGGTCCGATAATATAGACGTGAATTAGGTTCACCCATATAGATTTACCAGTATTAAATATTTTGTATAGATGATAAAATATAATTAAAAATCCCAAAAATAATAGTATACTAAATAAGGGTTTATATATTTTTTCTCTATTAATGCCAACATAAAGAAATAGGGTTCCAACTATTAAAACGTGAAATAAATGAACAAATGCGTCGTAATCCATTATATTAATTAATTATATTATTTTCTATAATTATTTTATGAAGGGTTTTAAGTACGAAAATACAGAAACAGTTCTCCAAAAAGGAGGAAAAATTGTGCGTAATGTAACTATTAAGAAGGGTAGAGGTTATAAAAGTATCACAAAATACCATAATGGAAAAAAATTTTCTAGTGTAAAAAAACCAATACATAAGAGTGATATTGAATTAATCAAAAAAGGTGTCTTTATACCTGGACTATTTCAGGACTGTAAAAATTGCAAAACAAAAAAGAGAAAAGCAGGCGGTTTCGATATAGAAATGGGACCTGAAATTAAACCAATTAAACCGTATCCTGTCCCTCCAGATCCACAGAGATTTAAAAAATATGATGAACAATTTAGATCACGACCAGCATCACCCGAGGAAGCAGTTAGTTTATTTTCTGGTCCAACACCAGAGGCTAGAGAGGCTTTAGAGAGAAGAAAAATGGGATTGGAAGACCCAAGGGATGTTAATCCATTTGAACAAGAATTAAAGATTTTTAGAGGTGGCAGAAGAAGTATAAGACGAATATCGTTTTAACTTGAAAGATGATCAAGTGCTGATAATAAAACCAATTCTTGATCTGTTAACTTTTGGAATATAAGATTTTTATCCATAGAAATTCGAAAATGTCGAACAGGAAATCCAAAATTTTTACAAATGCAAAATACACCATCGTCCGTTATTTTCATTTCACAGAATATAGCCCCTTTAGTTAGTTGAATATTTGTTGGGTCTTCAATTGGTATCCATCTTAAAAATGTACCATATTTTAATTCATTCATCTCGTCAACATATTTATAATCCTTTAATTTATTAAATATATCAATTAATTCTTTTTTTGGTAATTCAAGCTCCTTTAAAATTTTTAAATTCATTTCTCTTATTTTCTTTGTCGTAAAGTTCATTAATGTTTCATTTGATTCATCATCTAAAGCTTTTAATAATTTATTAGTATCCATTATTATTACTTTACATAAATAAATTTTTATATTATTTATGTAAATTTACTTATTTACCAAGATTTACTTATTTACCAAGATTTACTTATTTACCAAGAACCCCAGCTTCCGCTACCACCTAAAACAGCATTTGCAGCCATTGGTTCACCACCAAAACCTTCTTGTAATCCAGGAGTTGATGCGCCTACTAATTGTGTTGTATCCTGTCGATACATTGCATCATAGTTTGGTAATTGCTGTGGTTGCATAGTATTTTGTGGTGGTTGTACAGTGTTCATATTTGGCAATGAACTTATTGATGTTCCATCACTGTAGCCACCCATTTGTTGTTGCTGTTGTCCAGAAATTGGTTGAGATACTTTCACATTTCCATTGCCATTTTTACCACCTTTCTTTTTAGTATCAGGTTTTCCGTCCCATAATTCAGTTAGTCGATCGACTAAAATAGATACCTTCTCTCCAAGTTTTGTTTGTAAACTCAATGTAATCATTAAAATTGCTAAAATTATATACACTATGTGGAATTCTGGATATTTTACACCACTATATGTAGGAATAAATGTTATAATTCTGTGTATAATCAATAAACCTATAAACATGACAATAACTTGTATTACTATTTCTGCTGAAACTTCTAAACTACTTTTCTTATCATCTGCTTCAGGGACATATCTTTGCATTGTCTTATTCAAAATTACAATTGGAATTAATGCTATAAGAGAGTATTGAAGTATATTTAATATTTCAGATTTTGAATCATCATCAAAATTGAAAACGTGCTTAAAGAAACTTTTTGATTCGTCGGAGTTATCCATATCCCTATAGGGTATATTTAGAAATAAAAATAATAAATTTGTTTTTACTATATTAAAAGTATTAAAGGTTATTCTAAATATTATTAAATAATGGAACATATTGCGGAAGAATATGCTAATAGTCTTGCTAATCAAGACTTTAAACGCAATAAAATATGTGGAAATTTTAAACTAGTTTCTGTTGATGAAAAAAAAAAGGAACACCAATTGAGTGAATTGTATGGAACATCTAAAATTTCAGAAAATATTTTTAATAATATTAAAAAGTTTCAACATGAAGAATATCAATATCTTAATTTATTGGAAAATATTTTAGAAAATGGCATTTGGGAAGAAGGTAGAAATGGTAAAACTAAAAGTATTTTTGGGAACTCTATGCGTTTCTCTCTAAAGGATGGCAAAATTCCTATTTTGACAACAAAGAAAACTGCTTGGAAGACTTGTCTAAAGGAACTATTGTGGTTTATTCGTGGCGAAACGGATAACAGATTATTGAAAGAACAAGGTGTCCATATTTGGGATGCGAATGCTTCGAGAGAATTTTTGGATAGTAGAGGGCTTACTTTAACTCGCGAGGATTTAATCGGGGCTGGATATGGGTATCAATGGAGATTTTTCAATGCGAATTATAACTGTTTTACTGGTAAACGATTGTTAGATGATGATCCTAACGATGTTCATAGGGAGAGAAAAGAATTTAAAGGTGTAGATCAATTACAGCAAATTATTGAAGTTTTAAAAGATCCTAACCAACGTAGCAGTCGACGCTTGATAATGAGTGCTTGGAATCCTGCACAGTTAGATCAAATGGCACTTCCTCCTTGTCATATTTTGTGTCAATTCAGTGTTAAAAATGGTGACGAATTATCGTGTGCCATGTATCAACGCAGTAACGACGAAGCATGCGGGACGAGCTTCAATATCGCATCCTATAGTTTCCTTACGCATTTGCTAGCAAAACACTGTGGACTAAAAGCTAATGAATTTGTTTATTTTAAAGGCGATTGTCATATTTATGAAGACCATATTGAAGGTATAAAAACTCAATTAACAAGAGAACCTTATCCTTTTCCAACTGTTTCTATTAAACAAATTAGAGAGAATATAAATGATTATCAAGTGGAAGATTTTAAGATTCACAATTATCAACATCACCCACAGATAAAATTTCAGATGGTTGCGTAGATATATCACCATTTATATATTTATAACCGTTAAACTTAGGATTTTTTGAATTAAGACGCCATAAAATAGTTGGCGTTGGTTTATTAAGTTCTCTTGATGCTTCTGTTATAGAATTATAACAAATACCATCTATGGATACTTTTATTGTATTTGGAGGAAGTCTACCTTTATTTTTTTCTTTAATTTTTTGTATTGTTTCTTCTGAATGATGTTTACCAAAAAATGGATTTTTATCTCCAATTCTTAATTTTGCAATTTCTGACAATTTTTGTTTCGTTTCTTCAGAAGTTTTTTTGCCTTTACAATATGTTTTTCCTTTATTAATTTCTGAAAGTTTTTTCTTAACTTCTTCTGTATGAGTTTTTCCATACATACCATTTTTTTCTCCAGATTTACCATATTTTTGACTTCTTTCTTCTGGTGTCATTTTACTTATAATTTCCAAAAGAGTGTTAGATATTTTTTCTCTAATTTTTTCCTTATCAGGATGATGTGTCATTAAGTCGCCGCCACTATTGTTATAATTTAAGTTATATAGCATATCACGAATACTTAAATCGCTTAAATATTGTAATTCAATTTCTTTAGCTTGTTCTTGTGTATCACATATATTAATTATATCATATTTGAATTTATCTTCGCCATCTAAATTATAAGCTCTTTGTAAAAATATATTATCGTGACAATTTTGTTTCAATTTTCTACGATGAGCACAAAATCTCCTATAAATATTAGTTGAATATCCTATATAATATCTACCGGATAATATATTAGTTATTTTATAAACTCCAATAACTGGTTGTTTATATTCCATTTTATATATACTAAATATACTATTTATATAGTTTTCTCGGAAAAATATATAAATTCTAAATATTTTGATTTTCTAATTTTTCTTTTGCCAATTTTGCTTTTTTATTTAAATATGCTGTTCTAGCCCATCTTTTTTTTTGTTCTTCTGTTGGTTTATGTATTTGTCTATATTCTTTTGTTTTTTGTTTGATTTCCTCTTTGTTATTTTCATAATACGCTTTCTTGCTTTGAGGCGCAGTATATTTTTTAAGATGTTCTTTAGTTTCTTCTAATTCTTTGATTAATTTTTCATTTTGTTCCCTCAATAATTTGTTTTCATTAACAAGTTCTTCGTTATTCATTAAGGTAATATAATATTTTATTTTTATATAATTTTATGCTATAATATTTCAAATTCCTATAGTTTCAAGTAAATAATTACAAACACCATGAAGCTATTAAAGTTGCAATGATTGCTTAATTTATTTTCTATTTTTTCTTGTTTTTCTCTTACCTCCACTACTAGCTGTTAATTCTGGGAACCTATAAGATACAAAACATATGGATGTTAAAACTGTTCCGTGATGGTCTTTAACATCTAAGTTGTCATATACGAAAATTTTCCCTGGATGATATTTGTAACCTTTATCTGTTATATTATCTTTGTATAATTTTGACCCACCCTCTGTTCTTCCGAAATTTCTGCGTTCAATTATACCATCAATAGATCCTTCTAATGATCTTTCAGCTTCTTCTTTTGTTCCGCTTCCTGAATATTCACACGCAAATCCACCTAGGAACTTACCATTTGGATCATAAACATCTGTTGTCATAACTGCAGCACTAATAAAATCACCTTTCTCTCCATTTCTTTGAGCTTTAATGCATTCTAATACTTCTCCCCATTGA
>Ga0194118_10005140_pt1 | contig 13843 bp, 11 predicted proteins | sample TA2MahsurfametaG_2_FD_148662 | JGI IMG/M metagenome (GOLD analysis project Ga0194118, IMG submission 148662) | Freshwater microbial communities from Lake Tanganyika, Tanzania - TA2015013 Mahale N5 surface | ecosystem: Environmental > Aquatic > Freshwater > Lake | place: Tanzania: Lake...
TAATAAAGGAACAATAAATAATAATTATATTATAGCATTTGGTAAAGAGGAAATAAATAATATATTAACTGAAAAAGAAAAAATTAGAATTCTAAATGCCAGATATAAATCATTAGAAGAATCTATCAAAGCGATTCATTTTAATGATAATCGTCCTGAATATCAAAATATAGTTATAACCAATATGCGTGATAATTTGGTCCATATATTTGATGGAAATAAATTTGTTTCACAAGCAAAGCATGGAACTATAAATCAATTGATAGACAATCACATGGAATCAATTGAAGAATCTTTAGATAATAGTAGAGAGAAATTAAATCCAAAAACAGTTGACATAATAGAAAAATTAATAGAGAAAATTAATGATGAAACATCTGAATTATATGATGAAGAAAATGATAAGAAATATTTGAATTATAAAAATTATAAAAATGATTTGGTTAAATTATTTGTTTATAATGAATCGGATAATAAGAAGCCATCTATAAGTTTGGTAAATAAAAAGAAAAAAGAAATAGATTTATAAATTATTATCAATAGAACTTGATATACTTTAAGAAAAATATGTTAAATTTTATGATAAGATATTAGAAGAAGCTAAATAAAGTATCGGTTAGAAAAATCTTAAAATTGATAAAAATATAATAAAAATTGAAAAAAATAAATATAATTAAAATGGATTATTATCAATGTCAAGTTTTAAAAAATCTGATACAAATTATGAGAGCTGCATTATTTCAGAAACTGATGGAAATGTCTACTATAATCGATATGTTCATGCTGGATATCTGGAAGTATGTAAACACTTAGACAAATTACATAGTGGATATACTAGTCTGTTCCCCTCTGGAATGTGTGCTATTACCACCGCATTTCATATTTCATTGATGAATTTTAAATGGTCACCTACAAATATTGTTATTTCACATGAAACATACTGTGATACACCTAGAGTGGTTACATATATTAATGATAACTATACAAATGTAAATACATTTAAAATCAATGTATATGATAATGAAGATGTTATGAACACTTTTAATCATAAAATCGACAAAAGTAAGCCGACAATCCTATTTGTTGAAACATGCACTAATCCAAACGGAGATGTGTTTGACTTTAGGCTTCTAAAACAAATTGTAGGAATTGTTGGTCGTGATAAATTACGTATTATTGTAGACAATACTTGGATCACATCAGCAATCTTTCAACCACTAAAATATTATTCATGTATTGACATGGTTGTCATGTCACTTACAAAATATTATGGTGCTGGTAGATCAGGTATTATGGGTGCTATTGTATGTAGAGAACAAGATTTGAATAAAAAGGTATTTGAATATGGAAGAAACTGTGGTCTACATGTTAGCCCTCTTTATTGTCAAGAAATGTTAAAAAATATTATCTCACTTTGTGAACGTATTGAAACAAGTTCAAAATTAACAAAAAAAGTTGCTGAGTATCTAGAACTTAGAAAAATCAAAGTGAACTATCCAATGCTATCCAGTCATCGTTCACAAAAATTAGCAGAGTTATTTTTTAAAAATATTGGTCCTAGTGTATTTACATTTGAAGTACCACTTAAAAAAGAAGAAGCACTTAAATGGATGCGTAGTTCTAAATTTGATTGTACAACTAGTTTTGGTAATGGTGATACTCGTTTTGACCAATGGCCACGGCAAACAAAAGGTGGCACATTATGTCGTATTTCAATTGGGTTTGAATCGTCATTTGATGAAATCGTGGAAGAACTTAATCGAATGTTTTTGACAATTAAATTGTAAAAATATTATAAATATAGTTTAAAAAATTGATTTTTTAACATATATAAAAAAAAACATTTATTTATAATGTCTCAAGAAAATAATACAAGTGATACGTATTTTATGGATAATTTTAAACAAACACCATTAACTAATGAAGAAGTTAATGAAATAAAAAAATATAAAAAACTTGTAATTGGTAATTGGTTTAATCGTCCAATTAATAAGCTACCAAATTGGATTGGATTAGAAAGTATTAATTTTGGTCATTTATTTGATAAACCAGTGAATAATCTCCCAAAGAACCTAAAACATGCTGAATTTGGTACGGAATTTTGTCATCCAATAGATAAATTACCAAAAGGATTACAAACCCTCAAAATTTGGTCATGGTATTTTGATTACAAAATAGATAATTTACCAGAAAGTTTATTAAGTCTTGAATTTGACACAGGTAAAACATTTTTTAATCAACCAATTGATAAATTGCCAAAAACATTACAAAATCTTGAATTATCAAGTAGTTTCAATCAAAAAGTAGATAAATTACCAAATGGAATAAAATATCTTAAATTTGGAAATGCTTTCAATCAATCAGTTGATAAATTACCAGATGAATTACAAAATCTTACATTTGGTATGAAATTTAATCAGCCAGTAGATAATTTGCCATTAGCATTACAAAGTCTTACATTTGATTATTGTTTCAATCAATCAGTTAATAATTTACCATCAAGACTACAAAGTCTCACATTTGGAGCAAATTTTAATCAGCCAGTAGATAATTTACCATCAGGACTACAAAGTCTCACTTTTGGAAGTAGCTTTAATCAGCCAATCGATAAATTACCCACAGGATTAAAAAGTTTAACATTAGGACTTAATTTTAATCAGCCAATCGATAAATTACCTGCAGGATTACAAATTCTATCATTTGAACATGATTCACTTTTTGATAATTATAAATTTGAATTTAATCAGCCAATCGATAATTTACCATCAGGATTACAAAATCTTACACTCGGAAATAAATTTAATAAATCAATAGATAATCTTCCAGATGGATTAAAAAGTTTAACTTTTATAAAAGATTCTAAGTTTAATCAACCAATTGATAATTTACCATCAGAATTACAATCTCTTACTTTTGATTATATCTATTTATCAGATTTTAATCAACCCATAAATAAATTACCAAAAAGATTACAACGTTTAGTATTGCCAAAAAATTATGATAAACCTACAGATCACGTATCAGACCTATTACAAAACAAAAGAGTAAAATATTAGGTTGGAAATAATTTTATCAATTCTTTTAATCTATATGTGCAATCATTAAATAATTTTTCAATCGATTCCTCAATATTTCCTCTATCAATATGTTCCAATACTTTTGGATGAGGAATATGATTCATCATATTTTCTCTTCCACTAGCAAAAATCCAATGTGTTGTTTGTGCTCTCCATCTCAAATCATAATATTTCTTGACCATTTTATCAAGATGTGTTGGAGGTGTGGAATTGTTGAAATTTTCTCTCAAATCCCACCACGTTTTATTATATTTGTGATTCTCAATTAGTTCTGCTAATTCAGTATGTCCATGACGGGTTGCAATTTCTTTTGGTCTCATCCCAGTAATTCCTCCTTGTGTAATTGTTTCCGCACCATTATCCAAGAGAATTTTTGCGATTTCGATCCTTAAAGCCGGATTTTCTTTTAAAATATTGTCTTTTCCGGGATGTGAGCAAACATAATAAAGTGGCGTATTGATTCTATAATCATAAGGATTTACATAAACATTTTTGTCCAATAATTCTTTAATTCTATCAATATTACCGGAAATAACCGCAATATGTAAATGGGTTTCTCCATGATATTCGCGAGAATAATTCAAAGATGAATCACATAATTGTAAATGGGGGAGTTTCTCAGGAAAACTGACGATTGAATCCGTAAAAAATGGATTATTAAATTTTCCAATTTTCCCCCATAATTTGCAGAAATCTTTATGCACTGACCAATCTTCTTTTTGACATTCTTTTGAACAATAATATCCTGAATGACATGAATTACAGATAAATTTTTGTTCTTGTTTAAAGCACTTTTGACACAACATTATATTATTACTATTAGAAATATCATGAAAATAAATCAATTTTTAATAATATATAAATAAAATAAAAGAACTATTAGAAAAGAATTCTAGTTACAGTTTTATATAATATCAAAAAAAACCAATTCCTAAATGGCTTAGAAATATTTTATCTATTATTTATAATGGATCTAATAGAAAAATTTAGTTCTCTTTGTGAAAAAGGAAATTTAATACTTATTCAACAATTTATTACAGACAATCCTGATTTTGATATTTCTGCCGATGATGAAAATGCATTTTGTAATGCGTGTAAAAATGGACATTTAGAAGTCACTCAATGGTTATATATGATAAAACCTACTATTGATATTTCTATTAACGGTGAATGTGCTTTTTATAATGCGTGTGAAAATGGACATTTAGAAGTCGCCCAATGGTTATACATGATAAATCCCACTATTGATATTTCTATTGACGATGAAGTTGTGTTTGGTGGGGCATGTGAATGTGGTCATTTAAGAGTCGCGCAATGGTTATACGAGATTAAACCTACTATTGATATTTCTGCTAACAAAGAATATGCATTTCAAAAGGCATGTGAAAATGGTCATTTAGAAGTAGCCCAATGGTTATATCAAATAAAACCTACTATTGATATTTCTGCTGATGATGAATATGCTTTTCGTATTTCATGTGAAGAAGGATATTTAAAAGTCGCCCAATGGTTATACGAGATAAAACCTACTATTGATATTTCTGCTAAAAATGAACATGCGTTTCGTGGGGCATGTAGTAAAGGACATTTAAGAGTTGCACAATGGTTATACCACATAAAACCTACAATAGATATTTCAGCTAAAGATGAATATGCCTTTGTTGGTGCATGTTCTTGTGGTCATTTAAGAGTTGCCCAATGGTTATATATGATTAAACCTACTATTGATATTTTTATTCAAGATGTAGATGCTTTTTGTGGGGCGTGTAGGAATGGTTATTTACATGTGGCACAATGGTTATACGAGATTAAACCAAATATTGATATTTCGGCTAAAAAAGAATATGCGTTTCGTAATGCATGTGCACAAGGACATATAGAAGTCGCTAAATGGTTATGCAAATTAAATCCATCCTATCATATTCAAATAAAGAATAATAAAATTATAACATATTATGCTGATAAATTACTTCCTATTGATAATACAAAGACAATTTTAATAAGTCATATCAATAATGATCATAAAGAGTGTTCAATATGTTATGAAAAGGTTGTAGATATTCAAACAAATTGTGCACACAATTTTTGTAAAAGTTGTATAAATAAAAATTTTAATAAATCCGACTTGTGTCCTTATTGTCGTAATAAAATCACTATGTGCTATCATATTATATAAAATATTGGTTTGCTATATTCTTTTTTGAAATTAATATTTATACTAAATATACATTTCATTGGATATAATAAAGAAAATTTAAAAGTTATCCATTGATATTTCTACTGATATTGTAAAAAAATGAATTTTACTTTTTTTATACTTAATCAATTTAAATAATGGAACGAACACATACTTTACATCAAATAAATATTAGGTTATTTAAATTATATGAATTAATTACTGAAACACTAAATCATGTTAATAAAGATTATCCAAAGTATGAACAAATTAAAAAGATGATTGATTGTAATAAAAAACTTAGAGATCATTTTTATACTAATAATAGTTTTAAAACTTTTGAATTACATGAAATAATTGATTTTCAAAAAGAAATTAGAGGTAATAATAATACTATTAGTTATTGTGGTTTATTCAATAAATACTATTTAACTTATATAAGTTTAATTGATAAAACTTTTATATATAAAGAAGTTTATAATGGTACTAATGTAGAACAATTTAGTTCCGAACAATTAAAATATAAAAAAATTAACGATAAAGAACATACCAGTTGTAATAGGCAAAATATTAAAGATGTTGCTAAAAATAGATTGGAATTTGATGCTGGGATTTTTAAAGATTCAAATATTGAAAATAATATTCATGATTTTATTAAAAAAATAAATGATGAAATTTTAAAATTACGAGAAGGAAAAGGTGGAAATTTAAAATCTATTTATGAACATATCTATGGTTGTTTTGAATTGCTAATAATATTAATCAATGATGAGATTCGTTTTTATGAACATTATGATAGAGAATTTTCTGATTTTATTTTTGCTTGGACAGTAGGCTTAATTTCATGGTTAAATAGAGGAAATCTTGGTTATTTATCTACTGCTAGGGAATTAAATAGAATAATTAACCACTATATTGAACCAATAAAACCCATTAGTTATATTAATAGATTTGAACAAATAGTATTTGCAAAAATAGAGTTAGAAGAAACCATAAAGTCTTTTAAAGAAATAGAAGTTAAAAAAGAAAATATATCACAATGTAGAGACATTATAAAAGAAATTGATAAATATTTGTGTAATTTAAATAAATTACTATTAATTGAAACAAATTAAATGTAAATGATAAAAGGTGTATAATCCCAATTTATAATTATATTAATATTACTTAAAAAAAGAACATTCAATATATATTATAGTTTATATGGATTTTAGTTGTGGTAAAGGTTGTATGACACAATGGGGTTGTAGTTGGTGTTATAATAATTATTGTGATGACACTTGTGCTCCTTATCGTCTTGAAGGCAAACCAAAATATTGGTCGGAAAATGATGTTGATAAAAAATGGTGGAATACACTAACAGAAAAACAAAAAAATAAATTACGAAAAAAATACTCAGAAGAACCCCCTACAATGAATGTATTTTTTTTATGTAAAGATTGTAAAAATAAATACATTGAAAGTAATATTTGTAAAGGAAGACACTTCGATAAAATTGGTAAAAACGAAACCAATTTTTAAAAATTATATTATATCAATAAAAAGGTGTAATTTATAATAAATATATATATAAGAATAATTTTATTTATTAATATAAAAACAAATTATGAATAAACCAAAAATATTTGAATTTAAATATCCAATTGTACCATTAAATGATACTATTGATTATTTTCCAAATTTAAATTCTTATGATACAAATAATGAATTACTGAAAGATACTGTTAGAAATACAGTAAAAAGAGAAACATACGACATTATACGAAAAGAAATTAGTAAATTATTATTATACAGTGTACCAAAAGTTGGAAATATAATGACTAAAGCTGGGTTTAGCCTAAATAGATTTGGAACCTGCATGTATAATGAAGAAAATCTATTAATACAAAATGACATTTATTCAAATCAAAATGTTTTAAATGCGTATTCGTATTGCGGTAAGAGGACATTAGAAAATCTAATGTTTTCAAAAATAAATATTAATAATAATTCAACTTTCAAAAGATTAAATAATATTGAACAATTTTTAAAAGATACGCCTTTTGAACAAAGATATAATTTTACTAAATTAGATGAATATATACCTTGGTATAATGTTAATAATTTATTACACTATAGTCTATATTTTACTATGGATAAATTAAATTATATTATATCTCCAATTGAAACATTAATAGTAGATCCTATTTGGAATAATATAGTAGAACCTATTTGGGATAGAGCTATTACTAAAGCATTTACTATTTATGATGATAATGAGCCAAATATTAGACTTATAAAACATGCGGCTACTAATTTTGGTATTTTTCGTGGTGGAAGTTTTATATTTGCTCTTTACCAAAATAATGAACTATTATCCGAAAACAATATTGACGAATTTGATACAAGTAATAGTATATGTAAATTGAATTATGATTATAATGGTAATACATCATCAATAAAAAAAAATATATTAGAAAACAATATTGACAAATTTGATACGAGCAATAGTATATGTAAATTGGATAATGATAGCAGTAATATCAATGAAATTTCTTCTGCTGAAGAAGGAACAACCAAAATAGCACAATCGGTTATTGAAAATAATGAAGAATATAATGTTTATAAAATACGTTTAGATCAACTTCCAAATGAAATTATTCCTATAGAAAAATTTACTGAATTTATGAATATTACATCAATTACAATTGCTATATTAAATGGATTCCAAAATTGGGATAATATGAATAGAGAACAACAAGCAAGATGGTTATATGGAACAACCTTAAGTTCTGCAACAATGATTGGAGAATTCAGAAAAGATATTGGCGATTTTGGTTCTGCTTCTCTAAACATTATATCTAAACTTGTGATAAATGAAAAATTAAGAATCGAAGAAGTTGCTGGATTTATGATAACAGAAATAACAAATTTTTTTAAAGTTTCATTACCATTTTCTGTAGTAACAATAACCAATTTAGTGACCGCAATAATAACAAATAGTAATATGGGTATGGCATTATGTGATCTTGCTAAAGATGTTGTTGCTATTTCAATTCCAGTTATTGGACAAATATATGGTATTTATAAAATATTAACAGGTATCCTCCAATTATTTAACACATATAATGTAATACAGACGAAAATATTTGGAATTGACGCATTGGAAATAGATGTAATGCATAAAAATTTAATTCTAGCGGATGATTATAATTATACTATTATAAATACTTTCTTTGATATAAATATTAATGTTCATTCTTCTGGTATAACAAATCATCAAAAAAATAAAAAAATAGCTCAAGCAGAGTTTATAAAATTATTTAAGGCTAATGCATATGTATGCACTGGATTTACTTGGCAAAAATATGTTCCACAAGATGATAGTCAACCTAAAAAAACTCTTTATCAACAGTATGTTGATTTACTTTTAACAGAAATATTAAATAACTATTGGAATAATCAAAATAATTTATCTCAAGAACAAATAGCTAAATTAAGAAATTTTATTTATAGAAATCAAAAAAGTGATGTAAATATATTTGATTACTTAATAATTATATGGAATAATTGGAAAAAATGTGGATTTAATATATTTTCATATATATTTCCTAAGGACATTGTTAAAGCAGAACCCAATTATTGGGATAGACATAAAAATGAAAATATAATTACATTCATTTATAATTTGTATATATTATGGAAAACGAATAATGAAGCAAATTCTGATAGTATGACATCGAAACAATTTCAAGATTTAATTATTGAGCTTAATAAAAAAAGAACACAACAACAAAAGGATAATTTAAACACATTTGAACAACAAGAAACAGAAGATGCTAATAATGAAAAAGAAAAATACTCTAGGTTTCAGATTATGATATATGCTAATAAAAAACAATTAGAATATGATATCTCTGTTGAAGCTATGGCACAAGTTGGTGCTTCTACCGTTGTTGGTTCATTATCTAATTCAATTGTTTATATTGATCAAGAAATAAAAACTATAAACTATATTGGAATTAAAAATTATTTGAAATCAAAAATCAAAAATAATGTTAATATGTATTTAGAAAATTATAGTGCTATAGTTTTAAGTTCTCATTTGATTTTATCTTTTTGTTTAACAAAATATTCTGAAACATTTTCAAAAGAATTTTTAGATGATTATATTATTCCACATATATCATTAACTTCCAATTTATTAGTTTCAAATTTAAATAATAAGGATATGGACAAAGAAGATAGAATTTATAACTTTTTTGAAGGAATTTTTAAAACAAATATTGGAAAATTAATATTTTTCATTAAAAAAACTATTATAAATTATTTTAGTATTACTACCGATTTTAGTGTATTAATTTTAAATAAATTGGCTGAATACGGAATTATTCTAAATAATTTTGTAATATCATATATTCCTATTTTAGCATCTATGATATTTTATAGAATAGCTAGAAAGGTAATATTAAATAAAAATAATATTCCTAATAATTTTATAAATAATACTGAAATTCAGGCAATAATTGATAATCAACGTAAATTAATTCAATTTGAAAATTTATATAATATTGTATCAAATAAAGAAAATAACTTTCAAGATAGACAAATTGCTTATGAAAAAATAGTATCTATTCAAGATAGCATTAATTTACAATCTGAATATGAAAATAATTATAATGATTATGAAAATAATTATAATGATTATGAAAATAATTATAATGATTATAAAAATAATTATAATTTAATCTCTGATTATTTTTATTGATGTTGATAAATTATCTATTGATTGATTAAATTTAGAAAAAGATGCAAAAGTAAGATTTTGTAATCTTAATGGTAAATTATCTATTGATTGATTAAATTCAGAATACATTGAAAAAGTAAGATTTTTTAATTCTGATGGTAAATTATTTATTGATTGATTAAATTTAGAAAAAGGTTCAAAAGTAATTTTTTGTAATCCTGATGGTAAATTATCTACTGGATGATTAAAATTTTTACTAAAATTAATAGTTTGTAATTCTGATGGTAAATTATCAACTTTTTGATTAAAATTAACACAAAAAAAAAGATCTTTTAATTCTTTTGGTAAATTATCTACTGTTTGATTAAAATTAGTACCAAATTTAAGATTTTGTAATCCTGAAGGTAAATTATCTACTGTTTGATTAAAATTAGTACCAAATTTAAGATTTTGTAATCCTGAAGGTAAATTATCTACTGTTTGATTAAATTTTGAATCATCTATAAAATCAAGATTTTGTAATCCTGATGGTAAATTATCTACTGGTTGATTAAAGTTAGTACCAAAACTAAGATTTTGTAATCCTGATGGTAAATTATCTACTGGTTGATTAAACTCAGTACCAAAATTAAGATTTTGTAATCTTGATGGTAATTTATCTACTTTCTGATTAAATACTGATTTATAACCAAAACTAAGACTTTGTAATTCAGAAGGTAAATTATCAATACATTGATTAAATTTTGAATATTTATTAAAAGTAATACTTTGTATTTCTGATGGTAAATTATCAATAGGTTGATTAAATGTTTTACAAAATTCTATGATATTATATTTTGTCATTTCTTTTAATATTTCTTCAGTTAAAAATATATTTCTATTTACATAAAAAATATTTTTACCTTTAAATTCTTTAGTGTAATAATCACTATTCATTAATAATAAAAATTTAAATCAATTTATAAATATTTCAATTTTTTTTAATAGCTAAAAAAAAAATCCGTATCTCTCTCTCTGAATAAAAAAGTGTAAAAAAGTGTACCAATAAAAAGTACATTTTAAAATATTAATTTAAAAAATACTTAAAGATTAATATCTAATGTTAGGTATATAAAGTGTACCATGACATATGATCATATATGTAATATATGTAATAAAAATTACGCTAGTAAACAAAGCTTATGGAATCACAACCATAAATATCATGAAAATTTAAAAGTTACAGAATCATCCAAAAGTAACTCTACATGGTCATCCAAAAGTAACTCTAAAAATGTACTAAATTTATCATATAATAATCATTGTAAATATTGTTCTAAAAGTTTCAAGTATAAACAAGGTCGATGGAAGCATGAGCAAAAATGTCAGGTTAAATCTAATAATGATCAAATAATGGAATTAAAAAAAGAATTAACTAATGAAATTAAAGAAGTTAGAGAATTAAAAGAACAACTAAAAGAAAAAATAAATAACACACAAATAACTACAAATAGTAATAATACAACTAATTCTAATAGCAATAATACACTTAATAATAAGGGAACAATAAATAATAATTATATTATAGCATTTGGAAAAGAGGAAATAAATAATATTTTAACTGAAAAAGAAAAATTTAGAATTCTAAATGCTAGATATAAATCAATAGAAGAATCAATAAAAGCTATTCATTTTAATGATAATAGACCTGAATATAAAAATATTTATATATCAAATATGCGTGATAATTTGGTACATACATATGATGGTAATAAATTTGTTTCACAAGTTAAACATGGAATGATAAATCAACTGATAGATAATCATATGGAATCAATCGAAGAATCTTTGGATAATAGTAGAGAAAAATTAAATCCAAAAACTATTGACATAATAGAAAAGCTAATAGATAAAATAAATGATGAAACAACTGAACTGTACGATGAAGAAAATGATAAGAAATATTTGAATTATAAAAATTATAAAAATGATCTGGTTAAATTATTTGTTTATAATGAATCAGATAATAAGAATCCATCTGTTAGTGTGATAAATAAGAAGAAAAAAGAAATTGATTTATAATTTATTAGTTTTATTAAAAACAAATAAATTAACATAGCCTACTAAAATCAAATCTGGGACCTCTAAGAATAGTAACAGGTAACCATTGTAATGCAGATGGATTACATATTTCTTTTGAAAAAACACCAATTCCAACTCTACCACATACACCAATTGCAAGTTGTGTAGAAATAACTAATCGTTGAATTTCACCAGATAATTCTGCACGAGCACCAGCATGTGCAACACCTAATTCAAAACTAGTTCCAGGAATAGGAATATTTGCCGAAAAAGATGCTGTCCATGTTCTTCCAACACTTTGACTCATTCCTAATAGTGATCCCCATGCTCTGTAACCAAAATTAGCAGGACTAGCACATGGTAAGATCCATGCTGAAGCACCAATAGAAATAAAGTTTTGAAGTCCAACTGTACAAGCAAGTTCACCACCTAATCTATCATCACGACAACTGCAGAAATTAGGTAGACGAAAGTTATTAACAATTGATCCACAAATACTGAATGCAGTTGGTTTCATACCATTACCAAAATCACGAATTTCAGAAACTTCAAATGCATCTACATTAACAACAGCATCTGTTAAATTTCCATCAGGGTATAAACATTTGGAATCTTCAATACATGAAGAAGAATAAGGACATGAAAAACGTGCATCCATACAACGTACAGCATTATAAAGTGGAGAACATGCATAGATCAAACCAGCACCAGTTGTATTACTCATACATGTCTGTGAATTAGAACAAGAAATACCATTACCACAATTTTGTCCGTTTAAATCAATATTTGGTAGGGCATTTATACCAGATGTTGCAAGTAAAATTAATATTAATAATAATTTCATTATTAATTATAAATTCTATATTTTTATATAGTTTAGTATCTTTCTCTAAATAATAATTTAACTGCTAATAAAATGTTGATTAGTAATTTATTATCTAATTAATTATAATGTCTATATTTATACAATTAATTGATAATTCAAAATTATTATTAAAAACCTTATCAAAAAAAAATTTTTATTTTAAAATAGTAATATTATTTATTGTTTATTTATTTTCAAATTATATGTTTGATAGAATGAGTAATGAAGATTTATCGAAAATATTTTATAATAAATCTAATATAACCATACATATATCAAATAATACAACATTTAAATTTATTATAATAATGATTTTAGTTATTACAAGTAATTTGTTTTATAAAAATATATTAAAACCATTTGTATATCCAGATAATTGAAGATTATTATGAAATATTAGATTTTATTATACAAGTAATACAATTGAAGAAGTAAATTAATAATAAATATTTTATTTCCTAGTTTTGTATTTATTATAAACATTACTACAATAATTAAAGTTGTAAAATACCATAAATTTTTTATTTATGATAAAAATTTTTTAACCATTAAAACATAAAAAACCTAAAATTTTAAAGACTAAAAACTGGAATTAAAATACGCACTCTAAAAGTATTAAAATTTTTAATAAAAATATATGAGCAGTCATCATTCCATACCTACTTATATTTTGATAAATATATAAATTTTTATCCATAATAAATAATAATTATAGATAAAAATTGATAAAGAATAATTTTATATTAATAAATATTAATTAATGACAAAAAAACAGTCTGATAAAGAAAGTTTAGAATTTCAATTATATGACTGGCTTGAAGGTCATCAATTACCAGTGGATGAAGATGGAGACTTTGATGAAGATGATGATATTCCTGGAAAATTTATAATTCATTCATTCGGTCGCTGTGATGATGGAAAGTCAGTATATGCAAAGA
>Ga0194118_10005141_pt1 | contig 13842 bp, 17 predicted proteins | sample TA2MahsurfametaG_2_FD_148662 | JGI IMG/M metagenome (GOLD analysis project Ga0194118, IMG submission 148662) | Freshwater microbial communities from Lake Tanganyika, Tanzania - TA2015013 Mahale N5 surface | ecosystem: Environmental > Aquatic > Freshwater > Lake | place: Tanzania: Lake...
GACACTCCGGCTGGCGAGCCGGCAGTGGTCAATTTGCTGTCGCGGCGCCAACCGACCTTCGACACCTCCTTCGACCAGGCCTTGGGCCAGTTGGCTGGCGTCTACGTCCAGATCACGGCAAGCCTCGGCAGCGTCGACGTCTCCCTGGCTGACTGGATCACGCTCGAGGAAGGCTCGCTGCTCGAATTGCCCCGTGCCCAGGACGGCTCGGTCACGCTCTGCATCAACGGTCGGGCGGTCGGCAGGGCCAAACCGGCGCAGTACGAGGACCACGTCGCCATCAAGGTGCTTGCGTTGGAACCGGGGACCGTGGCGTCCCTGCGCGGAGGGTAATCCCATGACCGAAGACCCCACACAGGGCTACAGCAAGGTGCGGCTGGCCCCGCTCGCGCACCAGCCCGGCGACGGCGATCCTGCCCGACACAACCTGTCGCTGATGAGGGACATCCGCCTGACGGTCACCGTCGAGCTGGGCCGCACCAGCTTGCCCCTGCGCGAGGTCATGAAGCTGGTCGAGGGCAGTGTCATCGAGCTCGACCAGCTTGCCGGGGAGCCCGTCCATCTCTATGCGTCCGGACGCCACGTCGCCGAGGGCGAAATCGTCGTTCTGGGCGCCAACTTCGGCGTGCGACTGACGCGCATCCTGGGTACCGACCTCACGGGTATGGCCTCGTGATGGCCACGGTGGTCGCCATCCTGACACCGATACCTGAAGCCGTCGCGACCGTCGCTCCCCTGGCGACGCCGACAGCGCCGGACTTTCCGATCGGCCAGTTCCTGCTCAACCTCGTCCTGGTCTGCGGCGCCCTCGCCGGCCTCGGGTGGCTTGCCAACCGCCTGGGCAAGGGCCGCCTCGCAGCCTCGCTGGGCGTCGGCGTCCGCCGGGACATCATCCGCATCGAGGACAGGCTGCCCGTGGATCCGCAGCGGGCCCTCCTCGTGGTCTCGGTCGAGGGGCAGCGCTGGCTCGTCGGGATGGGACCGAATGGTTTCGACCGCATCGGCGCGGTAGGCGAGCCTGCCGCAGTCGGGACCCGGCAGCTTTGCCGACATCCTGGAACAGCAGCAGGAGGATCCGGAATCGTGATGACCCTGACCTTGCCCCCGCTCGCGGGGCTGAGCCAGGAGGCCAATCGCCTCCTGTCGGTCGTCGACCTGCGGGCCCCGATCGACAATCCGGGCCTGACGACGCCCATGCAGCTGATCTTCGCGCTGGCCCTGCTGACGGTGTTGCCCTTCATCGTGATCATGACGACCAGCTTCATGCGGACGATCATCGTTCTGGGCTTCCTGCGCCAGGCCATGGGCACCCAGACCATCCCGCCCAACCCCGTGATGCTGGGCCTGGCGCTGTTCCTCGCCCTCTACACCATGAATCCTGTCTGGTCGTCGATCGACCGGGACGCCGTGCAGCCTTATCTCGCGCGGCGCATCGACCAGCCCACGGCCATCAGCCGCGCCATCGCGCCGATGCACGCATTCATGATGCGCCAGACGAACGAGCAGGAACTGGCGTTCTTCCTGCGCATCACGAAGCAACCAGTCCCGGAACGGCGCGAGGACGTACCGCTGCTCGTGGCCATCCCCTCGTTCATGATTAGCGAGCTGACGACGGCCTTCAAGATCGGCTTCATCATCTACGTGCCGTTCCTCGTCATCGATCTGGTCGTGGCCAATGTCCTGATGGCGCTGGGCATGAGCATGCTGCCGCCCCAGATGATCTCGACGGCCTTCAAGATCCTGGTGTTCTCGCTGGCCAATGGCTGGCACCTGGTGGCCCAGGCCATCATCACCTCCTTCAAGTAGGTCCCCGTGAGCGACACGACCGTCATCCACGTCGTCAGCCAGGCGATCATCTTCGTGCTGCTGCTGTCGGCACCCATCGTCCTGACCAGCCTCGTAGTGGGCTTCATCGTGGCGCTGCTGCAGACCATCACCAGCATCCAGGAGCAGACGCTCTCCTTCGTGCCCAAGACCCTCGCGGTCTTCGGCGTCATCCTGGCAGTGGGTCCCTGGCTGATGGCCACGATGGTGGGTTACATCAACCGGCTCTGGAGCTCGATTCCCGAGCTGCTGGGACGTTAGCCCGACATGATGGGAGAGGTCTGGCGCACGGCGGCCCTCGAGCTGCTGGGCCAAGCCATGCCGGTCTTCCTGCTCATGCTCGCGAGGGCCAGCGGGATGATGGGGCAGGCACCGATCCTCGGTGCCAAGGCCGTACCGGCGACAGGCCGCGCGGCCCTCGCGCTGGTGCTGACCTTTGCCTACTGGTCGAGCATGCCCCGGGCCCCCGAGGTCCCGAGCCAACTGCTGCCGTTCCTGCTGGCGCTGGTCGTCGAGGTCGCGACCGGCGTCCTCTTCGGCTACGCGGCGATGGTCATGTTCCAGGCCTTTCAGGCAGCCGGCGAACTGGTGGCGCAGCAGACGAGCCTGTCGATGATGACGACGCTGAACCCGATGTTGCGGACGCAGACGACAGCCGTCGGCAACCTGTTCTTCTATCTGGCGCAGACGGCCCTGCTGACGCTGGGCGGACACCTGTGGCTGGTACAAGGCTTCTACCAGAGCTTCGAGGTCATCCCGCTCGGGGGCTTCCAACTGACGGCCGAGGTCTGGGAGCAGATGGGCAAGCTGGTCATCAACTTCTTCCTCATCACCATCCAGGTCGCCATGCCCGCCACGATGGTGATGCTGATGGTTGACTTCGGCCTAGGCATCCTGAACCGGGCCATCCCGACGGTCCAGAACATCCTCGAGCTCGTGACGGCCGTGAAGCCCAGCATCGGCTTTGCCGTCATCGCGCTGATGACACCCAATGTCGTGGCCTCGGTCAAACTTTGGGGCGACAAGATGCTGCGCGAGTCCCATGCCACGGTCCTGATGACGCAACCCACGCCCGAACCGACGCCCATCGGGGGGCCGAGCAGGCTAAGGCCCGGTCCGCCGAAACGCTAGCGTTATGGGGAGAAAGGCGCAGGGAACAAAGGTTGCGTAAGGCAGTAGGGTTCACCTCCAGCAGCACCAAGGTTCGCAGGCCGTCCCACCCCTGACGAGTGGAGGGTCACCCCGTGCGCAAGGTTTATCGGATCACCTACAGGATGATCGCAGCCGACGGCAGCCTGTCCGCCTCGATGACGATGGTCATCCAAGCTCACTCGCCCAATGAGGCCCGGCAGGTGTTCCAGTTCCGCTATCCGAGGGAACGCTATCAGTTGGATGCCGTCTCGGGAGCTTGAATCAGGTCGGCAAGGGTCGGGACGGGGCGTGGTCAACGTTCGACCTGCACAATGGACCGGTGCCTGCGGGCTCTGGCGACATCATGGTCGGCGAGTCGTGCCAACTGGGCCTCCCGATCTTGCTCCAGACGCAGGTCATGCGCCCGGACGCCCTCCTTGTGATGCGCCCAGAGCTCCTCCACGCGCCTGCGCATTGAGGCAAGTTCGACTGCAAGCTTGGCACGCCAAGCCATCACTTCGTTGACGAGCGAAGCCGCCCAATCCGCAAAGGAGCTTTGGATGGCCTCGACCCCCTTCTTGCGGGGATCGGCCACAATTCCGGGAAGAGGTCGGCCTTCCTCCTCTCGAAGGCCCAGGCGCTGGAGCAGACCTGCCGTGGCCTCGATGCCCATGGCGTCCCCGCTAAGGGTCCGGACCGCTGCCGACACGACCTGCGGCGTGGGATCCAGCTCCGGGACAGGTGGCCCCGAAACACCTCCACGGGTCAGTTCGGGTGTAGAGCCCAGCGACCCGGTCTTCATGGCCATTCTATCGACACCTGCCTCGTCGGGAGACGTCAAATCTCCATTAATACTTGGATGAAGCGGTAACAAGGGCACCCAAGCTTGTCGGGTGCGGACGTCGCTACCGGGGCATGGTGCGAGGGTGCTCCCCATCTTCACCATGGTTCTGCTGGCCTTGAACGGGCACCCTATCGACCGGTCACAGCCTCAGCCACCACCGATCGTGTCGGTCTTCTGCTACCACCATGTCCAGCCGCGGCCAGACAACTACATTGCCCTGACTCCCCGGCTGTTCGAGGCCCAGCTGCAGCGCCTGCAGCGGGAACACATCCCTACCCTTGCGGCGCCCGAGATTCCGGCGTGGCTGGCCAATCCCCGAAACCGTGGCAAGCGCGCGGCCTGCCTGACCTTCGACGACGGGAACATCACGATCCGGACGCGCGCGTGGCCGCTGTTGCGTCGCTATGGCGCCACGGCCACCCTATTCATCCATCCCGGCGGCATCGGCACGAAAGGCAAGATGACCTGGGCACAGCTTGGGGAGATGGCGCGTGCCGGTGTCGACATCCAGTGTCACGGCATGACTCACGAGAGCCTGCTCAGGGGGCCACGCGAGACAGACCGGGCCTTTGCGGCACGGATGGAGCGGGAGTTGGGTGTTGCCAAGCGACGGCTCGAGCATTTCACCGGACGGACCGTGACTGCCTTTGCCTTTCCGTTCGGCTGGCACGAGGCCGCGCACCTGCCCTTGCTGCGTCGCTTGGGCTAAACGACCGCCTTCACGGTCAACGAGGGCGTCAACGGGCCGGGGACCAACCCCATGCTGTTGCGCAGGCAGTCGGTCTTTCGACGTGATGACGAGGCCAGCCTCGCTGCCAAGTTGCACGGCTGGCCAGCCGAGCCCACCGCCACCAGCCCGAGGAATCTCGGTGTCGGCGGACCCGGTCCCGTGACTCTCGAGGCCCTCCTGGACCGGCCGTGCAGCGCCATGTGGCTGGACTTCAAGCCCGTGCGGCACGTCGGCCTTGCGCCCGGTGGCTGCAGGTCTGGCCCGTATGACCTGCGCCCGGGCTTCCACGTGGTTGCCGTCCGCACCGGGAGCGGGATGGATCCGACCCTGACGTCGTGGTCCTTCCTCTCCGGGCCCGGTAGCAAACGGTGGGCCCATCCCGGCCGGGCCTGGGTCCGACGGCCCGGGGGCCCATGAGCAGCACGCACATGGGCCTGCCCGGCCCAACGGCAAGGGCCGGCAGGATCGCGTGTCCTGCCGGCCCCAGGCGGTTCAGGACTACTGGACGACTTCGCCCGAGTAGACGACGCTGCGCTGGGTGTAGAGGCCCAGTGTCAGGGTGCTGATCACGCTGTCCAGGACAGTCTGCTCCGTGCGGATCTTGAGGTTCTGGATGCGCTGGTTGCCCCTCAGGTAGGCGTTGAGCGCCTGTGCCGCATCAGGCTGCGCCTCGGGGACGAGCCCCCAGAAGAGCCACGTTGCCGTCTGGGTCTCTTCGAGGGCACCGATGACCTTGGCACCCTTCAGGGTCGTGAAGTAGACCTTGTTGGCCGGGACTTCCTTGCTGTCGATGGCCAGACGCTGGCAGCCCGCCAGCAGGACCGAGGCGACGAGAACGGCTGGCAGGATTCGGGTGGTACGCATCACTTGGCCTCCGATGCCTTGACGGTCGCGGTCCGGGAACCACTGACGATGGCGGTGGACGCGCCCAGCGTCAGGGAACTCAGGGCGCCGGACAGCGACTGGAACACGATGTCGAGGACGCCCTGTTCCTCGTCAATCCGGGACACGACGACACCACCGGCGGATCCGGACTTGCGCTGGACCTTGGCCAAGGCGGCAGGCATGGGCTTGCTGAGAACGGCGAACTGATCGTTCCAGTTGATCAGGCTGGCCACACCGTACCACTGGCGGGACTCGGCACCCACCGGACGCTCGAGGCTCTGGCAGCAGGACACGGGGACGTCCGAGTCCTCTACGGCATAGCGAATCTGCGAGCAACCCGTCACGGCCAGCGCAAGCACGCTGGAGGACAGCAGCAACGACAAGGCTCTCAAGGCGTTGGACCTCCGATGGGAACTGGGGACGACGTAACCTATCACGACCGCAAGGGTAGCGTCCATCCGTTCGTCACGCCGAGGAGCAGAGGCCCGGAGGGCAACCAGGCAGGGATGCGGGGTATGCAGGGGCGTATGGCGTCCTCCGTCACAGCCCTGGCCCCCCGCACCACCCTCGTCACCGGCAGGCCGAAGGACGCCACGATGACGCGGTCGATGCTGATTCACCGCCTCGAGGACGAGCGGCTGGTGATCTTCGGGGGGATGTGGCTCGAGGACTTCGGTCCGAGCGACCTCGAGGCCTTGGGGAAACCTGCTTTCGTGGTGGTAACGAACCCCTGGCATCGGCTCTTTGCAGGGCAAGGCTTTCGGGTCTGGCTGCTCGAGGTCGGCAGCGACGTGCTGAACTTTGGCCTGATGGGTGCGGTCCTGGGCTGGATGATCGCGCGCTGACGCCAGCGAGGGCGAAGGCGTCTTCCTGACGGCGCGGTCCTCAGGCGTGCTGCGTGCCGTCCCGGCGCCCCATCAGGACATGCACGACGCCGGTCGCCAGCAGATAGACGAGGGCACTGGTCGCGAACATCGGCATGTAGGTATGCAGGTGGGTCAGCACCCATCCCGTGGTCTCGAGCATCAACATCCCGCTGGCGTTGCCGCACAGGGCCCCCAGGCTGATGACGGAGGCCACGCGGGCTGCCTGGAAACGATCGACGGCCAGGGCAAAGAGGTTGGTCGAGAAGCCCTGGTGGGCGAAGAGCGCCCCGCCGACGAACAGGACGGCCAGCCACGGGTCGGTGACGTGGAGCGCGAGGGGCAACGGCAGGATCAGGCAGGCATAGGTCAGCATCGCCAGCTTCCGCGCGCGCAGGCCCGCGAGGCCGCGGCGCAGCAGTGCCGTCGTGAGCAGGCCGCCCGACACGGCGCCGAGGGCCGCCATGCCGTAGATGACGGCAAGGGGCGGTCCCGCCTGCTTCATGTCGAGGTGGAACTGCCGGTGCAGGAAGTCGGGGGCCCAGAACAGCAGGAACCACCAAACCATGTCCGTCAGGGCCTTGGCAGCCATCACGGCCCACGTGTCCGGCAGCCGCAGCAAGGCGCGCCACGAGGCATCGGCAGGAGCAGGCGCTTCCGTCACGAGCTCCGGCTGGGCTGCCTGCGCGGCGGCTTGCAGGGGCGAGGGCGCCGCCGGGGACCGAGCCGGCACGAGCAGCCAGCCCACCAACCAGACAAAGCCCAGCGCCCCCGTCGCGACGAAGGCCGCACGCCACCCGTAGGCCACGGCCACGGCCGGAACGATGAGGGGGGCGATGATGGCGCCGATGTTCGACGACGTGTTGACGATGCCCACCGCCAGCGTCTGCTGCCGGACGGGAAACCACTCGGCGATGGCTTTCATGGAAGCCGGGGTCTGCACGGCCTCGGCTGCGGCCAGCACCACCCGGGCCAGCAGGAAGTGCCCGAGGCGCAAGGCCGCGCCATGAGCCATGCACGCCGCGCTCCAGAGGGCCACGCCCGCGGCGTAGCCCCGCCGCAGGCCTACCTTGTCGATGACCCAGCCAATACCCAGATACGTCAGAGCGGCCGAGGCCTGAAACAGCGTGCCCAAGTGACCGTACTGCTGGTCCGTCCAGCCGAACTGGCCTTGCAGCATGGGCTTCAGGATGGCGATCATCTGCCGGTCGATGTAGTTGAGTGTCCCGGCGACGAAGACCAGTCCCAGCACCCACCAGCGCAGGCGCGTCGCCGCGGGGGCCTCGGCCGGCATCTCCGCGAGGGCCGACTGGCCCTGACTCGCCGTCACGCCAGCGCCGCCGCCGGCAAAGGCGCATCGAGGCGCAGGGGGCCGTGATCCAGCCGCGACAGGACGTGCCGCGCGAACAGGTCACCCTCGGCCGCGTGGGGGTAACCCGACAGCACGAAGGCTTCCATGCCCACTTCCCGATAAGCCTGGAGCTTGGCCAGGACCTGGTCGGGATCGCCCACGATGGCCGCCCCGCAACCCGAGCGAGCTCGGCCGATGCCCGTCCACAAGTTGGGCTCGACGTAGCCGTCGTCGTCGGCCGAGTCCCTGAGCGCCGACTGCTGGGACACGCCCAGGGACTTGGCATCGAGGGAACGAGCCCGGATAGCCTCGCCCTGAGCGGCCTCGAGGCGGGACAGCAGACGGGTCGCCGCCCGACGGGCCTCGGCCTCGGTTTCGCGGACGACCACATGGGCACGGTAACCGAAACGCAGCGTGCGTCCGCAAGCAGCGGCCCGCTGCCGCATGTCGCGGACGACCTCGGCCACGGCTTCCAGCCTGTCCGGCCACATCAGGTAGACGTCGGCGGCGCGAGCCGCAGCGTCGCGCGCCGCCGGCGAAAGGCCACCGAAGTAGAGCGGCGGGCACTGGCCGGAGACGGTGCCGACGCGCGGAGGATCGAGCCTCAGCTTGTAGAACTCGCCCTCGTGGTCGAGCGGCTGGCCAGAGAGCAGGGTCTTCAGGATGGTCATGACCTCGACGGTCCGGCGGTAGCGCGGAGCCGAGTCGAGCGTCTCGCCGGGCATTTCGCTCGAGATGATGTTGACCGTCAGGCGACCGCCCAAGAGCTGGTCGAGCGTGGCCAGCTGACGGGCCAGCTGGGGCGGCCACGACTCGCCACAGCGCACGGCGACCAGCAGCCGCATGCGGTCGACCAGCGGTGCGACCGCAGCCGCGAAGGCCGTGGTGTCGATGCCCAGCTGATAGCCCGACGGCAGCAGGATGTTGTCGAAGCCGCCCTTCTGGGCCATCAGCACCAGCTGGCGGCCGTGCTCCCAGCTGGAGCGCAGCGCCGGATCGGGGACGCCCAGGAACTCGTAGTCATCGTCGCAGAGCGCGCCGAACCACGACACCTCGCACGGGGGCAGGCGATCGCTCATGGCATCGGCACCCCGCGGGAGGCCACCAGGATGGCGTACCACTCCGTCCGGTCGAGGCGGACCTTCAGGGCGTCCGAGGCCTCGCGGATGCGGGCGGGATCCTGCGAGCCGACGATGGGCACAGCCCGCGTCGGGTGCGCCATGATCCACGCATAGGCCAGTGCCGTCCGCGACACACCCTCGCGCTCGGCCACACGGTCCAGCGCCGCCTGTACCCGCTGCACGCGGGGGTCCTCGGAAGGCCCGCCCAGACGACCACCGCCCAGCGGCGACCACGCCAACACGCGCATGCCCCGCTCGAGGGCCTGGTCCAGGATGCCGTCCTCAATGGGGGTCGTCGCCAGCGGCGAGAACTCGGGCTGATGCGTCACGAGGGGGAAGGACAGGTGCGCCTGTAGGGCTGCCGTCTGGGCCGCCGTGTAGTTGGACACGCCGACCTCACGAATCTTGCCGGCCGTACGCAAGGCCTCGAGGGCACCGGCCACCTCGGCCGGATGGGCCAGCAGGTCCGGGCGGTGAGTCTGGTAGAGGTCCAGGTGGTCGACGCCAAGGCGCGCCAACGAGGCCTCGCAGGCCGCCGTCAGGTACGCGGCGCTCGAGTCGTAGGGCACGGGCGGGCAGATGCCGCCCTTGGACGCCAGCACCATCCGGTCCCGCAGACCCGGGGCCTCGCGGAACACCCGGCCCAGCAGGGCCTCGGCTGCGCCAAAGCCCTCGCCACCAAAGCCATAGATGTCCGCCGTGTCGAAGAGCGTGATGCCGGCCTCGAAGGCCGCCTCGACCAAGGCCCTGGCGCGGGCGGGTTCCTGCCCGGCAAAGCGCCACATGCCCCACGCCAGGGGAGAGAACGTCAGGCTGCCCGCCGTCAGGGCCTCGGGTGCTCGGGCAATCGTCGCATCCATCGTGTCGGGGTTCTCCTTGCGTCAGGGACAGGGGGTCAGCGGAGGGCCTCGGCCACGTCGATGCGGCCGTGCCCGAAGCGTTCGTCAAAGCCATCGGGACCGATATCGACGGCCGTGGCTTCGATGCGGCGGCGCACCTGGGCGGCGGTCCACGTAGGCCTGCGGCTGAAGACCAGTGCGGCCAAACCCGCGACGTGGGGGCAGGCCATGGACGTGCCGTCCAGGCTCTCCCAGCCGCCGCCGGGGATCGTCGACAGGATGTCCACGCCGGGGGCCGCCACCGACAGGTGCTTGCCCGTATTCGAGAAGTAGGCCGGCATATCGCCCCGGCGGACGGCGCCCACGGCCATGACCTGCGGCAGGGCTGCCGGGTAGGCGGGTGCCGTGGATCCGGCGTTGCCGGACGCCGCAACCAGCAGCGCGCCCTTCAGGGTGGCGTGGGCGACAGCCTCCTCGAGCAGCTTCGAGGTCTTGGGGGAGCTCAGGCTGAGGGACACCACGCGCGCACCTCGGTCGGCGGCATCGACGATGCCTGCCGACACGCTGACAAAGGACCCGCCGCCCTCGCCGTCCAGGACCTTGACGGAGAGCAGCGTGACGCCAGGCGCCACACCGACGACCCCGCCGTTGCCGAGGCCCGCCGCGACCGTGCCCGCACAGTGCGTGCCGTGGCCGTCATCATCGTCCGGGTCGTCATCGCCGTTGATGCAGTCCCGTCCGGCCTCGACTCGGCCTGAGAAGTCCGCATGGCGGGCGTCGATGCCTGTGTCGACGACAGCCACCTTCAGGGCGCGGTCCCCGGGGGTCGTGGCCCAGACACGCCGCGCCCCGATGGTCTCCATGCCCCACAAGCGAGGCAGCAGGTCATCGCCCGCAAGCAGCGCAAGGCCGCGGAAAGCGCGCCCGCCGACCGCGTGCATCGGGCCATCGGCCTCGACCCAGCGGACGCCCGGAAGATTGGCCAAGCGTCGGGGCAGGGCGGGATCGCCGCCGTTGCGGACCACCACCACGCTCAGGGCGGGAATCCGGTCGACCACGCTGGCGCCTGCGGCATCGAGCGCCTGCGGCGAGAGGCCACCGGGCCCGGCGGCGACGATCCATCGGGGCGACCCGGCGGTAGCCACCATGGTGGCGGCAGCCGTGGCCGGAGTGGCCGGCAATGGCAGGCGACCGCAAGCCGAAAGGGCCAGAAGGACAAGAGGGATCAATCGGCAAAATAGGAATAGGTCGTGCACAAACCCATGTTAAGGAATGATTACCAAACCTGCCAAGCCGATATCTCCCGGCAGGACGCCGCCGGGCCGGCTTCTGGGTAAAAAGGACGAGATGAGCGAAGCACCTGAGACAGCGGGAAAGACGGCTACGGACACGCCGGCAGCCGTCGTAGCCGGGCGCCGGTTTCACGCGCGGACCACCTACGCGGTCTGGGAAATCACGCTCAAGTGTAACCTTGCCTGCCAGCACTGCGGTTCGCGAGCCGGCGAGGCACGGGTCGACGAACTCTCAACGGAAGAAGCCCTTGACCTCGTGCACCAGATGGCCGAGGTCGGCATCGCCGAGGTCACGCTCATCGGAGGCGAGGCCTTCCTGCGCCCCGATTGGTTGCGCATCGCCGAGGAAATCGTTCGCTGCGGCATGATCGTCACCATGACGACGGGGGGCCTAGGCATCTCGCGGGAAACGGCACGGCGGATGGTGGACGTCGGCTTCCGGGGGGTCAGCGTCTCCGTGGATGGCATGGAGGCCACGCATGATGCGCTCCGGGGCGTGAAGGGCTCGTGGCAGTCGTGCTGGCGCACGCTCGCACACCTGCGCGAGGCCGGCATGACGACATTAAGCGTCAACACGCAAGTCAATCGTCGCTCGTGGCCGGAATTGGATGACCTGTATGCCCGCCTGCGCGAGGCCGGCATCCATGCGTGGCAAGTCCAGTTCACCGTGCCGATGGGCAATGCCGCGGACCACGCCGACATCCTGCTGCAGCCCTACGACATGCTGGCGGTCTTCGAGGACCTGGCGAGGCTCGCGTGGCGATGTCGCGCGGACGGCATCCGCCTGAACCCCGGCAACAACGTCGGCTACTACGGCCCCTACCAGCAGTTGCTCAAAGCCCAGGGATTCGACGTCCCGATGTACTACACCGGTTGCGAGGCCGGCACCCGGACACTCGGCATCGAGGCCGACGGCAAGATCAAGGGCTGCCCGTCGCTGCCCAGCAAGCCCTACACGGGGGCCAACATCCGGGAGCGCTCGCTCGCCGAGATCATGGCCTACACGGAGCCTCTTCAGTTCAACCACGTGCCCCGCTACACCCCGGAAAGCACGGCCCACCTCTGGGGATTCTGCGCGTCGTGCGAATTTGCCGCATTGTGTCGGGGCGGCTGCACGTGGACGGCGCACGTGTTCATGGGCAAGCGGGGCAACAATCCCTACTGCCATCACCGGGCCATCGAACTGGCGAAACGTGGTTTGCGCGAGCGCTTGGTGCGCAAGATGGCCGCTCCCGGGGTGCCCTTCGACCACGGTGTCTTCGACCTCATCGAGGAGCCTCTCGACGCCCCGCTGCCCGAAGGCACGCCCGAGTGGTTAGGGATGGACGCCAAAGCGGGCATGGTACCCTTGCCCATCCTGTCCGGCCTGCCGGAGGAAACCTGAAGATGCTCAAGTCACCCGCGGGACGACCGCAGGCAACCGCTGCCGCTGCCCCGGCCCCACCGGCGGCGGCGAGGCTGGTCGATCGAAGCTCAGGTTCTGTCGAACTCACGGCCCGGCGCGTCATGGTCCGCTTGGCCTTCAGCCGCCTGCTCCTGGGCGGTCTGCAGGAGTGGGCCTTCGTGTGCGACGGACAGCAGGCCGAGGATCTCGCCGAGGCCGTGATGCAGCGCAGGCCCGTGAGGCTGGTCTTCCCGGACAACACCGTCATCGTCGACGGAGCCGAGGTTGGCGTCGCGGACTTCCAGCATCTGCTCGCCGCCGATGAGGCATAACCCCAGAAGGCCCGACAGGCGAGGTACCAAGCGATGAAAAGGATCGAAGGCACTCCGGGTGGGACCGGCCCCCTCCCGGACGGCTCGCGCGCAGATGCCCTGCGCAAGGTGGTCGAGCAACGTCAGGCCCTCGAGAAGTCGCCGATGCCGGATGCCGTGAAAGAGATCCGGGACAATTACCTGAAGACATTCGGGCAGGTCCCGAACCGGATTGCCAGCCCTTTTCCAAGGCCAAAGCCTGGCCAAAAGAGTCAGGTGTGGCAAAAGCTGAAGGAGTCGTCCTTGGGACTGGAGCGACCGGGCAGCCCCAAACCCCAAGAGCCGCGTCCCCTGCCGGTGCAACCGAAGTACGGATTGCCGATGCCCATTTACGACCTTGAACCGCGTCCCCTGCCGGTGCAACCGAAGTACGGATTGCCGATGCCCATTTACGACCATGAACCGCGTCCCCTGCCGGTGCAACCGAAGTACGGATTGCCGATGCCCATTGACGACCATGAACCGCGTCCCCTGCCGGCGCAGCCGAAGTACGGATTGCCGATGCCCATTGACGGCAAGGAACCGCGTCCTTTGCCGGGGCAGCCGAAGTACGGATTGCCGATGCCGAGGGAGGGACACGCGCCGGCCGATCGTGGCTGATGGTGATTGGTCAGCCGGCTCCCGGGATCGCCCGGGAGGATTTGCCGACCCGGCACGATCCGGATGATAGCCCGGAGGCGCCGACAGGCTGAGGGGCCCACGGAAGGTACCGGGGCAGGACAGTTGGGTGGCAATGAGGCCTTGCTGCGGCCTTGGCTCTACCTCAAGGATACCGTGCCTGCACTTGAGGTTGCCGTACCAGATCTAGTTGTGCAGGCACGCCGTTCCATTTAAAGAGTAAGCGTAGGTTGGACCGCCGGTTCAAACACGAAGGAGCGGCTAGATCAAGGGGTCGACATTTCTGCTCGTCCTTGGCGTGTGGGGACTGCTCCTTCACGGCGTGACGGTCAGATCCCGAAAGCGCCCCAGAAACTACTTGGACCAAGAGGCCAGACCGTTGGCGGTCTGCAGGTGGCATACCGGAATACCCTCGGGCCGCGATCCTTGATGTTGCGTGCGCTGCAAGCTGAAATGCACCCCAGTAAGCGCCTAACCCCGGAAGTGAACCGCCTCCTCGAGCAGCTTCGAGGTCTTGGGGGAGCTCAGGCTGAGGGACACCACGCGCGCACCTCGGTCGGCGGCATCGACGATGCCTGCCGACACGCTG
>Ga0194118_10005147_pt1 | contig 13829 bp, 12 predicted proteins | sample TA2MahsurfametaG_2_FD_148662 | JGI IMG/M metagenome (GOLD analysis project Ga0194118, IMG submission 148662) | Freshwater microbial communities from Lake Tanganyika, Tanzania - TA2015013 Mahale N5 surface | ecosystem: Environmental > Aquatic > Freshwater > Lake | place: Tanzania: Lake...
GTGTTGATGCGGCAATTCGGCATCGACTTCGAAGAGGTCATGGTGCGGTTCGATGGCTTCTCACCCGATTCAATCTTCAAGAAGCGAATCGGCGAGATCAGCCCGGCAGGACAGGTGCCCGTGCTGGTAGACGCAGACCTTGCCGTTTGGGACACATTGGCCATTGCCGAATATCTGGCGGAACGGTTTCCCGAAATCCCGATGTGGCCCCGGCACCCCGCGCATCGCGCCCGGGCCCGGAGCATCTGCGCGGAAATGCATGGCGGCTTTTCCGCACTGCGTAGCGCCTGCCCGATGAACATCGAGGCAAGGCTGCCTGAAGTGGGCGCACTGGCCTGGCGTGACCGGCCCGCGGTACGCGCTGATGTGGCACGTATCGTGAGCATGTGGTCTGAACTGCTTCGCGAGCATCAGGGACCGATGCTGTTTGGCCACTTTACGATCGCGGACGCGTACTATGCGCCGGTAGTCATGCGCTTGATGACCTACAACTTGCCTGTGCCGCCGGATATCAGCTTGTATATGGCTCGCGTGGCACAGCTTGACGGCGTACGCGCATGGATCGACGGGGCCCTTCTAGAACGCGACTTCCTCGATTTCGAAGAGCCGTATCGACTGGGTCGCGGCTGAGGCGGTCATCGATGGGGCCACCCGCCAGGCGCGGCATCGTGCTTGTTCATCCCTTGAATGCCCACTGCCATGCAATTCATTCAAACACACGACCAGCTCAGTGCGCTATTTGGGGCGCCGTCTGCCACCGCGCTGCGCAAGGAAACTGATTACCTGCACCCGATCTATCAGCGATGGATCGAGGCGTCCGGCTTTGCCGTGCTGGCCACCGGCGGACCATCAGGACTCGATACCTCGCCGCGTGGCGACCCGGTGCCCTTGGTAGAGATCATCGACGACAAGACTCTCGTCCTGCCCGAGCGCAAGGGCAACAACCGCATCGACAGCTTGCGCAACCTCTTGCATGACCCGCGCATCTCACTGATCTTCTTTGTGCCAGGAATAGACGAAACACTGCGCGTCAACGGTAGCGCCCGGATCACTGCAGACCCCGATTTGATGATTAGTCTGGCCATGGATGGTAAGACGCCCGCCTGTGCGCTGTGGATTCATGTCGACCAGGTGTTCTTCCAGTGCGGCAAGTCCATGATGCGCTCGGGCCTGTGGCGGCAGCGCGCCGCTGAAAATCCGACACCCCCCAGCGCTGGCGAAATCTTTGCCGCACTGTCGGGCGGCGAAATGAACGCTACCCAATACGACCTGGAAAAACCCCAGCGTCTCCGCGATTCGATGTACTGATCATCCGCGGCCAATCGAATCACTCGGCGTCACCGAATTCCAGTCGGTAACAATCTGGAAGCACAAACGCTGACTTCGCGATCAAATAGCGGATGGCCCGGCTGGGCCCCTCTTTTCCCAACGGAGCACCCCATGTCTTTGCTGATCCGATCCGTTACCATGCTGATCACGCTGCTTCTGGGCCTGATCGGCCCGCAGGCAATGGCCCAGGACTATCCCGCCAGGCCGATTCGGCTGATCGTTCCCTTTGGCCCCGGGGGCGTTCTGGACATTGTCGGGCGCGCCTATGCGCAGGCACTCGAGCGTCGCGTCGGGCAGTCGGTGGTGGTGGAAAATCGTCCGGGTGCAAGCGGCAATATCGGCACCGCGTTGGTAGCCACCAGTCCGGCCGATGGGTACACGCTGCTGTTCGCATTTGACGGAACGATGGCCATCAATCCCCATGTCTACGCAAAGCCTGGTTTCGACCCCGTTGCAGACTTCGTTGCGATCAGCAAAGTGGGCAACTCCACCCAGATGCTGGTCGCGTCACCCAGCCTGCCCGCCGCGTCGCTGTCCGAACTGATCTCGAAAAAGGGCACGCTGAAAGGCCTCAGTTATGGGACCTCCGGCACCGCAAGCCCGGGCCATGTGTCGGGCGAGATGCTGCGCATGGCAAGCGGCCTCGAGCTGATTCATGTGCCCTACAAAGGGGGCGCCGCAGCGGTGAATGATGTGATGGCGGGTCAGATCCCGCTTGCATTCACCGCGCTCGCCACAGCCAAACCTCTGATCGAGTCCGGCAAGCTTAAAGGTCTGGCAGTGACCACTGGCGCCCGATCATCGCTCCTGCCCGGCATTCAGACATTTGTCGAAGCGGGGCTCGCTGATTTCGTCGTGGACACCTGGCTGGGCGTCATGGCACCGGCCCGCACACCGGCTGCAATCATCGACCGACTGTCGCGTGAATCGATGGCAATCGTCGCCGATCCGGACATGCGAACACGCCTGATCGGACTCGGTGTCGAGCCCTCGGGCAGTGATTCGGCAAGCTTCGCGCGCCAGCTGAGCGCGGATCTGGCGCGCTGGGCCGAAGTGGTCCGCGATGCCGGCATCAACGTGAACCCCTGATTTTCGGAGCCCCTGATGTCTGAACAACAAGCAGGAGCTGCACGCACGGGTCGGACTGTCATTCGAGGCGGCACCATCTGGACGGGCGGCGCATCGCCCCGTCTCTTACATAAAACCGACCTGCTGATTGAATCGGGCCAGGTCGTATCGCTCGAACCCAACTACCAAGGCTCTGCCGACCACGAGATCGACGCCGAAGGCTGCCTGGTGATCCCGGGTCTGATCAACGCGCATGTCCATCCGGGAACGTCCCCACGCAGCCGAGGACTGGCAGAGGATATCGATCTGCCACCCGGCGCTGCCTACTATCACATGACCATGCCGGTTCAGATGTATTCGCCGGAAGTCATCAGTGCAGCCGACCTGCCCGGCATCATCGAATGGGACTGCCTCGCAATGCTGATGGGTGGGGCGACGACCATCGTGGCCGAGCAGTTCGGAACCGCCGATGCGTGGATTGCACTGGTTGAGCGACTGGGATTTCGATGCGATCTGGGCACCACCTTCCCAAGCACCTATTCAGCCATTGGCTACTACGACAAGGCCTCGGGCAAGGTGTTGCTGGGCGATCGCGGCGATGTCGCGGCGGGCTTGAACAATAACCTTGCGCTGCATGACCGCTGGCATGGTGCCTTCGATGACCGTTTGCGCGTGCACCTTTCGCCGCACGGCCCGGACACCGTACCCGAGGAGGTTCTGCGTGCCACCCGCGAGGAAGCCACCCGGCGAGGCATCCACATTCATCTGCATCTGGCCCAGCACAAGCTTGAGCTGGAAACCGTAGGGGCCCGCAACGGTGGCATGAGTTCGGTGGCCTATCTCGAATCGATCGGGTTCCTGGGCCCCGATGTCATGGCCACGCACTGCACATACCTGCAGCCCGATGACTTTCCCATCCTCGCGCGTACCCGAACAAATTGTGTGCACATCGCCTACCGCAAAGCCAAGGAGGCGCTTACCAGCCCGTTCCGCGAGTTCATTGACCACGGGATCAACGTCGCGCTGGCCACAGACAGCTACTCGCATGACTTCATTCTCGACCTGAAATTCGCCGCCATGCTTGGCAAGATCCGCAGCGGCGGTGGCGGACGGATCACGGCCGAAACGGTATTGCGCTGCGCGACCTGGGGCGCTGCAACCGCACTCGGCCGCCCCGACCTCGGCCATCTCGAGCCAGGGGCGAAGGGCGACGCGGTCATCGTCGATCAAACTGGCGTCTTCAATGCGCCCGTGTTTGACCCGATCAAATCGCTGGTCTACTACTCCACGGCAGCCAATATCCGCGCCACCGTGGTCGCCGGCCGCCCGGTTGTGCAGAACGGTCGCGTGCTGGGCGCCGATATGGCCGCAGTACGAGCGCACACCGAGGCCTGTTGCCGCCGCCTCTGGAGCGGCGCCGCCGGGCGCGGTGTGCTGCCGCAGGGAGTGTTCTACCCAGATCCATGCGGCTGCTGAACGGAGCCTGCAATGGCCTCTGACCGTGAGCTCAATTTCGCATCGGTCGGAAAGCTGCGCTCGCTGCTCGATAGCGGCGCGGTCTCATCGGCCGAACTCATTGAAAACACGCTCGCGCGGCTTGATGAAACACAGCCGCTGCTGAACGCATTCAGCCACATTGATGCCGAGGGCGCGAAAACCCGCGCGCGCGAACTTGATTCGCTGCGCGTCCGGCGGCGTAGCACCGACCCCAGTGGATCGCCCATCGAGGGCATCCCCATCTCGGTAAAAGAGCTCGTCGAGGTAGCGGGCCTGCCCTGCCGATATGGCTCGTTAACCATGGCCCAACATCAACCCACCGCAGACGCGCCAAGCGTTGCCCGTCTGCGGGCTGCGGGGGCGGTCATTGTCGGCATGACCAACACCTCCGAATTCGGGTTCAGAGGCTACACCGACAATCGGGTCACCGGACTCACACGCAACCCTTGGGATACCGAACGCTCCCCGGGTGGATCGAGCGGCGGCGCGGCCAGTTCTATCGCAGCCGGTATCACGCCACTGGCCATCGGAACCGATGGGGGCGGCTCGATCCGCAACCCCTGCAGCTTCACCGGATTGGTTGGCATCAAACCTCAATTTGGTCGGGTGCCAATCTATCCTGCCAGCGCCACCGCCACCCTCGCGCATGTCGGACCCATCGCGCGTAGCAGCGCAGATGCCCGATGCCTGCTCGAGACGATTGCAGGAGAAGACGCTCGCGACTGGACATCGCTGCTGGCTCCGATGCACTCACGCCCCACCCTGTCATCAGGCGGGGTACCCGCGATCGCGTTCGCGCCCACGCTGGGCTATGGGCTGGTTGATCCCGAGGTGGCCAACATTGTTCGGCAGGCAGTCACCCGCCTTGCCACAGGGTTTCCGATTGAAGAGCTCGCAGACCCCATCTGCGAGGATGAGTCCGAGGTGTTCAGCGCCGAGTTCATTGGTGGCGTGAGCGCGCGACTGGGCGCTGATCTGGATCAGCAGGCCGAAATGCTTGATCCCGCCCTGCTGATGATGCTGCGCCGATTTCGTGACATGAGCGCACCGCACTACACCGAACTGCTTCGAAGGCGCCAGGCGCATCGCAATCGGCTGCGTATTTTTTTTGAGCGCTGGCCGGTTCTGGTCACACCCATGACGCCGTGGCCAGCGCTGCGAATCGCCGAGCGTACGCCACCCGGATGCGAAAACTTTCGGCTCTGGACCTTCTTTGGTTATCCCTTCAACCTGACCGGTCAACCCGCAGCCACGTTGCCCTGCGGCTTTACGTCATCCGGGCTGCCGGTTGGCCTGCAGGTGGTTGCGCCGCCGCAGCACGACGTGCTGTTGATGGATCTGCTGGAGCAGTTTGAACAGGCGCTGGGGCTGGACATTGCCTGGCCAGAACTGCGTGCGTCCTGACCAGGATTTGTTCGTGACAACGGGTGGTTATGACCGCCCAACCAAGCGTCAGAGTCCTGCAACCACCGCAATTTCAACGTTGAACTGCGGCGCAGCAAGCTTGGATTCAACCGTGGCGCGCGCGGGCGTGCAACCGGGTGCAACCCACGCGTCCCAGACCTTATTCATCTCGTCGAACGTTGAGATATCGGTGAGCCAGATGGTTGCCTGGACCAGTTTGGTTTTATCGCTTCCCGCTGCAGCGAGCAGGCGGTCGATTCGCGCGAGCACCGTGCGCGTCTGGTCTGCCACGCTTGCGCCGGGGGACTCGAGCGCGACCTGCCCTGCCACATACACGGTGCCGTTCAGGACAACGGCTTGACTCATGCGCGGGCCTACTTCGATTCTTTGAATTGTCATTGCGTTCTGCTTCCTTGGATAAAAAAATGCACTGATTTCTTCGGTCGAGGTTACCTGCTTCGAAACCGCATCACAAGTGGCGGTCTCGCGCTCGACGAGGGTTCTAAGCCGACACCGGTTGCGAAAGGGCTCGCCCCGCAGACCGCTACAATGTTGACATGATGCGCGACCCCAGAACCCCCGCGACGCCGCAGCCGGCCAGCGCCGGCGACACTGCATCAGCACGCTCGGCAGATAGCGTCGATCGCGTTTATCGCACCGCCACGCAGCGGGCCATCAACTGGCACTTTCCCCCAGGCGAACGCATCAACGAAGTGGCGCTTGCGCGTGAGTTGGGCGTCAGCCGCACCCCAGTGCGCGAGGCGCTCAACCGGCTGGCGAGCGATGGCTTTGTTCGCTTCGTTCCCAATCGCGGATTTCTGGCCCGCGACCTCACCCCTGAGCTCGTACGCGACCTGTATGAGTTGCGCGCGGCGATCGAGGTTGCGGCGGTCAGGCTCGCGTGCGAGCGCGCGACCGACGCGGGAATCGCGAAGCTGGCCCGCGCCTGGGCCACTGCCACCGATAACGCATCAGCTCGCCGACTTGATCGGCTGACAACGGCCGACGAGGCCTTCCATCGCGGCATCTCGCGGTTATCGGGTAACGAGCAACTCGAAACAACGCTTGAGCGCGTCAACGCGCAAATCCGCTACTTCCGTCATGTTGACCAGGAGTCGCCGGATCGCCTGCAGCGAACCCATCTTGAACACGCTCAAGTCCTCGATTACCTCGCCCGCCGCGACGCGCGGCGCGCGGGCGACCTCATCGAGCGCCACATCGTCTTGAGTCGGGAGCGAGCCATCGCGGTGACAGAGCAGGTCATCGCACGTATCCTTACGACGAACGAAACCCGGGCACCATCGCCCCGCGGAGATTTCCCATGAGCGCCATCCAACCCGCGGAAAGCGACCGCCTCGACGTCGACCTCGAAAAGCTGCCGTTCGAAACCGACCAAGGTATTGGTTCGCGCGCCGCGCTTGGTCTCCTGGTGCTTGAAACCGACCAGACCATTGAAGACGAGTTTCGCGCCGTCTGGCCCGATCTGGGCGTGGCCTTATACGCCGCGCGTCTGCATAACGATGTTCAGATCACACCTGAAACCCTGCTTGAGATGCAGGGTCTGATCGAGCCGACCACGCAACTGCTGCCCTTCATGGTCGATCTGTCGGTTGTCGCCTTCGCCTGCACCTCCGGCGCACTGGTCATCGGAGAAGCGCGCGTTGCCGAGTTGATTCAACGCGTGCGCCCCAACGCAAAGGTCACCGATCCCGTCACAGCCGCAATCGCTGCGCTCAATGCAACCGGCGTCAGTCGAGTGGCCCTGCTCACCCCCTATCTTCGCCCAATCAATCTGCGGCTGAGGTCTGCGTTAATGGAGCGTGGGCTCAGGATTCCCGTGATGGGCTCCTTCAATGAATCGGACGACGACGTCGTCGCGCGCATTACCCAGAAGTCGCTGCTCGACGCAATCGTCAAGATCGGCAGTTCGCCCGCCTGCGACGGCGTGTTCGTCTCCTGCACATCACTTCGGGTCATGCGCATCGCCGAGCAGGCCGAAGCGCTCATCGGTAAGCCCGTTACGTCAAGTAACCATGCTCTTGCCTGGCACATGCTCCGACTCGCCGGCATTCATGACCGCATCGAGGGCTTTGGGCGGCTATACCGGTCCGGCTTGGCGTAAGCCGCCGGCGTCTTGCCCCGCTGAAACCGCTCCTGCGCCGCCGCGTCGTATTGCCCGAACCCCGATAGGGTAGGCATGCATGGAATACTTGCGGTTCCGGCTTCAAACTGTATACACTGGCCGTTCGAGTTCTTCACAACAGAACCAGCGAAACACACCACGGGAGGAGACCATGTCGGCAAACGAAGTCAGCAAAAATGAGCGGCGGCGCAAGCTGTTGCAGACGGTAGGCCTCAGCGGCGCCGCACTGAGTGCCGCAGCACTGCCCACCATCGCGCAAGGCCAGCAAAGCTGGCGCTGGAGAACGACAACCGTCGTTCCCGAGTCATCCATGTTCTATGAGATGGCAGCGCCATTCGTTAAGCGCGTCGCCGAAATGACGGGCGGCCGCGTGCGCCTGCAGGTGTTCCCGCCTGGGGTCATTGCTCCGGCGCTTGAGGGTTACAAGGCGGTCGAAGACCGGCTCGCAGACGCCGGCCACCTTACCCCGCTCTACGTCGTCAACCGCGACCCGGTCAATGCCTACTACGGCGGACATCCAGGCGGCATGCCACCAGAAATGCTGCTCGCCTGGCTCTACAACGGCGGCGGTCAGGCACTGCTCGCCGAGCATCGCCGCACCACCATGAAGATGCACTCCATGGTGGTCGGTGTCGGTCCTGCAGAAATCTGGCACGGCCACAAGCCAATCCGCACCGCTGCCGATCTGAAAGGCGTGAAGTTCCGCGCCTCGGGCGCATGGGCGGCCATTCTCAATGAGAAGTTCGGCGCTGCGGCAACCACGGTTGCGGGCTCCGAGGTGTACCCCATGCTGGAACGCAAAGGCGTCGACGTGGTCGAGTGGTCTGGCCCTGCGGAAAACCTCAAGATGGGCCTTCAGAACGCAGCGCCCTACATCATGGTGCCGGGTGCGCACACCAACGCGTTCTCTTTTGAGTTCATGCTGCCCATCGCCACCTGGGATCCGCTGCCGGCCGAGATCAAGCAGGCCATTGAAGCCGCAGCCAAGCTGTCCACACTCGAAATCCTGCTCGACTGGACCATGCAGGACATCGAGGCCATGAAGAAGATCCGCGCCGGCAAGGCCAGAGTCATCGAAGTCGATCCTTCGCTGATCAAGGACATCCGCGAGGCGGGTCGTGACTGGGCAAACCAGAAAGCGGCTGAGCGCTCCAAGACGGGCGATAACTGGATGAAGCGGGTCACCGATTCCTATTACGGTTTTTATGACTCGTGGCTCACCAACGCCAGCTACCGAACGCTCGACTGATGCGGGCTCGGCCATTCGTCCGGCTGGTTGAGCGGCTGTCCTGGGTATGCGGGGCAGCCGCGAGCCTGGCTGTGCTCGCCCTGATCGGCGTCATGCTGATCGAGGTGTTTGCACGCTATGTGCTGGGAAAGCCCACGGTGTGGGCTTTCGATGTTTCCTACATGCTCAATGGCGCGGCGTTCATTCTCGCCTGCGCGCTGGCGCTGAAGCTTAACCAGCACGTCACCGTCGACATCGTGTCCCAGCGCTTCAGTGCACAGACCAAGCGCAGGATCGAGGTCGTTGCCTTCACGCTATTGGTCGCCCCCGCACTGGGATTCATCTGCTATGCCGCATGGGGCCAATTCTGGAAATCCTGGGTCACGGGCGAGCTCGAACAGGTCAGTGCCTGGCGCCCGCTGATCTGGCCCTTTCATCTGGTGTTAGCCACCGGCTTGTCGGCGCTCTGGCTGCAGGTCATTGCCCGCATCCTCGCACCGTCATCCCCCGACTCTTCCTCCATGCACTGAGGCGCCGCTGATGCAGGACTTTCCGCTCGCGGTCTACATGTTCCCGTTCGCGTTCCTGCTTATTTTTGCAGGCGTCCCGATTTCCCTCAGTCTGATCGTCACCGCAGTCGTTTTTGCGCTGCCTTTCTTTGGCGAACTGGCAGGCCTGCAACTGCTGCGCTTTGTTGGCAGCGTCGCCTCCAACTACGCGCTCGCTGCGGTGCCGCTCTTCATTTTCATGGGCGCAGTGCTCGAACAGTCGGGCATGGGTCGGCGCGTCTTCGAGGCAATGAAGCTCTGGCTGGGCCGACTGCCCGGCGGGCTGGCACTTGCCACCATGGGTATGTGCACGCTGTTCGCAGCCGGCACGGGCGTGGTCGGCGCGGTCGAAGTCATGGTGGGCCTGCTGGCAATACCGCCCATGGTGAAAGCGAACTACGCGCGTTCCCTTATCTCGGGCACGATCTGCGCAGGTGGGTCACTCGGCACCATGATCCCGCCCTCCATTGTGGTGGTCATCTATGCGTCGGTGGGCGCAATTCCCGTCGGCGCGCTGCTGGGTGCGGTGCTTATCCCGGGGCTGGTCATGGTGATGCTCTTTTTTGCGTGGATTGTCATCTACGCGGTCATCTGGCCAAGTGCCGCACCCAAGGTTCCTGCCGACGAAATCCGGATGCCGCTTGGCCAGAAGCTTGCCTTCTCGGCGAAGGCATTCGTGCCGCCCGTCATCCTGGTTACCACGGTCATCGGATCCATCCTAAGCGGTGCCGCGGCAGTCACCGAGGCTGCGGCCGTGGGCGCGGCGGGCGCGGTGTTGCTCAACATCTTCTACCGAGATTTCACCTGGAGCGGGCTATGGCGCGCCACGGTCAAAACCGTGCTGATCTCAGCGATGATCCTGCTGATCGTTACCGGCGGCACCATGTTCACCAGCGTCTTCCGGCTCCAAGGAGGCGCACAGCTGGTCACCTCGGTCATCAACGCACTGCAGCCAAGCCCGCTCGGGTTGCTGCTGCTCTTCATGGCAATCGTCTTTGTGCTGGGGGCGCTGCTTGACTGGGTCTCGGTCGTGCTCATCTGCATCCCGCTATTCACCCCCTTCCTGAAGCCCGCCGGCATCGATCCACTCTGGTTCGCGGTCCTGATCATCATCATGATCCAAACCTCGTACCTGACGCCGCCCATGGCGCCTGCAATCTTCTATCTAAGGGGCATCGCGCCGAAAGACTTCCGCACAGAGGAAATGTACCGAGGCGTTTTGCCTTTCATCATCTGCCAGCTGATCACGGCAGTGGTCGTCTTCCTCTGGCCCTGGACAGCCACCTGGCTACCAAGCCTGACACAGTGAGGTGAACCCATGAAAATCGTCGTCCTGGGCGCAGGCGTCATCGGCGTCACCACGGCCTACGAGCTCGCCTGCGACGGCCATGAGGTCATCGTCGTCGATCGGCAGGACAAAGCCGCCATGGAGACAAGCTTCTCCAATGCCGGCATGGCATCACCAGGCCATGCATACACCTGGGCCTCGCCCCGGGCGCCCAAAATACTTTGGCAGTCGCTGTTTCGCGACGATGTGGCCCTTCGCTTACGCCTGCGTCCCGATCTGCGCATGTGGGCCTGGTGCTGGCGCTTCCTGAAAGAGTGCAGCGCCGAGCGCGCAGCCATCAACACCGCGCACAAGGTCAGGCTCTGCCTGTATTCGCTCGAGCGCTTCTCAGAGCTCGAGCGTACGGTTCCCATCGCCTATGACCGCACCATGAAAGGCGCGATCTACATCTATCGCGATCAAGACCACTATCAGCGCGGTGTGGGTGCCACAGGCGTTCTTACCGATAACGGCGTAACGTTGCGAGCCGTCAGCACCGATGAGGCGGTGGAAATCGAACCAGCGCTTGCGCCCGACCGCAACAACATCGCCGGTGCCATCTACTGCCCCATCGATGAATCGGGCGACTGCCATGCCTTTACCAATCAGCTCGCTGACTACTGCGCCACCCGGCTTGGCGTGCAGTTCCAGTGGGGTGCTGACATCCGCAGAATCGAAGCCGATGGCGACCGCGTTACCGGCGTCATCACCGACAAGGGCCCGCTTACGGCCGATGCCTATGTGCTGGCGCTGGGCAGCTACACCCCGCTGCTCAGCCGCCCCATTGGCATCGACATGCCAATTTATCCGGTGAAGGGATACGCGCTCACCGTACCCATTGAGGGCCACTCAGGCGCACCCACACTGCCAGGTGTCGACGAAAAATACCTCATTGCATGGTCCCGACTCGGCCATCGGTTGCGGGTCACCGCGATGGCTGATTTTTCGGGCTTCGATCGTTCGCACAGCGAGCGCGACTTCAGCCATATGCTGTCAACCATCCAACGCCTGTTTCCTGACGGCGCTGCCTACGAGAAGGCCAGCCGATGGGCGGGGCTGCGGCCCATGACACCAAAGGGCACGCCAATACTCGGCGCATCCCCGAAGCGCAACCTGTACATCAACTCAGGGCAAGGGCACATCGGCTGGACCATGTCGATGGGCTCGGCGCGCGTGGTGGCCGACATCATCGGGGGACGCAAGCCGGCAATCGACCTCGCAGGCCTGACGCTTGAAGCCGCCTGACGGAGAACGATACTGTGACCCTCTACCGCACCCGCCGTGGCGCTCGAAACTACGGCTTCGCAGTCGGCATCCTGCAGCTCGACTGCTCGCTGCCCTTTATCCCGGGCGACGTCGATAACGCCACGACCTACGGCTACCCGGTGATCTATCGGGCAATCCCCGGACTATCCACCGCAAGCTGTCTGCGCGGTGCGCCCGAAATGACCGAAGCGGTGGTGCAGGCAGCGCGCGACTTCGAAACCCAGGGCGTGCGCGTTATCAGCAGCGACTGCGGTTTCATGCTGCAGTTCCAGGCGGCGGTGCGCGAAGCGGTGCGCATTCCGGTGGCGCTATCGCCCATGCTGCAGTTGCCAATCATCGCTTCCAGCCTCGCCCATCAACGGCCTATCGGAATCATCACGGCCGACTCCGGCAATCTCACGTCCGCCTTTCTTGAACGTGCCGGGCTTGCCACGCCCAACCACCCGCTCATCATCCGCGGGCTGCAGGATCAACCCGAGTTTCGCAGCGCGGTGTTCGACGAAAAGGGCACATTGGATGCCGGGCTGATCGAGGCCGAAGTGGTCAGCGTCGCGCTCGATATGCAGCGGGCAAACCCCACCATGGGGGCCATCCTGCTTGAATGCTCCATGCTGCCACCCTATGCACACGCCGTGCAGCAGGCACTGGGGCTGCCGGTGTTTGACTTTCTCACCATGATTGATCAGTTCCATAGTGCGGCGCATCAGCGCCGCTATCAAGGTTCATACTAGATGGGTAGCCGACACCCCGCCCACAACCCTGGAGCGACGCGACCCATGTCCGCCGATCAAATCCAATCAATCTCAAGCCCGCCCCACCCAGCCGAACACTTCGATGCGGTGATCATCGGCGCGGGTTTTTCCGGGATGTATCAATTACTCAAGCTGCGCGATCACCTGCAACTCAAGGTCGTCGTCCTCGAAATGGCCGATGGGGTCGGAGGAACCTGGCACTGGAACCGTTACCCTGGCGCGCGCTGCGACTCTGAGAGCCACTCTTACTGCTACTACTTCGACGAGGCGCTGCTCAAAGATTGGGAATGGACCGAGCGCTACCCCGGCCATGAAGAAATACGGCGCTATCTCAATCACGTCGCCGATCGCTACCGCCTGCGCCCTGACATACGTCTGAACACACAGGTGCGCACGGCTCGCCACGACGCCCGTAACAACGTATGGGTTACCGAAACAACCGGCGGTCAGCGTTATACATCGCAGTTCCTGATCACCGCGGTGGGGTGTCTGTCGGCAGCAAACGTTCCCGACATCCCCGGACTTGCGAACTTCTCAGGGCGCTGGGTGCATACAGGTCAGTGGCCGCACGAGGGCGTCGACTTTCACGGCAAGCGCGTCGGCATGATTGGTACGGGCTCCACCGGCATTCAATGCGCGCCGGAAATCGCCAAAACCGCTGCCCACCTTACCGTGTTCCAACGCACCGCCAACTACAGCATGCCGGCCAATAACGGTCCGCTGTCAGCTGAGTTCAAGCAGTATGTGCGCGAGCATTCAGACGAAATCCGTCAGGTGATGCACTCAACCCCTAACGGTCATCCGTTTCGGTTCCGCGATCGGTCGGCGTTTGATGTCAGCGCAGATGAACGCGAGGCAATCTACGAAGAGGCCTGGCAAAAAGGCGGGCTGCAGTTTCGGGCGTCATTTCGTGATCTGCTGTCCGATCAGGCGGCCAATGACACGGCGGCCGAGTTCATCAAAGCGAAGATCCGGAAAATTGTTCATGACCCAGTGAAAGCGGCGGTCTTATCGGATATCGATCATCCGTTCGCCGCCAAGCGCCCCCCCATTGATACGAACTACTTCGAGACCTTCAACCGCAACAACGTGTCGCTGGTCGATCTGCGTGCCGACCCGATTGAGTCAATTGTGCCAGCGGGCATCAAAACCCACAGGGCATCGTTCGATCTGGACATCCTTGTTTTTGCAACCGGGTTCGATGCGCTCACGGGTCCGTTGCTACGAATCGGTATCGAAGGTCGCAATGGGCTTCGCCTAGCCGATG
>Ga0194118_10005154_pt1 | contig 13818 bp, 14 predicted proteins | sample TA2MahsurfametaG_2_FD_148662 | JGI IMG/M metagenome (GOLD analysis project Ga0194118, IMG submission 148662) | Freshwater microbial communities from Lake Tanganyika, Tanzania - TA2015013 Mahale N5 surface | ecosystem: Environmental > Aquatic > Freshwater > Lake | place: Tanzania: Lake...
GCTGCCTAAAGTCCGCTGTCGTGATGCCGGAGCTGGACAGGATGCCTCGATCCACCCCCTGCAGAGCTGCTCTCACCGCCACCCAATCGCCGGGCCGTGAGAGCGGCGGCGCTGCCGTGATGGAGAAGGCGCCGGAGCGGGTGCGCAAGCCCTCGCCCCGCTACAAGGTGCTGCTCCACAACGATCCGGTGAACACCATGGAATACGTGGTGGGCACCCTGCGCCAGGTAGTGCCCTCGCTCAGCGAGCAGGACGCCATTGCCGTGATGCTCGAGGCCCACAACACCGGCGTAGGCCTGGTGATCGTGTGCGACATCGAGCCGGCCGAGTTCTACAGCGAAACCCTCAAAGCCAAGGGACTCACCAGCACGATCGAGCCGGAAAGCTGATGCCGCGCCTGAACTGGTGGGGCACCGTGCTCTATCCAGCTGCGCTGGTGGCCGTGTTTCTGGGTGGTCAACTGCTGCTGAAGGCGCTGGGGGTGCCCGCTGCTCTGCTGGCGAGCCTGGCGGCACTGCCCGCTGTGGCGGCCCTGCTGCTCAGCCTTCCGGTTCGCCTGCGGCGCTGCTGGGCCGAACCCCAGCCCTGGCGGCGGCTGGGTGTTGTCGGCGGCAAGGCAGCCGTGGCGAAGGCTTTGCTGCGGGGCGTGCTCAAGGCGATCGGCCTGCTGGCCCTGGTGATCGCCGCGCTGGCACTCACCGGCCAACTCAGCTGGCTGCCCCGGCTCAACGCCGGCCTGCTGCTCAACGCCGTGGCCCTGGGGCTCGGGGTAGCCTTCGCCGAAGAATTGCTGTTCCGCGGCTGGCTGCTGGGGGAGCTGAGCCTGCTGCTGGGGCCGCAACGGGCGCTGTGGCTGCAGGCAGCCCTGTTCAGCCTGGTGCACACCCGCTTCAACCTGCCCCCCATCCAACTGATCGGCCTGCTTGTGGGCTTGCTGCTGCTTGGCCTGGCCCTCGGGCTGCAGCGCCGGGCTGATGGCGGCCTGCTCTGGGGCGCGATCGGCCTGCATGGCGGCCTGGTGGCGGGCTGGTTCGTGCTGCATCAAGGGCTCGTCGCGATCAACCCCTCCGCCCCGGCCTGGCTGATAGGTCCAGACAACCCGATCGGCGGGTTGATCGGCTGGCTGGGGTTGGCCCTGTTGCTCCTGGCCCGCCGCCCTTGGTGGGATGAGGGCATTCGCACCACCCCGCCATGACGGCCAGCACAGCAGAACGGCCTGCAGCTTCAAGGCATCCCGACGCTCGGGTGTGGGTGGTGGATGACGATCAAGAACTGCTCAGCCTGCTCGAAGAGCGCTTCGGGCAATGCGGCTGGAAGGCCCGCAGCTTTGAAAGACGGCGAAGGCCTTGATCAAGCCCTGCGCGACGACATGCCCCATGTGCTCGTGCTGGATCGCTGCTCCCGGGTCAGAGCGGCACCCACCTGCTGGAGCGGCTGCGCCAGCAAGGCCATCGCTTTCCGGTGTTGATGCTCTCCGCCCTCGGGGCCGCTGATGAACGGATCGAGGGGCTGGAAACCGGTGCCGACGACTACATGGCCAAGCCGTTCCTCTGGCGGGAACTGCAGCTGCGGCTGGAGCGCCTGCTCGATTACCGCCGCGACCTCACCCCCCAGCGCCCGCCGGAGCAGCGCTTCCGGATCAACAGCGTGCTGTTTGATCCAGCGCGGCTGGAGCTCGTGGGCCCCACAGGGGTGACCAACAGCCTCAGCCGCGGCGATGCTTCGCTGCTGAGCTTCCTTTGCCTGTCGCGCGGCATCGCCTTTGAGCGCGAGCAGTTGTGCCAGGCCACCGGCAGCCTGGTGGATGCCACCAACAGCAACGGGGCAGCGTGGTGCTGATGGTGGAAGACAGCGGCCCCGGGCTCAGCAGCACCAATCTGCTCGGGATGCCGAGGATCCCTCCCGCCCACGATCGCCAGCAACGCAACCGCTCCGGGGATGGGCTCTCGATCGTGGAACGCTGCTGCCAACTGCACGGTGGGCGTCTGGCGCTCAACAGCTCCAGCCTGGGGGGATTACAGGCGGAACTGCACCTGCCGCAGAGCTGATCAACGGCTGGCGGTTGCCAACGCAGCCCGCCCTTCCACCGGCGCATGCAACGCCTCCTCCAGAGGAGCCAAGCCGTAATCGCGCTCGAGCAGATCCATCACCGTGCGGCCGAAATCAGCGGGATTGCGCTCGAACGCTTCCAGGCAGATGCGGCCGAAGGTGCTGCCCATCGGTTCGGGGTTCCAGAGCAGCTGGCGAGCCGTCCAGGGGAGCATGCTCATCGGGTTGTAGCCGGGCTTGATCAGGCCCTGGTCGAAGCCGTACTGCTCCAGGTGGGTATGGGGCTGCAGGCCGATGAAGAAGATCGCCGGCTCCACCTTGTCGGCTCCGAAGATCCGCTCGAGCTCGCGGTGGTAGGCCACGGTCTGGCGGATCGTCTCGGGGCGCTCGTCGATCACGTTGAACGAGTAGTTCACCGACACGTGCTCACGGAAGCCGGCGCGGGCCAGCAGGCGGCAGTTCTCCAGCACGGTGCGCAGGTTGTAGCCCATGCGCATCTTGCGCACGAGCTCCTGGGAGCCGGAGGTGATGCCGATCTCGAAGTAGTCCATCCCGGTGGCCACCATCAGCTCCGCCAGCTCGGCATCGAGGTTGTCGGCGCGGATGTAGGCGGCCCAGCGGATGTCGTTCCAGCCCTGGGCCTGCACGGCCCGGAGTAGTTCCTTGGCGTCGTCGATGTAGCGGCGGGCCGGGATGAACTGGGCATCGGTGAACCAGAAACCGCGCACCCCCTTGGCGTAGAGCTGGCGCATCTCGGCGATCACCTCCTCCACGGGGTTCACGCGCACCGCTTTGCCCTCCACCACGGTGTACACGCAGTAGCAGCAGTTGTGGGGGCAGCCGCGCTTGGTCTGCACGCCTACATAGAAGTCGCCGCCATCGAGATACCAATCCAGCTGGGGCCAGATCGAGGCGATGTAGCCGTAATCGCAGGCAGTTTTCTCCATGCCGGCGGGCTGCTCATGGATCAGGCCGGGCCGGGGCGGCTCACCAGCAATGAAACAGCGCTCCGCCTCGAGCGATTCGCCGCGGATCAGCTTTTCGAGCAGCGGTTCACCCTCGCCCACCGACACCACGGTTCCGCGCGGGAGCTTGCGGCCCAGCTGCTCGTAAAACACGCTCACCGCGCCGCCACCCAGCACCGCCCGGGCCTCTGGCTGGAAGCGGCGGGCAGCTCTCAGCCCACGCCGAACCAGGCGCAGGTTGCGCCAGAGCTCGCCATAGAAGGAAGCCATCAGCCGCAATCCGCCGAAGGCGCCCCGCAGCCGCTTCAGCGGATTGCGGGCGTAAAACACCTCAAAGGAGTTCTGCAGCGGATTCCCGCCGCGCCCATCCACGGGGGCATAAATCTGAATATCGCGCCAGGAGAACACCAGCAGGGTGGGCTGGAACTGCTCGATCTCCTGCTGCAGCACAACTTCCACATCGAGCAGCGGCACGGCTGCCAGATCGAGGATGCACTGCTCCAGCTCAGGGAACTGCTTGTGGATGTGATCGGCCAGGTACACCGGGCCGATCGGAAAGATGGGATTGCAGGGCAGGCGCACCAGCAGCACCCGCTGTTCCTCCGGGGAGGCGTGTCGCACAGTGAGTCAGGTGTGGGGCGCGTTGGCCAGGGCCGGCTCGGACGCTAACAAGCGCGCCCGCTCCTCCACGCGCCGCCGCAGGGCGGAAGGCAGCCAAGGCCACCAATGGCGATGCACGCAGGTGCGCGGCTCGAGGCGCCAACCGCGTGAAGCCAGCAGCTGGCGCAGGGCTTCAGGCGTGGGCTGGGGATAGGCCGGGTTGATCACATCCAGCGTGTCGATGCCGCCGAGATCACGGATGCCGGCCTCCAGCGCTGCGGGCAGCTGCTCCAGCGGCCAGAGGTTGGGCGGCGTTTGCAGCTGCACCTCCGGCGGTAGCAACTGTCGGGCCATTGCGATCAGCTCCAGCAGATCGCTCTGCTCCGCTGGGGTGAGCGGCGTGGCCGCCTCCCCATGAGGCCGCCAGGGCTGCAGGATCACCTCCTGGAGATGGCCCCAGCGGCGCTGCAGTCCCGCCAGCAGCTCCAGGGCCTTGATGCGCTCCGCCCTGGTTTCGCCCACGCCGAGCAGCAGCCCGGTGGTGAAGGGAATCCCGAGCCGGCCGGCTTGCTCCAGCTGAGCCAGGCGCATGGCCAGGGTTTTGCTGGGGGCGTGGCGATGCAGCGCGTCGTAAGCAGGGCCCACACCCTCGAGCATCAAACCCATGGAGGGATTGAGGCGACCCAGTGCCGCCATTTCACGCCGCGAGAGCGGGCCGGCATTGGTGTGGGGCAAGCGCCCTTGAGCCAGAGCCAGAGCACTCAACTGGCGCAGCCGCGCAAACCATTCCCCACGCGCAGCTGCGTTGGGCGCCACTTCCCCGCTGAGCAGCAACACCTCAGCGGCGGCCGGGCGCGCCTGCAGCTGTTCAGTGGCGGCGCGCAGCGACAACGGCACCGCCTGCTCCAGCGGCACGCGAAAGCTGCAGTAGCCGCAGGCGTTGAAGCACCCGTGGGTGGGCACGAGGGTGACGCTGGGGCTCCAGGTGACGAGATCGCTTGCCATCACAGGACCCACAAGCGCAGCTGATGGCTGAGATCAGCACCACTGTTGCCGAGGGCGGCCATTGCTTGCCTTAAGCCCGCGTCACACGGCGCAAACATCCGTTACATTGATGCGCGGCAGGGCGGGTTTCCGGCCTGTCCTTCCTTCTCGCTCAACACAGGGCCCGCTCGGGTCTTCGTTGCTGAGCCCTACGTATCCCGTACTCATGACCACCACTCTCCAGCAGCGCCAAGGCGCTTCTGCGTGGAACCAGTTCTGCGAGTGGGTCACCAGCACCGACAACCGCCTCTATGTGGGTTGGTTCGGCGTTCTGATGATCCCCTGCCTGCTGGCAGCCACCATCTGCTTCATCGTTGCTTTCATCGCAGCTCCCCCCGTCGACATCGACGGCATCCGTGAGCCTGTGGCCGGCAGCCTGATGTATGGCAACAACATCATCTCCGGCGCTGTGATCCCCAGCAGCAACGCCATCGGTCTGCACTTCTATCCCATCTGGGAAGCCGCCAGCCTCGACGAGTGGCTGTACAACGGCGGTCCTTTCCAGCTGGTGATCTTCCACTTCCTCATCGGCATCTACGCCTACATGGGACGTGAGTGGGAACTCTCCTACCGCCTGGGCATGCGTCCCTGGATCTGCGTTGCTTACAGCGCACCCGTGGCTGCTGCCTCTGCTGTGTTCCTGGTGTATCCCTTCGGTCAGGGCTCCTTCTCGGACGCCATGCCCCTGGGTATCTCCGGCACCTTCAACTACATGCTGGTGTTCCAGGCTGAGCACAACATCCTGATGCACCCCTTCCACATGCTTGGTGTGGCTGGTGTGTTCGGTGGCTCCCTGTTCTCCGCCATGCACGGTTCGCTGGTGACCTCCTCCCTGGTGCGTGAAACCACCGAGAGCGAGAGCCAGAACTACGGCTACAAGTTCGGCCAAGAGGAAGAGACCTACAACATCGTGGCTGCCCACGGTTACTTCGGTCGCCTGATCTTCCAATACGCCTCCTTCAACAACAGCCGCAGCCTGCACTTCTTCCTGGCTGCCTGGCCCGTGGTTGGCATCTGGTTCACCGCCCTGGGCGTGAGCACCATGGCCTTCAACCTGAACGGTTTCAACTTCAACCAGTCCATCCTGGATTCCCAGGGTCGTGTTCTGAACACCTGGGCTGACGTGCTGAACCGCGCTGGTCTGGGCATGGAAGTGATGCACGAGCGCAACGCTCACAACTTCCCCCTCGACCTGGCAGCAGCCGAAGCCACCCCCGTGGCTCTGACTGCCCCCGCCATCGGCTGAGGTTGATCCTCAACACGGTTCAATCTCGGTTGAATCGGAAGGCCCCCGCGCAAGCGGGGGCTTTTTGTTGTGCGCCACTGGGTGCGGCTGGCAGGCGCGAGTGCCACCGCTGCGCCATCACTGCCCGATGTCTTCTGCCCAGAGTTCGGGTTTGGTTTGCAGCATCCTCTGCATCAGCTTTTCGCAGGCTGGATCGTCCAGGCAGTGCACCTCGATGCCGGCTTCGCGCAGCCACCGTTCGGCGCCTTGAAAGCTCTTGCGCTCACCGATCACCACCCGGCGAAAGCCCAGCAGCACAGCTGTGCCAGCGCACATCGGGCAGGGTGAGAGTGTGGTCACGAGAGTGAGCTCGCGCCAGTCGCGGCGACGGCCCGCATTGCGGATGCATTGGGTTTCCCCATGGCTTGTGGGGTCCCCGTTCTGTACCCGTTGGTTGTGCCCACGGGCCACGATCGTGCCGTCTTCCTGGGCGAGCACAGCGCCGATGGGAATGCCACCTTCTTGCCAGCTTTGCTCCGCTTCCTGGCGAGCGGCATCCATGAGTTGTTGCATGGTGGATGGTTCCATGGGCTTCTCCTGAAACGCCGAAGCTCGCATCTGCGTTGTAGCCACGCTGGAGCAGATGTATCGGTGTTCAGCATTGAGGGAGAACCCTCGATCATGCCGCTTCGATGTGTACCAAAACAAAAGAACCGCCAGTGCGGTAGCCGGCATTTTCTGCTGCTCCCGTTGGTGGGTCAGGTGTTGATTGGGTTGCGGGGTTCCAGAGGAAGGATGCGAACCCGTTGCCGGCGCTCATCGTGGCGCTTCTCAACTGATCACGTTCACAGTGGTGCCGTAGCGCTGTAATTGGCGGTTTGCTGTCAACAGCAACATGGGCTCCGTTCGGCTCTGGCAGACCAGAAGCCGGTCAAAAGGATCGCGATGGTCGCCACCGGACTCAAGATTGCCCACTGCCAGGAGATGGGTGTTACGGATCGGTAGCCAGCGAAAGCCCTGCAACGGGATCAGGCGCTCCAGCTCCGCGAGGTCCACCTGCAGCCTCCCGATCGACACCTTGATCGCCATTTCCCAGAGCGAAGCCTGGCTCACAAACACCTCTGCATCCACAGACCGCACGCGCTCCTCCACAGCCGCCGGCAGCAGGGGATCGTCATTGAGCCACCAAAGCACCAGGTGGGTGTCGAGCAGCAGCCGCGTCAATGGAGCGCCTCGAACAGGCCATCTAGGGGCGCATCAAAATCGCTGCTGATCTGGATTTGGCCGCGCATCGCACCAGGTGCTGCCACAGGCTGGGCTTGGGGCTGCCAGCCCACCAGTCGTGCAATCGGCACGCCAGCGCGGGCAATCACCACTTCCTCTCCCTGTTCCACGACATGAAGCAGCTGGGATAGCTGAGTCTTGGCTTGGTGGATGTTCACCGGCTCCATGACTGATCGAGCTGAACTAAGTCTTAGCTTAGTTTGCAGATGGGCCTCGCGACCGGCTGGCCAGTGTTTGTCATCATCGGCACGCCCGTGCTTGGTCCCACGGATTCGTTGATTGATTCAGGTGTTCAGCTTTGCTGAAAAATGAGAGGGAAACTCCCTGTCCCTGTCAGCGGCTCAAGCTGATGCGATCTAACGAAAAGATGCCCTTGTCATGGTTATCCCTGAAAACAAGAAACCCCTGCTCGCGGCAGGGGTTTCCAGGTGGATCGGGGCTGTTTAAAAAGCCGGTGACTGGATTTGAACCTGCGACCTACTGATTACGAATCAGTTGCTCTACCACTGAGCTACACCGGCAGCCGCATCAAATTAGCATTCGGGCTGTTGCGCCCTTTGGGCTCGCGTCATGGCACCACAGTCTCGTGAGCCCCTGGATCCAGCCCTGCGGGCACGCTTGCTGCAGGAGGCCAAAACACCCTGGCGTGGGCTCCGGCGTGGGCTTTGGCTGGCCTTCACCGCCTCCGCTGCGGTTGGCCTCGCCACGATGACGATGCGTGCCTCAGCTGGGGAGCCCGTCGCCCTCAGCGACCTTGGCATCCAACTGGGTGCTCTCGTGCTCTTCGGCGGGCTCCTCTGGCGTGACAGAAACCCCAGCGTCGACGACGAGGTCGCTTGAGTCGGCGTCAGCGTCGGCGGTGGCGCTTGGTTCGGGCTCAGGTTCCTCGGCAACTGTGGTGATCGCCTCAGGGGCCGGTTGAGGGGCCGGTTCCGGTGCAGGCTCGGGCGTTGGCGGGGTGTTTTGTTGGGCCGCCGTTGGTTCCACAGCCAGCGGCTGCAGAAGGAGTAGCGGCAAGCCGAGATTCAAGCGACTCTCCGCCGCCTGAGCCTGAGTGAGAGGCAGGGTTTGCTCCATCAGCGCCGCTGGCCGGGTGAACAGCCAGAGGGTTTGCATGAGCTGGTGCCACTGCCATTGCATCAGCGCCAGCAGTGGCAGGCTCACGAGCAACACCACCAAGCGCGGGCTGGCCGACAGGGGCGACCAGGCCCAGGCCAGGCCGGCATTGGCATCGAGCAGCCACACCAACGGCAGCAGCAAGGCTGCCCCCGAGGCTGCGATCAGCTTCAGCGGCAGGGCGGTTTGCAGGGCGCTGAGCCGCAGTTGCTCCGGGCGACGACCCCGCAGCGGCACCTGAAGCAGCAGCAGCGACCACAGATCGGGCGGCAGACGCCAGAACAACACGGCTGGGGCGAGCGCGCCGAGAGCCCAGGCCAGGATGCGTTCAAATCCAGGTAGGGGGCCGGGATCCGCCCCAGCGAGCACTAGCAGCAGCAGCAACGCCTCAAGCGGCAAGGCCGCGAGCCCCAGGAGCTGGAGCCACAGCAGGGGTTCGCGTCTTGCCGGATTCACGGGGCGGTGCAGCGCGGGATCAGGTGCTCAGTGTGCGGCGTTGGGTGACCAGTTTGTAGGCCTCAACGCGATCGCCTTCCTGCCAGTTGGCGAAGCGATCGCAGCCGATGCCGCACTCGAAGCCGGTGGCCACTTCCTTCTGGTCGTCCTTGCCGCGGCGCAGGGAGTCGAGGTCGCCCTCGTACACCTTTTCCTTGCCGCGCCAGACGCGCACTTTGCAGTTGCGTTGCAGCTTGCCGTTGGTGACGTAGCAGCCCGCCACCGCACTCTTGCCGATGGTGAACACCGCGCGCACTTCGGCTTCGCCGAGGCTCTCCTCCACCAACTCGGGCTCCAGCAGGCCTTCCATGGCCATCTGGATGTCTTCGAGCAGCTTGTAGATCACGTCGTAATCGCGCACATCCACGCCGGTGGCATCGGCGGCGCGCTTGGCGCCCGGTGCCATCGAGGTGTTGAAGCCCACGATCACGGCGCCGGAAGCGGCGGCCAGATCCACGTCGGTCTCGGTGACCTCGCCCGGTGCCGAGAGCAGCACCCGCACTTGCACCTCTTCCTGGGGCAGCTGTTCGAGGGAGCCGAGGATGGCTTCCACCGAACCCTGCACGTCGGCCTTGAGGATCAGGTTGAGCTCCTTGAGCTCGCCTTCGCTGGCCTGGCCCGACATCGACGCCAGCGACACCCGGCGGGAGGCCATCTGCTGCGCCAGACGGGTGGCGCGGGCTTCGGTGGCGCGATCGCCCACCACGGCCCGGGCCGCCTTCTCGTCGGGATACACCTCGAACTCGTCGCCCGCGGTGGGCACTTCGCTGAAGCCCAGGGCCTCCACCGCATAGGAGGGGCCGGCTTCCTTCACGCGCTTGCCGTTGTCGTCGACCATGGCGCGCACCTTGCCCAGGATCGGGCCCGCCGCCAGCACGTCGCCGGTGCGCAGGGTGCCGTTCTGGATCAGCAGGGTGGCCACAGGGCCTTTGGCCTTGTCGAGGTGCGCCTCGATCACGGTGCCCTTCGCCATGCGGTCGGGGTTGGCCTGCAGGTCTTCCACTTCGGTGACCAGCAGGATCATTTCGAGCAGCTTGTCGATGTTCTCGCCCTTGATGGCGCTCACCGGCACCATCACGGTGTTGCCGCCCCAGTCCTCGGCCACGAGCTCGTGGGAGGAGAGCTCCTGCTTCACCCGATCCGGGGAGGCGCCTTCCTTGTCGATCTTGTTGATCGCCACCACGATCGGCACCTTGGCGGCGCGGGCGTGGCTGATGGCTTCCAGGGTCTGGGGGCGCACGCCGTCATCGGCGGCCACCACCAGCACGGCCACGTCGGTCACCTTGGTGCCGCGGGCACGCATGGCGGTGAACGCCTCGTGGCCCGGGGTGTCGAGGAAGGTGATCTTGCGCTGCTCGCCGGCGTGGGGCACTTCCACCTGGTAAGCACCGATGTGCTGGGTGATGCCCCCGGCTTCGCCCGCGGTGACGCGGGTTTTGCGGATCGAGTCGAGCAGGCTCGTTTTGCCGTGGTCCACGTGGCCCATCACTGTGACCACGGGTGGGCGGCGGATCAGGTGAGCCAGATCGCTTTCCTCGATCATCTCCACCGTCTTGGCGGCGGCGGCCTCCACGTCGTCTTCGAGCACGGGCACACCGAACTCCTCAGACACGTTCTCGATCGCGGAGAGATCGAGGGTCTGGGTGACGGTGGCGATGATGCCCTTGAAGAACAGGCTCTTGATGATCTCGGAGCTGTCGACGCCCAGGCGATCGGCCAGCTCCTGCACCGTGAGGTTGCCCTCCGGCACGATCAGCATTTCGGGCCGCTGTTGCTTGGCCTCGCGGGCGGCGCGCAGCTCCATGGCGCGGCGGCGCTGGCGCTGACGGGTGGTTTCCTTCTTGCGCTTGCGGGCCACGGCCGTGGGCTTGCGCTGCGCGGGGGCGGTGCTCTTCGGCTTGGCGGGGCGGGCCAGGGAGGCCTGCAGCACCACGGCTTCCTGTTCGCCGGCGTAGCCGCCGGTTTCCGCCGTCAGCGCGTCGTCGTTCTCGCCAATGATGTGCACCTTCTGGCGCTGCTTCTGCGGCGAGCGGCTGCGCAGCGCTTCCAGCTTGGCGCTGTCGTCCCAGTCGGGGCGCCGGGGGCGACCACCAGCCGGAGGCTGGGGCGCACGGAAATTGGGGCGCCGCGGCGCTGTGGGCGGTGTAGCGACCGGCCGGGCGGCGTCATCGCCGCCGGGGGCCGCTGCACCCGCACCGGGGCCAGCAGGCGCACCAGGGCGCCGCGGCGGTGCTGCGGTGGGGCGTGCACCGGGTTTTTGCAGCTGCATCAGCTCGCCGGGCGCCACCGGTTTGCGCATGCCGGGCATGCCCGGGCGCGTGGGCGGTGCAGGGCGGTTGCCGCCGCCAGCCGGGCCGCTCACATCGCGGCGGATGGGCTTGCCCACCAGTTCCACCTGCGGCCGCACCGGCGGTGTGCCGGGCTTGGCACCGCGCACAGGTGCCGGCGCACCCGGGCGGGTGGGCATGCCGGGGCGTTGGCTCAGGGATGGACGCCCCGATGGGGGCGCTGGGCGGCTGCCGCCCTGTCCACTCTGGGGACGGCCCACGAGCTGAGGCTTGTTGCCGCCAGCGGCGCCGGGTCGTGTGGGAGCCGGAGCGCCCGGGCGTGAAGGCGCGGCGGCGGGGCGTTGCGGGGGCGCCACGGGCCGCGCCGGAGCGGCGGCGCTGGGCGGCGCAGGCTTGCGCGCCGGCGGTGCGCCGGCGGGGGCCTTCGACACGATCGCCGGAGCCGGGCGGCCGGGGGCGGGAGCGCCGGGCCGTGCGGGTGCACCAGCCGGTTTGGCGGCGGCTGGCCGGGCCGGCGGTGCTACGGGTGCAGCAGGGCGTGCGGGTGGTGCCACTGGCTTGGCGGCCTGAGGAGCCGGGGCGGCCGGCCGTGGCGCGGGTGCGGCGGGTTTAGCGGCGGCCGGTGCCGGTGCCGGTGCAGCGGGGCGGGCCGGTGCCGAAACGGGCGGTTTGGCAGCAGCGGGTTTGGCGGCGGCCGGCGGCGCCGCCGGCGCAGGTTTCACAGGAGCGGCTGGAGCGCTGGCTGCCGGCTTCGGCGCCTGAGGAGCGGCAGGGGCCGGTGCAGACGGTGCTTTCTTCACCGAGAGAATCGCTTTCTGGGGCGGTGCAGCCGGGGCAGGGGCAGCGGCCTTGGAGCCGTTACCGCCTGTCTTGATCAGGTTGCGGATGCGAGCGGCTTCGTCGTCGCTGATCGAGCTGCTATGGCTCTTCGCAGAGATCGACAGCTTCTCGGCGGCATCGAGCACGTCCTTGTTCTCAAGGCCCAAGTCCTTGGACAGCTCGTAAATCCTGACTTTGCCGCTGCTGGTCATTCAGTGCTCCAAAGGGTCGGTGCCACGGGTGCCACCGGGCCTCCACACACGGTGAGGCCACTATTCATCTTGCCTCAGAGCCTGCAGATGAGGTGGCGTGCAGGCGCTGCTCCAGTGCCGCGTAGATGGAATCTGCAACCTGACAACGCAGGCCTTTCTGCAGTTTCTTGCGGCGTCTGGCTTCTTCCAGGCAGTCGCGGCGTGGGCAGAGGTAGGCCGAGCGGCCCATCCCCTGATCCAGCGCGAGGCCTCCATCCGCCAGGCGGATGACCCGCCAGAGCTGCCGGCGATCCAGCAACTCACGGCAGGCCACACAGCGCCTGAGGACGCTGCGCTCACTCACCGGGCCCCATCCTCGTCGCTGGTGTCTTCGCTGGCTTCCTCAGCAACCTCTTCAGCCGCGGGCTCTTGCTCTGGCGCCTCATCGGCCACCTCTTCGTAGGCCGCCTCGGTGCCGTACTCCTCCTCGTCTTCCGGCAGGGGATAGAGCTCGCGCAGGCGGGCATCCTCTTCGGCGCGCAGGGCCTGCTCGGCCTCCAGGCGTGCTTCGGCCTCGGCCTGCAGCGCTTCCTCTTCCTGGCGCTGCGCGATCAGCTCCGACACCTTCTCGTCTTCAGCGGCCTGGTCGTATTCGGTGCTGTTCTTGATGTCGATCTTCCAGCCGGTGAGGCGGGCGGCCAGGCGCACGTTCTGGCCCTCGCGGCCGATGGCCAGGCTGAGCTGATCGGGCGGCACGAGCACGTGGGCGTGCTGGCCCTCGGGATCCACCAGGCGCACCGCTTCCACGCGGGCCGGGCTGAGGGAGTTGGCGATGTATTGGCCGGGATCCTGCGACCAGCGGATCACGTCGATCTTTTCGCCGCGCAGTTCGTTCACCACCTGCTGGATGCGGGAGCCGCGGGCGCCGATGCAGGCACCCACCGGATCCACCTCGCGCTCCACCGAATCCACGGCCACCTTGGTGCGCGGGCCCACCGAGCGGCTGGGGGGATTGGCTTCGCGGGCCACGGCCACGATGCGCACGGATCCTTCCTGGATCTCGGGCACTTCGTTCTCAAACAGATACACCACCAAACCGGCGTTGGCGCGGCTCACGAACAGCTGCGGCCCGCGGCGAGGCACCTCGCTCACTTCCTTCAGGAACACCTTGAAGGTGGCGTTGGCGCGGTAGTTGTCGTTGGGGAGCTGATCGCGGCGGGGCAGTTCGGCCTCCACCTCAGGGCGGCCCAGGCCGCTGCTCACGGCCATGATCACGCTCTGGCGCTCGAAGCGGATCACCCGGGCAGTGAGCACGGGATCTTCCAGATCCGCGAACTCTTCCTGGATCATCCGGCGCTGCTGATCGCGCAGCTTCTGGGCCAGTACCTGCTTGGTGGTGGCGGCGGCCATGCGGCCGAAATCTTCTTTCTCCGGGGTGACATCCAGCACCACGGTGTCGCCCACCTGGGCGTCTTCCGCCACCTGCATCACCTCGGCCAGGGCGATCTGGTGGTCTTCGCTCTCCACCTCCTCCACGATGATTTTCGAGGCGAGCACGCGGTAGCCCTCCTCATCGAGGTCGAGGGCCACATCGAAGTTGGAGAAGTAGTCCTCTTCGAAGGGGTCTTCGCTGATGCCGAGATACAACGTGCGGCGATAGCGCTCGTAACCCTTGAGCAGCGCCTCGCGCAGAGCTGATTCCACCACCTGGGCGGGCAGCTTCTTCTCTTCGCTGATGTCCT
>Ga0194118_10005155_pt1 | contig 13818 bp, 26 predicted proteins | sample TA2MahsurfametaG_2_FD_148662 | JGI IMG/M metagenome (GOLD analysis project Ga0194118, IMG submission 148662) | Freshwater microbial communities from Lake Tanganyika, Tanzania - TA2015013 Mahale N5 surface | ecosystem: Environmental > Aquatic > Freshwater > Lake | place: Tanzania: Lake...
GTTCTCCGGATCTCCGCCCACGGGCACACATCCCGTACCTTGCGAACAAACTCGGGGTCAGTCAAGAGGCACTTTATCTCTGGTGTCTCCGCTTGGCGACGGACCGATTCTGGGCTGTCATCAACGATGTTCGTGACCCTTCAATTAACCGACTCCAGGTTGAGGTCCGGTACTGGACGACGCGGCAGAGGATTCGCTTCAAAGCGGATGTTACACAGGCACTCGTCAATGGGATGTCATTTGCGTGGATGCTCCGGACAGGAGACACGGAAATCCCTGAGCTCACGCCGGAGATGCTCCAAGAATGCCTCGATCACTTCTACTTCGTAGGAGTTGATCCGTCGGGACTACACCTGATGAGCAAAATGAAGAGGAACTGGGAGGCAGCCGGGCGTCCTTCAACGCATTATTACCAGGGTTTCCGGGAGATTCGCTGGGAATCCATCAAGAAAGCGGTAATTCATTATGAGCAGTTTGGGCGTAATGCCGGTGGCAGCAACACCACAACCGAAGTCATCAAAGATATGATGGAGAAGTTGGTGATGAGAGATGGATTTAAAATTGGTGGATCGGCCAACTATGTCATCGAAAACTGGGAGAATATGAGACATGCGAGCGAGGAGTTGCTGATAGAAGGCAAGGAGTTACTTGACGGGTTGGACGATCGGGATCAGGGACGGCTCGTCAACGTAAACGCACGGTGCATAGACAAATGGATTGAGAACAAGCAATATAGTCCAGATCGTGCAGAAAAATTCCGAGCAGCCGCTCGAGAAAAGCTCTACGCCGAAGGAGGGGTAAAATGATAGTGCCGACTACTACCCCCGACGAAACTGTGGACGCCTTCAGTTATGAATGCCAGAAGCAGGTTCGGTTGAAAGAACAACTTGAGTCCGAAAACTTTCAGTGTATCGATGACCCTGCAGGTCTTTACGATAAAATCGGAACCGTTCAAGAAATCGAAACTCTCTGCCAACTCTATACACCCCGTCTTCTCCTGAAGCTTTACGCCAAAGGTTGCGAAGAACTTGAACATTCATTTTACTTGGTGCCCCTTTGGCAGGTAGTGAAGTTCGGGTACATTGTTCCTCAACCGGGAGAATATTTCAGCACTAAGTATGTTGTAGGTATTCGCCGTGTAGGAGAAAATGCTTTTGTCCCCAGTTTACGTTTGCCTTTGACTTGATATGGAAGGGTTCTTCAGCGGCGTACAAGATGCGGCAACGCCTATCAACTCAGCAGGCGCACCGACACAACCCTATAGCAACGCCGCTGGGGATTTCAACCTCAAGAACAAATACGGTTCTCGTAAGGTGAAATCGCGTAGAGACCTTGATCAACCAAAAGACGGTGAGGAACCAATGCGTGATGGGACCTTACCTAAATATGGTGAGGGTCCCTTGAGCACTGGTGGGTCTGAGAAAGACGATGCTACAAAGCGCTACTTTGGTGATTTCAGCATCGAAGCAAAACGCAATGTCATGGATTTGCTCAAGACCCACCCGATGTATACCAAAAGAGGCAGCGTCAACATGGGTCGAGTTGAGAATAACACCCGAGATAAAGAAGTAATGCCCAACGATCCCACCAAGATTGTGGAAAACGGAGGATATATCGCATACGAAAATCAACCGCAAGCCTCTCAAAAAACCTATGGCCTCACCAAAAATCACTGACCCAGCAACCTTCCTTATAAATCTCGTTTCCAAAAAAGGCAAGTCCGACCGCTACGGTGTCTATCTTACCGGCGTAAATATTCTTGCGAATGCCTCTGAAAATTACGAGTATGATGTCCCTCTCGAAGTAATCGAGAGAGATATTCAAACACTTTTTGCGCAAGAACCGGCGGACTGGAATGCGTTACTGGTTGAAACACGCAGAGAAACAGAGGAGATTGTTTTTCCCATCTCATTCATTCGTGGCCGAGAACCCATCACCGTGTATTTTGTAGTAGAGGGACACGAAATGTCCGCCATGGTGTTCATACCTACCATTCTTGTTGAAGAGTTTGTAGTAGACGTTACTTTTTTCCAGTACCTGCTCAGAAAAGTGGCAAACTTCGCGGGCAAGGTTTCCACAAGCATCCGATTTACAGTCGGTGCTGCATCAATGGAGTGGGAAGACCTTGTTGAGAGGGGCGCTGCCCAAGAAGTAGACATTGGTCTCTGAGTTTACGGGGGTTGCCTCGTGCTATACTACTGTTGATTTACAATTGCAATGAACGCAAACAACTACCAAGACCGAGCACTCGAAACCGCTATCTATCCAAACCGTGGGGCAAATTTTGTTTATCCCGCGTTGGGGTTGGTCGGTGAAGCAGGAGAAGTCGCAGACAAACTAAAGAAGGTCATTCGCGACAATGGCGGTGTTCTCACCGATCCGGTTCGTGATGCAGTAGCCGCCGAATTGGGCGACACCATGTGGTATGTCGCCGTGTTGGCATCGGAACTTGATTACAGCCTTGATGAGATTATGGCAATGAATCTTTCTAAACTCTCGTCGCGCAAAAAGCGTGGCGTCCTTACCGGTTCCGGAGATGCCCGTTAATGAAAGCAACTGAAATCACTTTTGATCAAATCCAAATCGGCGCAAAAAACAATACCAACCTAGGTATGTCGTGCAGTTACATGCAAGTGGAGTTCGGGTTGTCAGAACTTGAAGCGTGTTGGGACGGATTTGCTCACACGTCCGATAACTACGGTTTGACATTTAAGTCTAAGAAAGAAATCTACCTTGCTTTTGCAGATGCCCTCAATAACTACATCGAGCATCTGGATTGCCCGGAGGGAACAAGTTCCTATCAAACTGGTTTGATCTAATGTTCCACAATGGCGTACTTCAAATTACTCGGACGCTGACCTATGACTAATCGAATTTGCTCAATCTGTGGAGCCAAGTGGATCGACAATCAACTCTACTGGAGTACAGGAAAACCCGGAAAGGATGTGGATCTCAACGCACTTGTCTGCCGAAACCTTCCTTCCGAGAAGGCTGAGCGATGCGTGAACCCTGCCAAGGACCAAGAAGGAGGAATCGGGTGGGAAGAACGAATGAAAGTGATAAATGCAGCGCTATCTGAGTTTAACCTGTAGGGCGGTTTCCCGTACTCGCGAGGTACGGGTTACCCCCTTTCTTAGTATGCGAGGAAGAGGTATACTAAAGGTTGTTCAGTCAATCCTTTGTCTCAGTTCTATAAACAAGGTACGGTTACCCGCCCTTTACACGGCCAGGAAAACGCGCTAAACTTAACTTAGTTACAAAATCAAATGAGCAACTCCACACTGTTTTTCGACGCTGTCAAAGGTGACGCAAAAGCGATCACTGAGGTCGTGAAGCAATATACACCCTTGGTCCACAAAATCGTCAACCGTTACGCCTGGATGTCGCCTCAGCATAGCCGCGAGGACCTGGTGCAGGAGGGGATCCTAGGTATTGTCAGGGCTCTGGAGACATTCGACCTTAACCGGAAAGTGGCCCCAATGACCTGGATCTACCCGCAGGTGCGCGGTGCGGTGCAGGGTGTTGCCCGCCGTGACCACCGTCTACCTAAGTACTCACTATCACTTGAGCAAAGCGACTGGGCGAAAAACCTCGAAGATACGGTTCAGTACGAGGTGCAGGACGAATACAGGGCTGGCCTGGTGCACGACTTGATTATTGCGGGTTGTGGTTCCTTGGAGTCCAAACGCGCTCAAATCGTGTGCGACCGCTATGGACTGCTCGGCAAAGAACCGCTCCGTCAAGGCGAGGTGGCCAAAAAGTATGGCATGACCAAGCAAGCAATCAACTCGCACATTGCTCGCTTTACAAAAATCGTCCGCGAGAAGCACCCCGAACTAAAGGGATTAATCAAATGAAAACGAATATGCGTGCGATTTTAGATCGGTGCATCGAAGACGGTACCATGAGCGGGTACGAGCGTGCGTTCAAGCACACTGACAGTCTCAGCAAGGAAGCCATTCTTCAGAGTGTTGCGGATGCCATCTGGATGGAGATTGACACTTACTTCACCTTTGAGGATGACAATGACCGAGGGTAAAAACGTTATTGTCACCAAAATCTTCGACAACAACTGCGACATTTGCAAGCATATGTCGAAGCACGATCGTGCGACGTTCGAGTCCTATCCTAAATCGATAGGGTACCAGGAGATTCTTCTAGATGATGTTATCAATCATCAAAACAATCTCACAAAGTTGCGAATCTACCAGTTGCTCGAACGGTACTGCCTCTCTGCAACCTATGAGATTGACTTGCCAGTTTATTTGATAATGAGCAAGCAAGGCAAGTACCATGGTCACCTGCAAGGAGCAGCAACAATCGCTGAAATTCGTGACAAACTTAAAGAGTGTCTCGAGGACACACCTGAATAATCGAGGTCTTATGCAAATTGGGTCACCACGTTCTTGTAAGTCTCTATGGCATATCATTCCATTTGTTGGATGATCTTGCAGGAATCCGCGCCGCTTTCGAAGAGGCAGTGGAAGTTTGCGGAGCAAACGTTCTCAATCGGTTCTCTCATCAGTTTCTTCCGCAAGGGGTTACGATTGTGTACGCCCTCGCCGAATCCCATCTGTCAATCCATACTTTTCCAGAGTCGGGATCTTGCGCTATTGACGTGTACACTTGTGGGAATATGAATTCCAAGAAGGGTATGCAAGTGCTGATTGATTATTTCAAACCAGTCAAAATCAATATGCAAGAGGTAAAGCGATGAAGAAAAAGAAACTGGTGAAAGAAGCGTTGAAGCACCCCGAACTGCACGCCCCCGCCGAACTCTCGTTCTTTCAGAAGTGGCTGGAGGAACGACGCCAAAGAAAAGAGGCAAAGAAAACCGAAAAGAAAGAGTCCGACTAAACCGTTTACTTTCGTTTCAACCCCCCTATACTAAGTGTTCATACCTGCTATACTTACAATGACTGTAACCTCCAACGATCGCGGGCAACAAAATATGTTCGCCAAAGAACCAACAATGTATGTTGACCCCAACAAGGACTACTCCGTGACGCACAACGAAAAAGCCGAAAGAATAAACGGTCAACTAGCCATGTTGGGAATCATCGCCGCATTCACCTCTTATGCCCTCACTGGCAAGCTCTTCTTCGGCGTATGGTGAACGAACCCATTCATTCCGTCAACTTCCTCATTGCTCTCCTCCTGTTTGGAGTGAGCTATGCTATTTACAGAATACTAACTCATGACTGAGTTACTGTTTACATCCACAGCAATCGCATTCTTTGCGCTTCTGACCCATGCAACCCACGAACTCGGAAAAACCTACTGAACTAACAATGTGGTGGCCCGACCCCTCTGCGTTTCATGACCTTCACGTAACAGACACAGAGGATGGGTGGGATTTTTCCGCACCGGCCGGCACCGAGTGTGCTGACTGGATTGTTTACTGGTCCCAAGATGAAGAACACCACAAATTCTTTCAGAATGAATTCAAGAAAATTTTAATCAAGCAAGTTGAATTTATCCTAGAACAACATGGCCAAAATCAAACAGTCGGCGACCAGCAAGGTGATTATCCAGAGCAAGCCCAAGAAGACACGGCAGGGGCAGTCTCGTAACACTCAGCTTGGTGCTACTCCGACCCGTGCCAAACAAAGGCGATATCGGGGGCAGGGGAGATGATGCTACAGCTCAATCCCCCTCTACCACTTCACACACCACGGGGTAAGGGTTGGGCACATTTTGTATTGGACTACTCTCAAGAACACGACTTACTTTATGTAGTCTTTCTCAACGAGAACGGCGAGTGTTGGACCGTGCCCAACTCTCAAGTTCGCATGGACTCTAACTACTCTCTCGGACGTTATGATTTTTCTAGCAGTGGCGGCAGGCTCTCTTCTGGGGAGTTTCCTGGGCAACACCCTGGTGTTTTGGGTGATCGGGGCGATGGCCAAGCGCCAAGAGAAAAAACAACTTGAAGAGTTGCAACAACTCCAGCAAGGGTACCTGGAGATGGTTGAGCGGGAGAAGAAACGCATGGCCGCATACGCGAAGATGGAGGGGTGAACTCAGGGTTTACTTCTCCTTCTCTGCACCTATACTCAATTCACCTGTTCTAAACCACCGTGAACATTTTCGCTGTAAACAACGACCCGCGTCTTGCCGCACGCGATCTGCCTGACAAACTTATTGTCAAGATGCCTACAGAGTCGCTACAGTTACTGACTCCGTGGGCTTTCAACACGCACGGCGCCTACATCCAAAAACCTGACGGGACCAATTACGGCATCAAAGGGTTTGCTCATCACCCCTGCTCGAAGTGGCTCTACGTGGACCCGAGCAATGTAGCTTGGCTTATTGCTCACGGCCTTTCAATGTGCTTTGAGTATTCCCGACGCTACAATAGCAAAACCCATGGATCTCAGCTCGGCATTCTGCAGGTGAGGAAACTCTTTATCTACAACTATCCCGGTGTCTACCCGGGAATGCACACTGAGTTTGTGCAGGCAATGCCTGACGAGTTCAAGGTGTCGGGTGATCCTGTGCAAGCCTACCGTAACTACATCAACGGTTACAAAGGCTACGCCGAGTGGCGTTACAGCGAGAAACCCGACTGGTGGGACGAAGCAAAGCACGAACCTGTGCGCAAAAAATACCTACAGGACATGGAATCACGAAAGTTGAACCGTAAAAATGAAAAGCATTCGAGAGTATCGCCAAGCATACAAAGTTAACGGGGAGTTTGAATACCCGGAGTATTTCGACGCCTATCAAAAAGCACTCTCGTCAGTTTGGCGCCCCCAGGAAGTATCCTTCGAGAGTGACATTCGTGACTGGCAAAATGCTACCGAGGATGAGAAAGCAATCGTTGGGGGCATTCTCAGAGGATTCACCCAACTCGAATGTCACGTTAGTGATTACTGGGCTAACATTCCGACTTGGTTTCCTAAGCATGAAGTTGCAGCAGTGGCTCGAGCTTTTAGCCTAAGCGAGGTTGTTCACGGCGAGGCATACAACTTATTGTCCGATACTCTGGGTCTCGACGAGTTTGAAGCATTTCTCGGGGACCCCGTCGCCCAACGAAAGATCGGCTACTTCCTTGAAAATCGAGGAATTAAAGAGTCTTTGGCAGTGTTCTCTGGTGCTGGGGAGGGTGTTTCTCTCTTCAGCTCATTCTCTGTGCTGCTTTCTCTTAACCTTACTGGGCGCTTTAAAGGTATTGCCCAAATCATCTCATGGTCAATCAATGATGAGCAACAGCACAGCGACACTGGAATCAAACTCTTCCGAGAGTTGATTGCGGAAGATCCCTTGACCCTTGGGGAAACACGGGGTATCGTAGAAGGATTTGACGCTGTTATTGCTAACGAGTTCGCATTCCTGGACAAGATTTTTGAGGGTCGTACCCTGAGCACCATCAATAAGAGTGATGTTCGAGAATACATTCTCTATCGGGCTAACGACCGATTGGCGCGTCTAGGGGTGCAAAAGGTTTTCAAATACGACGAAACCTCCGCTAACCACATCAAAAACTGGTTTCATCCTCTTATGGCAGGAGCAACCAGCACCGACTTCTTTGCCCAGTCCAAGGATGGCGGGAACTATATCTCAAAGCCACTCCAAGACTTCAGTGGCGTCAATCTGAAAACTCTTGACCTTGTTTTAGCATGAGCATCGCTCCCGAATGGCTCTCAGAAGAGGGTATGCACACATTATCGGCAGGTTACCTTCTGCCAGGAGAAACCCCCCGTGCGATGTTTGAGCGAGTCGCTAAAGCAGCAGCTACAATCAACTACGATCCGAATCTTCGTGACGACCTTTTTACGTGTCTTTGGAACGGTTGGATTGGTCTCTCTTCTCCCGTGGCTGCTAATTTCGGGACGAGTCGAGCCCTTCCGATTAGTTGCTATTCAGTACACCTCAGTGACAGCGTTAGTTCTATCTACAGTCACCTCAAAGAAGTCGCGCAGCTGAGTAAAAATGGGGGCGGTGTTGGTGTGTTTATGGGGGATGTTCGCCCTGCTGGTGCTCCTATCTCAGGTGGTGGAAAGTCAACGGGAATCGTACCTTGGGCGCAACAATACGATCTCGCCGCACGAGTTGTCTCGCAAGGCGGGGTTCGTCGGGGATCCTTCGCTATCTATCTACCGATCGACCACCTGGATGTCCCGGAGTTGCTCCGTGCTAAAGACCATAGTAAGGGGGACCCCCGAAAGTTTGTGGACTCAAATGTCGCTCTCACAATCAGCGACGAATGGATCGAATCGATGATTGCGGGTGACTCTCAGAAGCAAGAGTTATTTGGTGAGGTTCTCAAAACTCGAATGATTTCGGGTTCGCCCTATCTCATTTTTATCGACAACGCGAATTTTCAGAACCCTGATTGCTACACTGAGCGTGGCCTCTCGGTCAAAACCTCAAACCTTTGCTCTGAAATCTTCCTGCACACCGATGAGCATCATTCGTTCGTCTGCGTCCTTAGCAGCCTCAATCTTAGCCGGTACGACGACTTTAGTAGTTGGAAATCTCCTGTTAGCGGACGTACAGTCCCCCAACTCGCGATTCATCTCCTGGACGCAGTCGTTACCGAGTTTATTCGCAAGGCAAAAGACAAAGTTGGACTCGGTCGAGCCGTCCGCTTTGCTGAAAAAAGTCGTGCCCTAGGTCTGGGCACAATGGGTCTGCATACGCTTTACCAGAAGCGTGGTTTTCCGTTCAAATCAGAAGGAGCTCGTCAGCTGAATGTGGAGTGTCACAAATGGATTTGCGAAGAGTCAGAGACCGCATCACGAGAACTGGCAGCCAAGTTTGGGGAGCCAGAGTGGTGCGTGGGGTCTGGTCGTCGCCATACTCATCTTCTCGCTATTGCTCCTACTCGGACAAATAGCGTTATTAGTGGAGCATTTAGCCAAGGGATTGAGCCAATCGACAGCAATTACTTCGTGGCGAAACAAGCCAAAGGCACCTATGTCCGCAAGAACCCGGTCCTAGAGAAACTACTTTGCGATCGTAGCATTAGCCCCGACATCTGGGGAGAGATCCTTGAATCCAAGGGCAGCGTTCAAGAACTAAGTTGCCTTAGCGATTCTGAGAAAGAAGTATTCAAAACCGCCAGGGAAATCGATCAGTTCGAACTCATCAAGCAAGCTTCGGATCGCCAACAGTTTATTTGTCAAGGGCAATCGCTAAACTTATTCGTAGACCCGGAGTCAGACCCTGCCTACATCATGCGACTGCATTTGTCTGCATGGAAAATGGGTCTCAAGTCCCTGTATTACCTGAAGTCTTCCTCTCTCCTCACAAATAAAAAAGTCGTACCAGCTCTCATTGTTACGAAAGAAGACTGTCCCTGGTGCCTCAAACTAAAAGAGTTGCTCTCTAGCGAAGGCATTCGCTACGAGGAAATCACTAAGAAGGAGGCGGAAGAGAAAGGGTATTGGGACCCAACCTGGAAAACCGTCCCGCAAATGTGGCTCTACAAGAAGCACATCGGTGGATACACTGAATATGTGAAGTTCAAGGACGCTCCGAACTTACAAGTGGAGGAACCTCGCTATAATACTTGTGAGGCGTGTGAGGCATGATTAGTCAAGCCGAACGGAAGGGAGGTGCAACGACTGGGAAACTCCCAAGATGGACAAATGGTAAATCAAACCGCTACTGCGAAACACAACCCGGTCCAGAGTGGTGGCCAGGGGTCACCCGAAAGAAATCCTGCGAGGCGTAAAATGGCACCCCGCCGGTACAAGAAATACCCTGGCCTCACGCCTGAGCAACAAGCGCTCGTTGAAGAACATAAATGGATCGCAGGCAGGTTGGCTCACGGGGCAAAATGCTTGACGGGAGGGCACACCGGATCCCTCACACGGGAAGACCTAGAATCAATCGCCAACTTTGCACTTTGTGTGGCGGCCACTCGGTATAAACCCGAGATGAACGTAAAGTATAGCACCTATGCTTGGAACACAGCTCGAGGGTACATCCAGCATGCGCTTCGAGACTATTCCCGCATGGTGCGTACTCCTCGCTGGATTGCCTCGTACAAGAACCAGGTATCGGAGTTGACAGCACAAGGCAAAACCTACCAAGAGATTGCCGAGCTTCTCAGCATTGACGAGACCAAGGTCCTTCACTGTGAGATGTCGGCCAACAATTACCACGTTTCCTATGACAGTTCTCCCGAGGACTGGGTCACCCCGGAGTTTGTGTATAACTTTGAGGAGCACAAGGCAACTTTGCTCTCTCCTGAACTGGTCGCTCAGATTCGAGGCCTGAGTGATGCGGAAATGAAAATGTTATTGCAGTACATCGACGGTGCCCCGGTTAGCGAAGCAGAACAAGAATGGGCAGCTTCCAAATTTTACGAACTTCAAGCGGTAGCGCATGGATTCGCCGAAGAAATTTGAGATCACACCGTTGCCAATTGAAACTGAGTTTCGAATTCTTTCGATCCGAAACCGTTTACCCGATCTGTCTCGAGAAGAACTCGAAGAGTTCCTGACCGAGGCACTCGCAACAATGGCCAAACTCGCACACCAAGTAACGCAACTTCGGGACTATGTGCGGGATCTTGAGGGTAAAAACTCTTAGTTATTGTACAAACCATGTCCCTAGCCGCACTCATTGTTTTTCTGGAAGCAAACGGAACTTGGATTCTAACTCTGTGGGTTGCTTTCGAACAATATATCGCTGCCAGTGAAAAACTCAAAGCCAACTCGACTCTTCAACTGGTAATCAACCTAGGTAAGAAGATCCTGGGTAAGTTCGCCAAGAAGTAAAATGCCAGTCCGCAGGGGTCCTAATTGCGTCGGTGATGAGATAGATCGGTTCAAGAGAGGCGATCTGCACTCCGGCAAAAGCGGCAAAGTGGTCACCGACCCGAAACAAGCCAAAGCCATTGCGCTAAGCGCATGCGGTCAGAGCAAGTACTCGGAGAAACTCCAGAGTATGGGGTTTCCTGCGAACGTAGCTGACGAAGTCACAGCGATGTTCCATGAGATTAACTGGGCCAAGCAGTTTCGCACAGGTGATGGACCTGGCCCTGAGGACCCTGACAACTACCACACTGGCATAACCAAAAATAAAGGTCGCGGTCAGATAAAGATTGGTAAAGGTCCTGGCGACGGGGGGAAACAAAAGGACAATGAACCCGAGATGCTTTCGGGTCCAGCATTGCCGAAAGGACCGGGTAACCCTCAGGGGGGAAGCAGTAAGGAAGTTTACGGATTACGTGCTTTAGGATGATGAACATTTCCGGATTCAATCAAGATTCCCTCGACATTGTTGAAACAATGTTGTATAATGAGCACACGAATAAATACCTCGGCAAATGCGGACAGAAAAAGTTACGGGAGCAAGACAAAACTCAACGAACGCCAGCACAACAATCTGCTGATCAGCAACGCGCTGCTAATCAACGTGGCAAGAATACTGTATCATCCGCCGTGCGATCCGAAGCATCCAAAAAAGCTGCAGAAACTCGCGCTAGATGTAAAGGCGGGGGGTCTACCACGGGACCCACAACCTAACGGGTAAAATTAACCAAACACATAAATACCATGTCACAGGTAGCAAACAAGAGCCTTTTGCTCTCCCAGCCCAAATCCGCTCAATACGATGGGCCTGTAGTCGTAAACCTTCCACATACTTCCCGTGTGACGGAGGACGCTACAGAAATCAAGGTAGAGATTCCGGGTGTTGACCCATCTACAGTAGACGTGAAGTTTGAAAACAACACGCTATTCATTAAGTGCGAGCATGGTGAGTTGACTCTGCCCGTCAACCCCACGGCAGACACCACGAAAATTAAGGCAGACATTCAATGGGGAATGCTGACTCTGACGATTCCGCTTCCCACTCCTCCGGAGGCACGCAATATTAAAGTTAGCTTGCACGATGCTGTGAAGGCTGCCCCGAGTAAATCGCACGCGAAGTTTACCGAGCAGGATTAAGGGTATAATAGTGGCGAGGCTAAGCCTCTCTCACCCATTACCTTTTAAGGTCCTGAGAACCATGACTAACTCACTTGTTCGTAGCCCATTGTTTGAGGAGTTCAACTCCCTGTTGAACTTCAATCAATCCCCTTTCGCACAGACGAGCAACATACGCTCCGGTTTGAATTATCGCATTGCCTCTGAAGACGACGCTGCTGTCGCTGAAGTTGAAGTGCCCGGAGTGGTGCCCGAAGAGGTTAAAGTACGCATCGAAGGCCGTAGCTTGACTGTGGAGACGCCTCGCGGAAACGCTTTCTTCACGCTGGGCCAACGCATCGATGCAGACCATACCGTCGCTTCCCTGAAGCACGGTCTGCTTACTATTCGTATCCCCAAAAGGGATGCCAGGATTGTTGAAGTGAAGGTTTCGGAGGAAGCATGAATCTTGACAAACTCGTCGGTGGTCTCGCTCAATCGGGAGATCCTGGTGCTTACATCAAGCAAGAAATCGAAGAGGGCCTCTCCCCGATTACGATCCGGGTTGACAGACTTGAAAAGAAGATTGACACGCTGATTTTGCTGATGCAAAAGATTGATACCAGTCTTGTAAAGTTACAACCACTTTACGATTTTGTAACGAAATTACCCTTCTTTAAGAAGTAACCCGAGGGGCGAAAGCCCCTCTTTTTAAAAGAGAAACACAATGATTGGACCCAAGCGTACTCCCAAAGAATTTGGCTTCAAGCCCGGTGACCACCATCTGGTCGTAAACGACATCACGGAAACTGTCAAAGCATTTGATTTCGAAGGCAAACTCCTTTGGGAGCTGCCAGCATTAGCACGTGGGCAAGGTTCAGACTTTGAGTACAAATTAACCAACACCGATACCCCTCCTGGGTTGTACCGCATCGGCGCAACCTATCGCGACTACGAACGTGTTGGCGCCAAACCTTCATACGACCGCACTCTGATGGCGTTCGGATGGTACTCTTTTGACTTGGAAGAGCTTGAGAGTCAGGAAAAGAAGTACGGGCGAGCAGGGATTATGTTACATGGCGGAGGATCTGCCAATGGTTGGCCAATGGCGTGGAGTCCCATGCAAAAGTTATTTTCCACACACGGCTGCGTGCGGATGCACAACAAGCACTTGAGGGAGAATGTGTATCCCCTGACAAAAACTGGAACGGTGTATGTGAGTGTGTACCAAGAAGGGTAAAACCTTCTGCATGGCCACGCAGGTGTTCGCAAGACCCAGCCGGTAAAACCGTGGTGACCTAACAGCGAAAGGAAGTATGGCGCAACGCGCATGAATCGGGTGAGGATCAAGGGGCTTCGGTTTCTCCCACCCACCTTTCTTATTGCAATAAGCCGTATTTGCAATCTGATGAGCTGCGGCGACGAAAAAAGAACGTGGAATACCCCATTACGAGAACCATGGAATCCGGTTATTAAGGCTTGTTTGAGTGCCATCGACGAGCATATATCGCTGTACCTACGGACAGGCGACGCGTGGCATCTGAATCAAGCTGAATCTCTACGAAATTATGTCGTGCGTCTGAAAGACTGGATCCACGGGCAAGAGGGTAAAACCAACTAGATTAAGCAATGGCAATGGGTCACTTCTCGAAAGAAACTCTTGAAAAATTCAACGCCATGTGTGCTGCGGAAGTGGACTTCGGTGAAGGTCCTGTGTACGATTTCGCCAAGTGCCTAATGGCGAACGGCGATGTTTACGGCATCGAGCCAGGCGAATCTTGCGAAGTTGGCCGTCCTATTTCGGATGACGAGGCTAAGTCGAAGGATAACGCTAATGCCAAAATGGCCAAACTCAAGCGTGCCTTTATCAAGAAGTTGGGAAGGGATATGACATCCAAAGAACTGGCCAAAGCTCGCAACATGATTGCTTCGATCGGCGTGAATATTCCCAAAG